>OLNC01000861.1_pt1 | contig 22940 bp, 15 predicted proteins | sample 1672011 | NCBI WGS metagenome assembly OLNC01 (sample SAMEA3136636, study PRJEB25190) | human gut metagenome | biome: human gut; feature: human-associated habitat; material: faeces | place: Austria | collected 2013 | reverse complement strand
CAAACATACGATCCGGGATTCTTCCTATATTCTCTGGAATCGTCACATGCTCCATTGACTGACAATCTGCCACCAGTCCATCGCCTAACCAGAACACACTCTTCGGAATCTCGATGGTCCGCAAGCCTGTTCCTTTCAATGTAGCGTCTCCGATTGTCTTCAATGCCATCGGCAATGAGATTGATTTGAGACTGCTACAGTTTTCAAAGGCTGAATCTTCAATCTCCTCGATACTAATCGGCAATACCACCTGATGTAGTTTATTACATTCAAAAAAAGCATTCCGTCCAATATACGCTATTCCTTCTGTCAGAATGGCTTCCTCTGTCGGAGAATTGCTGAAGCTATCATCTGCAATCTCCACTACCGGCATATTCCCAGATCTGTTCTGGAAAATAATCGTCTTGTTCTTATCCCCACGGAATCCAGTCACCGCAAGCCCTTTACCCCTACGGCTTTTCTCATATGTAAAAAGATCTCCATAAGATCTGCCAGAAGATGACTGTTCTCCCTGAATCGCCGGTCCGCTTCCCTGCTTCTGAATAGAAATGTCACAGGCTTTTCCAAGAACTTTTCCTCCATAGCAGGAACACCACACTGATACAATCCAGTCTGCATTGACACGGCTCATGCCAAAATCGTCCATAAGCTGCTTCACATAGCGGAAAGCAAAGGTATTATTGATATGGGATGCATTCTGGATATCCTGTGCAATTCCCATGTTATATGCCATCAGCAATAAATTGACATTCTTCGCCTGATCTGGAAATAAGTCTTTTACCAATGCAGTAAATTTCTTTCTATCGTCCAGAGATGCCTGGTGTCTCGTAAGCATCTCTTCAAAATCCTGTTCAAAAATAACCCATCACCTTCTTATCTGCTTTTGTACTGTTCTCAAGCCTTATTCCACACCAAGTGCTTTAAATACTGCTTCTTCTGCGGAAGAATAGAAAATTAGGCTAAATGCCCCCACCAGATCAGATGGTACAGTTCCAAGATCTCCTGCGGAAGTAATTGGCAATAATACTTTCTTTGCTCCACTGTCCAGACATACTTGCAGGGTACTTGCCAGCTCATCAACCTTAATCAAGGTGCCACCAATACTAATTTCACCTAGAATTGCAAGGCTGTTCAATGGTGTCTTTCCAAGTGCTGCGGAACAAATCGCAATCAATGTCGGCAATGCCAGATTTCCTGTCATTCCAATGCCCTGCATATCCTGATAGTTGATAATATAGTCCTTTGTTGTGGTACTGATCTGACCGGAAATACGATTTCCATTGGCTTTCAGATAATTAAATGCTGTATTGGTTGCCTCTTTCGGCTCTTTTCCTGATCCAATACCAGTACAGGTCAGCTTTCCATTACCAGGCATCATCTGTGTTTCCAGCATATAGCATCCGATCATACCTGTCTTTGATTTGGAAACGGTATAGACAGATCCTGGCTTTCCCATGCCTTCTGGAATCAGCTTGCCGCCACCCTGCTCTGGAACGGAAACATAATGCTCCTCAAAACTGTCATTATCTGTATAAGAGAAGTTTACATCATAGAACTCCATGCCGCCAATCTTCTTCAGCTGTTCTTTTACTCTGCGACGAAGTTCCAGTGAAATCTCCACAATCTCACGTAATTCTTCTTTTGTTACCTCTCCATCTGGATACAACAGTTTCGTAAATCCAGAAATCATCTTACGAACCGCAATGGTATCACGCTGATTCAGGTTGTTTCCAAGACGGAAATACTTGTCCATCAGGTCACTGTAGCTGTCCTTACGAAGTTCACGCATAAATTCAGACAGATAATCTGTGATAAATCCATAATCGTTGGTAAAGGAAGCCGGTCTATATTTCGGAATCTCCCAGCCAGGAATATAACAATGCATACGATCCAGGAATGCTGTATCTGTTCCCATTTCTGGTGGGAATGGATCAAATAAGCTAGAAGTCTTTAAAAGAGTATCTACGCTCTGATTGATATTTCCTACAAATACCATAGAAGCCTTTGCCTGAATCTCTGCTTTTCCTCGTGAAAATGCTCCGGATGCCATGTATCCTTTCATGATCTGGATACCGTCTTTATCTTTGAATTTAATACCGGCAACCTCATCAAAAGCCACACAGTCCCACATACCTACAAGACCTACGGTATGGTTGGACATATTGTAGAAGAGGTTGGCAACGGTTGTCTGTCCTCCGGCAACCAGAATACTGTTTGGAGAAATCTGCTCATATATGTAAGATTTACCAGTAGAACGTGGTCCCAATTCACAAAGATTGAAGTTATTCTCTACAAGTGGGATCATACGTGCAATCAACAACCATTTTGCTCTCTCACTAAAGCTTTCAGGCTCCAATCCCGTAGAGCGAAGCAGGATATCCATCCATTCCTCTTTTGTAAATGCTTTTCTTCCATTTCTCACTTCATCCATATCCACATGTGGCATCTGGATTGGTGTCAGCTTACGAATACGGATTGGCTGTGTATTCTTCTTATCTTCCTCAATAAATTCATACTCCATCTGCAGAATACACCAGATACCACCACAGAGCAGCCTGTCATAATCTTTCACATAATCCGGATGAATCGGAATTCCTTTTACACCTAGATTAGAGAAGGTAGCTTCATAGCGGTCTTCCTTTGTATTCAGCACAACTGTAATACGGTCAATTACTGTATAGCTGCCTCTTTCACGCAAAAGAGAGAGAATCTTCTGTGCCTCATCCGGACGCACATAGTTATCTCTCAAAATACGCTTTACGTTTTCCACACCTTCTTCAATGATCTCTTCATCGTCGGAATTACAGTATTGTCCGAGGAGATATTCCAGTACATAGACTGGAACATTAGCTCCTTCACGGATGGATTTTGTTAAATCTTTACGGACAATACGTCCGTCATAGTATTGACGGAGCTTTTGCTTTATTTCTTCTCGCTTGTCCTCTGTTGTATTTTCTTTTACTGAATTTTGATATTCATTCATAAATTTCACCTCTGAACACAGTAATCGACACTATTGTATTTCATCTGCCGAAGATTCTTTTAATTTTTCTTCTTTTTTAATATCATCTTGTGTCATTAAACACCCTGTCTGAAAATGCAATTCCGAATCTCCTGCCATTATTTTTCTTATAGTTTCTTTATCAATTCCCATATGTGAATACAATATCATGACAAGCAAAGCTTTAAGCACATTTATCGTTTCATTCATTTGACAAAACTCAAGCACATTTCTCTTATCGTTCTTATAATGAGAATAGTAATTTCTTGTTGCCACAATTTTCCGATAAAATCCGTTGATTAATTCTGCTTCTTTTTTATCTTTCGTATTTGTCTTGTCAGATGATAATTGTAAAATATGTATTGCATTTCTTGCTATCACGCTTCCAAATCTCTGATCTAATTCCTTAATTCTTTGATCCAATCCAACTTTTCCTAAATATCCAGATGAAATCCAGTGCGCTATTTCTGCCGCATGACCAGACGTGTATTTCCAGTCAGGCACTGCTTTTTCAAGTACTTCTGTAAAAAAAGGCTTACCATCTTCCGAAAAAATTAATTTTTTTATATCCTTTTCAACGATTTTTAATGCACCTCTTAACTCATCCGAAACCTTTTCATCACCTGTAATTCTTAAATGATATCCTTCTATAATTCTTACATATTCAACTAAAATATCCTCTACAAAAATATTTTTATCCACATTTGCCGAAAAGAATCTTTTCCTTATGAAATCGAATTTTTCTTCATTACAAAAGTCATACCAGTTTGTAAAATATTGATTTATTTTCTCATTCACTTTTTCAAATGTTGTTCGTGGTTTATCCATCAAACTCCGATTTCTCAAATTATAAGAATAATCTTGATTTATATATAGCCAACTTTTCACATCCTGATTTGCAATTTTTAATCGTATATCTTCCACAACAGATACATGACCTATTAATAGTCCCCAGAATTCCATAATAGTTTCCAAATCATTCTGTACTCTAGCTACATCAACTGTATTTTCATAGTTAATAAATATACGAGGTTGGTTTTTTAACACAAAAGTGGTTCGCATATCAATATCATGGTATTTTGTAAAACTTTCAGACTCAAACTGTATTTCAATATGCGGGTTTGTATCCTTTAAGACCAATGCTGGATATTTGCACTCACATGCAATCAATTCTTTATTCTCTGTCGCTCCGATGCTCACTGTATTAATATTCAGCCATTCTATGAGCTCTGGGATAATAAAAGAGACCTCTTCAATTCCTGTTATTTCTAATCCCTTGTCAAACTTCTCATTTTGCTGAAGTACATAAAAGACACGATAGTTGCTGGATAATTCCAATGTCTTATTGATTCCTTTTACACAATTTCCTTTTGTAAAGATTTTATATTGGTGTTCTCCATCTCCACCAACAAATGCACATGGGAAAATTTCACCATAGTCTCTCCTATAAAATTCGATTGAATTTCCATCAAAAATTAGTTCTGCTACTTTCGGATCATTTTCTCCTTCTTTATTCCATGTCCCTAGAAGTCGTTTCATCTGCTCTCTCCTGATCTATATATTCAAATGCCTCTCTTACTTTATTTCTTAATTGAGATAGTGCATGCATATCAGCCGAATATTCATCTTCACAATTTCTATATATTTTTTCGCGACTTTCATATATTTCTTTCGTTAATGTACCTTGTTCTTGCATTTCTTTTATTTTTAATTCGTGTTCTCTAAATATCGATTTTGCATTATATATCCATAAGGCCACTTGTTCTTTACCAAGCCTCTTATAATCTAAATAGTGACCATATTCATGCAAAATACAAAATACTGCTTTAGTAAGCGTTTTCTTACTAAAGCAAATACTTCCATCTTCCTCGGTATAATAAGATTTTATCAACTCATCAATATTCTTGTCATTGAACCAAGTTGGAAAATACCGTGACAATTCCCCCAGTGGCACATCTACGAAATAAAATCCATATGGCATTTCACTATTTTCATAATTTTTTTCAGCGTCCCAATTTCCACTAAGAATTGCTTGTTCTTCTTCTTTTGTTGAATAATGAAATCTGGGAATCATATTTGCTCTCATTTTTTCCATATTAGGTAACGTTGCCTCTTGCACATATGGATATGAAAATACCGGAAATTCAGTACTTGGCAATACTATTTTCGCTAATTCTAAAAAACTAAATTCTTCTATTTTTCCTTGAATCCATCTACTATCCACGCTTTCTCCTCCATTTAAAACCCAAAATCATCCACAAATGCAATATCAATCATAAATTCATACTGCTGCAGAATATTCTTCTCATCATTCGCATCTGCCAGTACCAGATAATACTTATCACCATACTTATATTCTCTGGACTTCAATGTAAATTTCTCATGGAATGTTCTCTTCTCTGGTGCATCTTCCCGGCTGTTTGCCACAATCGGTACATCAAAAGATATTTTTTCTCCATCTTCCGTCGTAAAGTATGCCACCAAGCTTCTTGCTTTCATGGTATCAGTTACTTTCTCTGTCTGGATAAAATCAAAATAAGTAATCAGGTTCGTCACTTTTCGATTTACGGAAGTCAGAATCACATCTACATAATCATAAGCAACAGCTCTAGTGTTCGTTGTCAGTTCAATTACCGGAATCAGCATCTCCTGAAGAGAAGAGCCACCATGCACATAATTCTGTCCGCCACCGGCTACTTTGAATATGTCTGCTCCAATCGGTGTCGTCACATATAAGTTATTCATATATGCCATCAATCTGGATTTCATTCCCGGTTCGTTTACCTTCTGTGTGGTAAGCAGGAATCGTTTATTGGAATATGTACAGATTTCCCGATTGTAGGATACCTTATCAAATTCATGTAACTTGTCTCTCTTATACAGAAAGCCATGATCTGCTGTAATAAAGAATTTAAGTGCTGATATATAGCTGGTTAGTTTCTTGATCAGCTTATGAATCTCTTCGATTGCTTCTGAACACGCTGTAAATACCTCATTTTCACTGGCAGGCTTATCACCACGAGCATCCACCTGATTGTGATAAATATATACGATATTCTTCTTCTGCAGTAATTCACGGATTTTCTCTTTATTGGCACTTGCCACTTCATCAAAAGCTAATGCCACATTATTTTCATTCTGTGCTTTTAAAAGCTTATCTCTGGATGCAAGATCACTACAACTCTGTCCGTCTACTGTAACATTCAACTTATCATCTACCAGTAATTCCTTATGTGGCAAAAGACTTGCCATTCCCACTGATGTTACAGAAGGTAGTCCACTAATCATACACTCCAGTTTCGGTGTACACTTTTCATCCAGTTCCAGTCGTTCCATCAATTCTTTTGCACATTCATACCGGAATGCGTCAGAAATAATAACGATAACACGGTTCTTCCCTTCATAAGCCTTCAGGTAATTCCGATAAAAGTCTTCCTGACGTTTTAATCCGGTATCTACCATCAGATTATCTGTCAGTTCTTGATTCCACTTCGGTGTTACTTTCTGCAGATAAGTAAAGGAATACATATTCTCAATCCGTTCTCTTACCTTGGAAAATCTCTCTGCATCTTCTATACAGTCATAGGCGCTGTAAAACCATCTATAATAAGAATCAACCAAATATGTCTGTTTCTGATAATCGGCTACCATAGTCTTAATATCACTGGTCACTTCCAGAACAGATACCGCCTTCATCATCTGGTAAGCATATTTGATTGCCTGATATTCATTTTTATATACATTTCCAAAATGGCAGGACTTTGCAGTCCGCTGCTCTGCAATCTGTGCAATATTCATACCATCAATCTGAGCATCCAGGATTTCATCCTTCAACTGATCCAGTGCCCAGTCAATTAAGATATTATCCAGTTCCCGGAAAGCATCGCAATTTGCAATATCCAGAAGCTGTGCAGACTGATCTTTTGATTTGTCCGCATCCTTTTTCAGTTCGTCTCTGATTCTGCTCACTACTCGTAACGTCTTGTCCACTTTTTCTGATAATACATCATATGCATCCTGATAAAGTACATTGTCCATCAGATTCCGAACAAATACGACCACATCATTCTTCTTTTTTAATACATAAGATTTCAAAACAGCCGGCAGCGTATCTTTCAACGCTACTGATGCATAAGTCAAGAGCATACATGCTGCCAGATCATCTACATTCGGATCTTCAGACTGATATCCAAAATATTTTTCACATAATTCCCAGAATTTTTCTAAAAGTCCGTTATCCTCAAGTGTTTTCATGTATCCTTCGCTGTCGTTTAATAACAACTGTCTTGTAATTTCTTCAAAGTTCGGAGTCTTCATATCTGTAAGTACGGCAATAAGACCAATATCAATGGTTTCCACATTGAAATGGTCTATGCCGAGTTCTTTAAATTTCTCAATACGATTCTTGTTTTTCCAGAAGTTGCTGTACTGTGCCAGATGTTCTTTAAATCGGTTATCAATTCCAATCTCCTGTGACATCTGGGATACCCGGTCCGTGTAATACGGGATTGAGTAATAATACATATCTGCCAATGGATTTTCTGCATCACTTGGTTTTGGAAATGGTGCATATACAAGATACTTGCTCTCTGTATCTGATTCATTCAATAACCATTTGGAATAGAACCAGTTCGTACCATCCAGAATATGTAACTTTGCATTGTCCAGCTGTAATTCCGATACCTCGTCTTCATATTCTCCTTTATCATCAAACCAGAATATAATCCGGGTATCTTCTTTGGAAAATTCAGTATTTAACTGATCTTGTATATTTTGTAAATCCATCTTTTCACCTTCAAGTTTATTTTTGCTAAATACCTGCACAGTTTATGATATCTTCAATTTGCTCTCAAGCCAGGAAATAATAATTCCACAATACGGTGTCAAATTTCTTTCCTGCACCAGACTTATATAAGTACGTTCCAGTTCACGCATGAATGCATCCTGAGATTTGTCTTTGCATTTTCTCATGATTCTGTTCTTCTCTGCCATCAAAACATTTTTCCGTGTCTGTGGTAAAGAAAGTGCCTGACAATTCAAGTTCAATGTTTCTGTCACGTCTTTATTGATTTCTGCATCCTCTGAATAAATGCTGCCATCCGCTTTATACTTAATCTTTCTGACAGACATTTCATCAAACGGATTCACTGTAAGTTCTATATTGCCCCTGTGTGCATCACAGGTTTTATCTTCTGGCTTCACGCCTCGCACCATACTGTTTCCATAGCACACGCCAAGCATCCATTTAAAGTCCAGCGTTGCCTTTTTATCATGCTCCTGTTCATCCCGTGGATGTCTCGGCCTGCAATGTTCAATTCTCACAACACTTGGAGCCTCAATCTTCTTCATACAATATGCACACAGGCATCTCTGTTCTTCCCACATCTGTTCCCGGATGTCTTTTAATACATCTGTAGGCATATCAGACTCATAATCCGCATCCGGATTTTCTTTACGGAATTTCAGAAGACTATTGGGTTCTTTTCCTCTTTTTATAACGATCATACACTATTCCCCCAATATTCTCTCCAAATCCAGAGATGTCCTTGCAGCTGCAATATCCGGATCTGTTGTTCCAACAATCGCCTCGATCTCCGTCAAAACCTTATCTGCTTCTTTGTAATTATTCTCATCCATACACGCATAGAATAAATCCATACGCTGCTTAATGTCAGCCGGACGCTCTGATACATTCATAACCTCTCGTAAGATAGAATTTGCATCTCTCCCATAAGTCTGTGCCGCAGGCATATAAATTTCTCCATGATCCAGGATTCGAATCTGCTCTCTTGGAACAGAATTGATAACTGCAGGTGCATGAGAGCTGACAATAAACTGAACGTCTGGGAAAATTACATGGAGATCACTTAAAATTGTCTGCTGCCACTGCGGATGCAAATGTAAATCAATTTCATCAATCAGTACAACACCAGGTGTTTTTTCCAACACCTGATCTCCCAATGTAGGATTTAACACTGCCATACGGTAGGCAATATCACCGATCATACTAAGTGTGTTCTTATATCCATCACTCATTTCATCCATTGCAAATTTCTGTGCATTTCCATCTGCGGATTCAAATTCCAGTACCAGTCTATGGGTATCAAGATCAAAGATAAGGCTAGCATTTCGTGCCCCGCTGATTCTCTCAAAACTTCTGCAGATTGCTTTCTCGACCGTTTTCAGAAGCAATGGCCTGTCCAGTATTCCCGTCTTCTGCTGCTCCTGAAGGCTTTTCAGAGTCTGCATCTGAAACCAGTTCAACATCAGCTTTTCATTTGACTCTGCAGCCATACAATCCACGTAGCCAACCTGACGTTTAAACTCTGTTAAAGATTTCAGATTTCTCTTTTCTTTCTTCTGTGCATATAAACGTCCGGTTCCATAATAAGAGATCAGAGGAAGTACCAGCGATTTATCTCCTGTCATGATTTGATTCTGTGCTTTCTTCGCAAGACCTGTCAATTCACCCGCATCTTTGATGGTTGTCTTGCCACTTTCAGAATTCAAAGAACGAATCCATTTCACATTTTGCTGGTTCAGACAATCACCAGTACTCTCAATGCTTACCGGAAACTGATGCTGCGGATCAATCGTTCCATTTAAATCATGGAATTCATATCTGGCATCATCCTTTAAAATACTTCTGCTGACACCACCATCTATCCCCAATAAAAAGGTACTGACTGAGACAGCCACTGCATCCAATATTGCCGTCTTACCCACACCATTCTTACCAACCACCAATGTGATATGATCATCAAAATCAATCTCTGCTTCTTTGAAGCATCTGTAATTGGAAATCTTGATATTTTTTAATTTCATTTGCTTGTCACCTCAATTCTTTTTGCAAGAGAATAAATATCATTAAAATCTAAAATTCTTTATGTCACGAGTTGAAATCCTATAAGATGTCTTTGTTGTCGGTGTTCCATATGCTTTTATATAATTCATAAAATCCTGACTTTCCAAAATACGTTTTGCATCATCTAACGTATATTGAGAAGTTTTGCATGTAATATAATATCCCGCAAAAGGAATAGAATCCGCATTCTCTTTATACGTTATAAGTTTATTGGATACCACCATTGGAATAAGTATTTTTTCACTGCTCATACTTGATAATGCCTGACTTCTACCGTATTCATACCACGTTGTTTTTCCATCTAAATTTCTCCCCTGCAAGTCCTTTTTTCTCTTTAACAAATATTGATATGTGAAGGGATATTGTATTTGAAAATCCGCTTCTTTTATCCTTTCTACATTCTGCTCATTTATCTTATATGGGAATATAATTTTGTAATTTCGATTGGTTCGTCGGCTTCGCGGACTGACAGCAGTATGAGCCATTACTTTTTCAATTTTTTCCTCTTTAAAATAATAGTAATTATCATCTTCTTTTTCAGGTTCAAAAAGATAAACCTCATTTTTTAAAGTCGCAACACTATTTAAAACAGTAAAATAATCCCCAAACTTTTTTTCAGCAATTGGTTGTGTCTCAAAAACCCACTTTTCATTAAATGAAGTTTTTTTAATTAAGTTTGTTTTATCTTCTTTATGTATATATTCTACTTCTTCTATATCCTCATTTTTGCATATAATTATCGCTGCCCCAACGGTTCTATTCGGGAAAACCTCTATACCTGACAGATCAATAATTTTATAGAGCTTTTCTAGCAACTGTTTTCGAAGATCAAAAGCAAATCTATTGCGGAATATACTAAACGGAATTAAATATGCCATTTTACCTGTCGCAGTTAATGATTTGATGCTTTTTTCTATGAATGCATAACAATAATCAAATCGTCCCTCCTGGCAAGATATAAAATTTTTCTTTACATATTCTCTTTGCATTTTTGTTAAATCGTGATATGTAATATATGGTGGATTACCTACTATGTAATCATATTTATTTGCGTCTGTTTTTAAGTAATCCGCTGTTTGAACATTCCATCTTACATCATATAGTTCTTCTTTCCCCGCAATTTCATTCAAACGTTTGATAGTTGTATTTACAGCATTCTTATCAATATCATAACCAAAGATATCACATTCTAAATTTCTTTTTATAGTTTCTCTTGTATATCCTTCTTTTTCAGATGCACTAATATATCTTTTTACAGCTTCTACCAAAATATTTCCATCGCCACATGAATTGTCTATAAAAGTTTTTCCTAATAATTGTTCTTGATATCCTACCTCATCAAGCATTAAACTCACATATTTTTCTGGAGTAGGAATTTGTCCTAAAATTTGCATCAATCATTGCTCTCTTTCATAAACTTTTTTTCATCTGCCGCCTGAACTATCAACTCTTCATACTGTTCAATCAATTCCATAATAACTTCAAATGTCTTTCTAAAATCTTCTTTGTCAATTGGATAACGTTCACCATGAACAACCTTATGTCTGTTGTTTAGCAAATTACTATCAATATAATTTGCTTTTAAATCAAATATATCTGTTTCTAGTCCTATACTTGCAACAATTTCTTTTAGTTCTGTACTGCTTGGATTAGAATGTGTTGATATCACATCTCTCTTTTCGCAAAATGGTGCATCATATATTCCACGTACCTTATCAATCACCTTTTGATACACACTTATCTTTTCTGTATTACTGCATTGCCTTATAGCATTGGTCAGACTATATGCCATAAAATTGTCTTTTAGAAGACAGGTATTAATTTTTTGTGCAGATACATATTTTACATAACAGTTAGAAGCAAATTTAACAAATCCTTCAAAATGTGCGCAAAGCATCGTTATCCCTGAACGTAATAAAATACTCTCATTAGCATCACCTTTATCAGCCATCATTTTAATTGATAGCATTTCTTTTTTTCTCCAGGCAAGATCTTCTTGAAGTTTTGTCTCTAGTTCTTCAACTGTTTCAATTTTCGCTGCCATTTAGTAATTTTCTGCTAGCTATTGCCAACTTTTTAATCCTTGCAACCGGTCTGACCCCACGTTTGGTTGCGTCATTATACTCTTTTGATGTATATATATCATCTATGCACTTTTTGAGCATTTCATGATTTTTCTCATAATATTCAATATTTTCGGATACTCCAGGTACAATAGCCTCATAAGCTCCCACTAAAACTGGTCCACAATGCGTATCTTTTTCCGGATTATATCTTTTAAACGCATTTTCACCCATAGTATCAAAAATTAGCTTAAATGTTCTCTTGAAAATATCTTCATCCTTTTCCCGCTCTATTTTTTTATCATCTATGAGCGATAAAATTTCATCTGTAATAAAATTATTATAGTTTTCAGAATCACTAACCTCAAATTCTGAATACCTTAGAACAAAATATTTTACCACTAATTCTATATATCCTTGTTCATCTGCATCTTTCTCTGAAATCGGAACTGCATTTCTAAAAGCTTCATTTTCACTTAACGTTTTAAACCATCTATATACATCCTCATTTTTAACCACAAGAAGACAATTTCTAATCTCCTGAGGGCTCAAATGGCTACCACCTGTATTTAATCGCTGAAACATTTCATATTGTGCAAAGCTATCACTACTTTTATCTATTATAATTATCAGAATCTTTGATCGCTTAATATATCTCCTTTGAGCATCTGTTAGCGACTTTTCCGGATCATCGTCCTCCCAATACTTTCCTTCTAGTGCTGGAAGAAATTTAGTCCTTGTTAATGGTTCTCTCTCATACAAATCTTCATTCGTTTCTTCGTCGTCAACATCATGCATATCCTTTTTCAAAATCCCCATAAACTTAAAGATTGTTGATAAACGCTGTTGACCATCTATGAGATTCCATTTTCCGTCTTCTGATTGATATACATAAATTGGCGGAATAGGAATTTGCAATAAAATCGACTCTATTAAGGCTGATTGCTGTTCCATATCCCATCTAAACATACGCTGATATACTGGACTAATATCCAAATCACCATCTTTATACAAAGCAGCTAACTCACCGATTGACATTGGGTAACTATCCGTCTTAATAGATTTAGACATTGTATCTATTTGTTCTTGTAAACTACTCATAACACCCATCTCTTTCATTTTATTATTTTATTTTTGCCAGCAAATCCACTTTTAATGCTTTCTTTCCTTCCTGGGCAACTTCCACACCCTGGAATTTCTCATAATTTACTTTCACACCATCATCCAAATCAATCTCAATTCTCTTATTCGCAATATGAGCAATGGCTTCGTCATAAATCTTCATTTCTGCAAGCTGCTTTGTATATTTCGTCACCGCTTTTGTTGCCTTCGATTTTTCTGAAGCTGATGATGCATTGTCAATGGTATACTGAGCACTCTGCATAGCCGTCTCTACATACTTCTGTGCTCGATGTAAATAATCTGTTCTTACACGTCCAACGGTATCCGCATCATAACGGTGCATGTAAATCAGTGCTTTGAATCCATTCTGCTTGCCACTATCAAACATCCAGTAGATTGGACGCTTCTGATAAACTTTCAGATGATCTGCATAAAAATCTTTCAAGAAGTAATTGCGGATCACTTCTCTGGATGTGTCCCCTTTGTTGCCTAATGCATTGGCAATAAAATCGAGGTTTTCTTCTAAGGTATCTGTACCGTAAACTGTTTTTACAAATTCTACGAAACGACCTACGATATCGTCAGAAAAGTACTCTTCATCAGTGATTGGGATACAGTTATCATCATCCGGGATAAATGTTTTGTATCTGCTGCTGTCCCATTCACCACCGGCATAGATCAGACCTTCTTCATCAAGAGAATATCGACCGAGCATGCAACCAACGGCATAGGAAATAAAGCTTCGAATATCTCTGCCTAGTTCTGCCTTGCGGACAGTTACATCCTTGTCCTTGACCTCCGGTGTCAGTTCATCCTGCAAGCCGTAAATGTCAATGAAGATACGGTTTAGTTCTTCTTCACTTGATTTAAGTTGGTTAAATCGTTCTTCGCAGTCTCTTAACCATGCTTCAAATGCTAATGTCAAACTATTCGTGCGATAGCAAGTCAAGGGGTGTATTTTAAAATCCCAAGAAGTTTCTAATGTATCCCAATCTATTTTTGATTTTTCCACACAATTTTTAACAATGCTTTCGACATGATTTTTTCTTTCCGTTGAAAATATAAATGGAATATTCAACATATCTGTTACGCACAGGTTTACAGTCGGATTCAAAATAGAGGTTAACATTTTAGTTATCGATGTATTTAATAATCCAAGAATATAAAAAAACATAGCATCTGACACAAACATCGATGGACCAGCAGCATTAAATATATATCCATCATTAATCATTCTAAAGCTAGGATTAGATGTTATCTGTGGCCATGTAATACATCTTTTGAAATAGTAATCAATGCTTGTTATTGTTCTTGTTACACTTTTATAAAGAGACTTTGCATATTCCTTAATTTCTGAACCGTCATTTTCCCAGTTGATCACATACCAGTTCTCTCCATACCATTTTAACCTTCCACCTTTATTCAACGGAACCCATTTTAACCTTGAATTTTTAGCATCGTCTTTATTTTTTATATTAAAATCAATATTATTCTTATTTATTTCAACCCAGTACCTAAAAAATCTTTTATCATCAGAGGATTTTAAGCCTTGTTTTGTTGTCACATAGGTTCCAAGTAGTGGTTTATCTTGATATAATTTTAAAACATTCTCAAACACCCAATAAGCAATCGGTTTCCCTGGAATTTTAGAAAAATTATCTTGCTCTGCACTATATCTATTTTCAGTACTAAGGAACATCATTTCTTTTCCCTGTTGCGTTGTTGGTTCTATCAATCTGCAATATATTCCTTTGAACTTCTCAAAATGGCTTTTTCTAAGCACAAAGCTTGTTGTCTGTACAACTTCCCCGCCGATTTCTTCAAATGCTCTCGGTCCCAGATGTGCCATATTTACAATATCCATCATCTGCAATTTGTTTCTTAGCTTCTCAAAACTGGAAAGAAACATCCATGCATGCTGTGTAATCATTGCCTGATAAGTATTTTTCTTTGCCATCTGACCGCATTTTTCAATAAACACCGCAAACAGATCACTCTTACTATCCGGATAATTATTTTTCACATACTTAGACAACTTTGCCCCCATTCCAGAAGCTCCCATATACGGTGGATTCGTCACTACCGCATCATATTTCTGCCCCAGATTTTTCGCCACTTTTACCAGTTTTCTTAAGCTCTCCTGTGTTTCTTCACTTCCCACACTCTCAAAGGAAATCTGTCCAGCTGTTCCCATATCTTCCACGAACCGTTCCAGCACATCCCAGTCACAGGCATCCACATTCAAAATAGATCCATATTCTCTGGCATCTATGAAAGTATCCAATAATCCTTCCATCTGCATCACAGCCAGATTCCGTTCCATATCACTTAAATGTGTACCAAAGAATTTCAAATGATTCCGATTGATCTCATTGCTTTCTGTAATTGCATACACTTTCGGTTCTGGTTTGCCATCTCTTCCGCGCAGGAAACGTCTGTTATATCCACGACCTTTCATCATAACTGCAAAGTATGCCAGCTGATAGGCCCGCTGGTCGATGTCAAGTCCATGGATATTGTGTTCTACAATTTCAAAAGCTGCTTCTCTCTTATCATATCCGGCACTTTCATAGATATCCATCAGCACATCAAACATGGCAATCAGGATATGACCACTTCCCATACATGGATCAATGCAGGTAATGTCGGTCGGTTTCAGATCTTTATAGGTACTGCGGATTTCTGCCAATTTTACATTAACAGCTTCTTCCTGCTCTGCTTCTGGAAGATAGTATTTCCATCCAAATCTCTCTGCCGTTGCTTTTTCATCTGTCGCCGAATCTACTGCACGCAAATGTTCAATCCAAATTCGTCCCACAGAGTTCTCCACCATATATCGTACAATCCAATCCGGTGTAAAGAGCTGGGTGGCTGCCGGGATTCTCTCTTTGGTAATCTTGACATTCTTTTTCAGTTTTGCAAAGGTATCGTCTTTTAATTCTGTATTGTAATACTGATACAACCAGCCGATAATCTCCACCTGTCCGGTCGGATTTCCTTCTTCATCCAGTGTAGATACATTAAAATCAGCTTCCGGAATACCTGTCTCCGGATTCACCAGCATATGGATGACATCATCTTTATTCGTATAAGAGCTACCAAAGAGTAATTCCATATAATCAGAATCTGCCTCAAACAGGCCCGGCAGAATATCATGCAGCTGATGACACTGTTTCAGGAATAGCTTACAGTACAATTTATCGGTATCTTCCGATGTTCCACTCAGTTTCCAGTTGATAATCTCTTCTTTTTCCTGTGCGGTCAGATCCAGGTCTACATCCGGTGCCTGTGTTACCAGATCCGGTTCCATCTTTCCTTCTTTTTCGGAGGAAAGTACACGAACTCTGTTTGGAAGATAATCATTTACTTCCATAAATCGGATCGCACAGATTCGGTTGAACCAGGTATAAGCGACTTCTTCTACCACTGCTTCAAAGCCACGGGATTCTATCTGTGATACCAGTCGTCTTCTCTGTTCACACTGTCTTTTATTCAGTGTTACTTCTGTTCCTGCAACGGTCTGGTATACTTCAAAGTCTGATCCTTTTGTGATTGGTTCACTGCATGATTTTTCTGTAATTCCAAGCATACCGGCTTTATCTGTAACAGAATCAATCAGTTTTTTTCTTGCTTCTATGGCAAATTTCTTTATCGCATTCTTGTTCATGTACTGTTTCCTCCCACTGGAATGATTAGCTTAATGTAATAATCGTATTTTCATCCAGCTCTTTTAATAATTTCTGCTTCATCTCTGCCAGGAACTTGTCAATATCCTGTTCATTTTCGATAGAATAAGTTCTTGCACCTGCCACGTTACTAATGGATACGTTCTTACGTTTCTTTGGTTTTGGCTGCACTGGCGGTGTTACCGGTTTCGGTGGTTCTATATTACCGCCACCTGTTGGTGGTGTCACCGGAGTTACATGTGGTGCCGGTTTAGGACGATGTGCTTCCTCATATTCTGTAATCTCATCCATGAAGCGAAGCTTCAGTGTATCGCTTTCCAGTCTGATATTCTTCACTGCTGCAATCTCATGGGATGTATCCAGTTTCTGTTTTAATTCTGCAAAGGCATTTACGAACTTATCCCTGAATACGGATGCAAATTCTTTCTCATCCAGCGTATGTAATACTTTTTTCAGGTCATCATCCACAATCGGACGCATCTCTTCTGCTTCTTTTTCAAGCAAAGTACCATACTGCTGTACAAACTTCATAGACATATCTGGCAGTTTCTGAATCTGGCTAAATGGATTTTTCGCTGTCACAATAGCTTCCATCTGGGCAGCATTATCCATAATTTCCTGTTCCCGGACATAGGTCTTGCTGTTTTCAAACATCTGAATCTGTTCCAGTGCTTTTTCGAATATCTTTTTCTGACCACCTTTGAAGAAGTCAAATACAGGTGCAGTATCATCTGCATCATCTAACAGATCATCTCGCTTTTTATCTACTGTTTTAAAGAACTCTACCGGCTCTTTGATAGCCAGAAGTTCTTCCAGATTTTTCTTCGCCTGTTCCATTAAGGATTTGCATGGCAGCTTCGGATTTACACGATATTCAATCATGATTTCAGCAAATGTTTCCAGCTTATCCTGCGCTTTATTCTTAAAGTTTCTCATAATAGTATCGTCATCATCACTGGATACGGAGAAACCAAAATAATCTTTCAATACTTCTTTTACAGAACGGATCTGTCCATCTGTTGCTCTTTCCCTGATATCAATCAGCAGTTTCTCGACAAATTCACGTTTTGTCAGGTAACGTACCAGTTCATCTTTTGTATTGGACAACATAGATAAACTCTGGCTGTTATAGGTAAGGGATACTCTTCCCATCTTAAAGAGCATAGCAATCAGCCACTGCACATCTTTCGGATCAAAGCCATACGGTGCTGCCCCGAATTTATCCTGCAGAGATTTCAGAGATGTTTTCATATGTCTTGCATTATTAAGACCAATGACCTGAATCACCTCTTCCAGTGCTAATTTATTCGGTGTGGTATCACTGGTTCCAAGGAAAGAGAGCTGTCCATCGTTGCCATTGAATACTGCAGCGATATCAGAAAGCTCCGGAGCTGTTTCCATATAGGTCAGCTTGTTATACTGCATAGCTACTAACTTGCCAAGTGCTTCATTAATACGGCTTGCCGGCTCTTTGGCTGAGATATTTGCTTTATCACCATTCACGTAGATATCTGCATGCTTCAATGCATCCTCAATAAAGATACGGATACGATCTTTCTTTTCAATACGTTCATCTTCTTTTGCACGACGGATGCTGTCAAAACTTCCTCTTGCACCAGAAGCATTTTTATTCAAAAACTTATAGATTTTAATGGAGTCGGTAATCTCATCCAGAAAGGTACTATCGTTCGGTAATTTTACAATCACACTATGTTCCTGTGCGGAAAGCATACGCAGGGCAGAATCCGGATAATCTTCCCCATATGGTGTGATAATGGATACTCCGATATCATTGGATTGATTTCCCTTGAAATAACGATCATCTACCTTCTGGTTGAATGGGAATAAATAACGACTGCTGTAACGATATTTCTTATCTGTAAAAATTTCCTCAAAGATTACGGTAGATGCTTCTCCAATAATCTCACCCATTTCTACGGATTCGTTATTGATGGCATTATTGATTTCCTGCTCTTCATTGGTCAGGAAGATATAGATTTCTCCGTTCTTCTGTACCAGTGTCTCTCGGATCAGTTTCTTTAAGGATTCTTCGATCTTTCCACGGATTTCAATACGGTCATCGTCAATATTGGAAATCATCAGCGTGGTAAGGTTATCTACATTTGCTTTGATCTCTTTGACGTATTTAATCATAAACAGCACTTTCAGCAGCTCTACATCGAACTCGTCCAGTCTGCTATTGTCTTCTGCATCGGTAATAACCTGGCTGTGCTGATGGTCAATGAATTTATGCAGCGGATCATAGAAATAGCTGAACGGTACCAGTACACCTTCCTGGCTGTCCTTTAATCGGATTGCAGATTCCTGGAACAGTGCCAACATAGAACGGGACTGGTCAGATAAATGCTTTCCACTGGCTCCATGAGTACGCACCGCCGTCAGTACCTGTCCAAGCAAGTTGAACTGGTATGGAATAAACGGATAACAGTCTGCAAAATCTGTTTTGTCTGTATATAATTTCTTATCTGCTGTATCTGCCGTAAATGTGATCAGATTCTTGATAATGGATTCTTTCTGCTCATATAACAGCTTCAATGCAGACTCTGCAATCTCATTTTTCTCCAGGATACGTTTACGGATAACTTCATCTACATTGGATGCAGACAGGGATAATCTGGTATCGAAACGTCCCTGAATTTTGGAGAAGTCATTTCCTTTTGTCTTTGTGATAGAATCAATATCTTCCTGGCTGGTAACGATCACCCATGCTTTTCCTCTGCAAGCAGTTCCCAGATCTTCTACGATAGTCTGCAGATTCAGCATTAACTGTGTATCATCCGCAATATACTGTCCAATCTCATCCACAAGGAAAATAACATGATGGTTCGGTCCTTTTTTTTCACAGTACTCTTTGACCAGAGATACAAACTTCTCAATACTGAGGTCATAGCTTCCCTTTGCATTTTTACACCAGTTACGGGCAGCTTCCTCACTCATGAAGTCCATAGCCACGATCGTCTTTACGATTTTATCCTGAATAACTACAAAAGCCTGTCTCTTTTTCTCCCAAGGTGCCCCTGCAATCTCTTCAAATTTCTCCTTGAACTCTTCAAATCTGCCTTCGTTATCCAGCTGACGTTCAAATTCTGCAAGATATGGAATAGATCCGCAGTATCCCTGCATTTCATTAAACACCTTCATGAATACTTCCACGATAGCTTCTTTTCCTGATCCAACCTTTGCAGATCCTTTGGAATCAATATTAAAGAGCATGACATCAGAAGAAATGGTTCCGGAATTGGTCATCTTGGCAATCAGCATCGGATCATCGATTTTCTTTCCGTCTGTAAAATACTCAATGGCTCTCTTTCCTTCTACCACACTGTTTTTTAACAGATAAGAAAGAATTTTTAAGAAGTGAGATTTACCACTTCCAAAGAAGCCGGAGATCCAGACACCCATTTTGTCCGTATTGTTATTGATCCCTTTTTCATAGTTATCGAAAAAATCACGGAAATGTTTTAACAGTTCTTTTGTTACTACATATTCGTCCAATTCCTGATATACGTTTTCTTCATCAGACTGACCTACTTTGATTACGCCCTTAATATCACGGTCAATCTGTTTCTCAAACATCTCTTTAATCTGCATTTTTCTTCTCCTTTGTTTTACACAAGCCGGAATGCCCGGTAATAATTTCTGGAATCCATCGTTCCAAATAATTTCAGATCCTGTCCGCTATATTCTCCAGGATAAAACATCACAACCGGCACACTATCCAGTACCTGATGTAAATTGTTCAAAATATTATGGCTTGCAATGATCGGATGGCATTTTCCAACTCCTGTCAGAAAAATCACGCTGTCTGTCAGATTTTCCTGTAAAATCTTTGAGATAATCAGGTTAAGTTCGTTCGTTTCATCCAGTCCCAATGTCTCTACCAGACTGTCTGCCATATCAAAAAAGCCATTGTCTTTTTCCAGATCAAAGAAGGCTTCCAAATATCCTTCTTCCTCCAACACCTGAATCATCGTATGAAACAGGTCAAATTCTATGATTTTAAAATCTTTATTTCCATTGTTGATTCGATCTTTTAAGTATGCGATATGATTTCGTACTTCCAACTCTGCTCTCGGATCGTAATCAAACACATAATATCCGACTTCATTTCCAAGTCCTTTATTTTCACGGAAAGACTTTTCAGAGATCTTATCCTCAATCCGGTTTAGTCGTTCTTCCAAACTTAATCTTGCCATCCTTAGACTCCCTTCACTGCCTTCAAGTATTCGCCAAGCCCATTTGCAGTCAGTAATTCTTCTGTCCGGTAATCAATATGAATTGGCTTGATTGTTCTTGGTTTTGCACTGCTTTCCAGTAATCCTGCCTCAAACATCATTCTGGTAAAGCACTGTTTTAACTTCCGTACTGCAGTATCCGTCCAGCCAGCAACCACATCACTCTGCATTGCCTTGTCTGCAAAAAAGACATTCAGATCCCGGTCTGCGATCTCTTTTTCACCTAATCGAATCTTCTCGTCATATACTTCATGTAAAAACTCAAAAAATAATCTGCTGTCCATCAAAATTGCAATCAGATTCAGAATCTTTGCGGTTTCTACATCACAAGTGATAAATGTCTGTAATACTGCTTCTGGTAAGGCTGATACTCTTCGGTATGTTCCATTCAACACCTCATAGGCACGATATTCTGCTTTCACCTGATAGATGTTTTCCTCCCAGGCAATCTTGCGGATGTCTGTCTTGCTAAGTCCTTCCAGAATATAAGCTGCTGTTTTTCTGGACTCTTGCAACCAGAATAATTTTGATGTAAGGCCTGCACTGTATTCCATTACTGTCCACCATCCTTTGTTTCTTTTTCATAATGGACAATATCTCCGAAATCACAATCTAACTTCTCGCAGATCTTTTCCAGAACCTTCATGGAAACCAGCTCTCCATTGGTCATTTTTGCCACGGTGCTACTGCTGATTCCCACCTGGTTCATCATATCCACTTTCTTCATATTTTTATCGATTAATAGCTTCCATAATCCATTGTATGATACTGCCATATGTATTCCCTCTTCGTTATACAAAACTTATGGTTTTCCTGTATTTTGAAAGTATACTATTTCATTTTCGGTCTTACACTTTCAATCCATATCATTGTACCATACTGTATGTTTTTCTTCAATGATAAGTGCAAATGGGAACTTCGACTTTGCGAATGATTCATTTGAAAAATCTAAGGGAGTCGCATGACCTTTTCTTCTATTCTTCCAAATACATTTTCAGAGCATTGTAACAATTCAGTGTCTCGTTATCTGCATCATTAAAATTCTGGGAATAGGTCTGTAAGCTTCCTGTTGGATCTGTTGCAAGATTCGTCAATGATATATACGCATCATACAATTTTGAGAGCGATTCATAAGCGTCCTTATATTCTTCCGGGGGAGTCTTTAATTTCTTCATCAGGGAGTTTACAGTATCTTTATTGCTATTGATATCCGCTATTTGTCCACTGAAACTGCTATCTGAAAAGAGATTTTGCAAAGCATCATTAAAGTCAGATACAAAGTATCCATCCGGTTTTGTATATTTATTTGTCGTGCTATCACTTTCTTTATAAATTGCGTTGTACCATACCTGCTTGATCAGATTACCGCAAATTTCCGCATCACTGGCTCCTGAAAGCATGGAATATACTGCCATATTCAAATTTGTCCCATATTCCTCACTTTGTTTCTGGTCCTCTGCTGCTGCCTTCGCTGCCACATCCTTCTTATGTGTCTGTACTCCAATAGCTGTGATAATTGCTGCAACAATAACTGCTATCGTTGCAATCACAATTATTTTCTTTGATTTTTTTGTTATCTTCACACCGGTTACTTCTACCTGTTGTGGAGTTTTTTCTGTCTCAATAATATTTTCTATCGGGCAACCACATTTCGGACATGTATCCATTCCTTTTTCCAGTTCTGCTCCACAGTCTGGACAGCACTTCTTTTCTTCTGGAACCAACACTGTTCCACAATGCACACATTTCTTCGCCTTATCCGATATTTGCTCGCCGCAGTTCGGGCATGTTGTCATAGCCATAATCTTTTTCCTCCGTATTTTTCATTTTCAATTCCATCTCTACCATTTCCAGTCTATTTTTTTCCTTCTTTATATGCCTGAATCTCATCCGCCCAATGATCGTCCATAAAATCCATCATTGCATCACTTTCAACAGCTTTTGAAA
>OLNC01000857.1_pt1 | contig 23025 bp, 16 predicted proteins | sample 1672011 | NCBI WGS metagenome assembly OLNC01 (sample SAMEA3136636, study PRJEB25190) | human gut metagenome | biome: human gut; feature: human-associated habitat; material: faeces | place: Austria | collected 2013 | reverse complement strand
CTCGTTGAAGTAGGAATGAAACATAGAAGTTTATAACTTTTTATAAGTTTTCAGTAACGGTGAATTATGCTGAAAATTGCTATCTGCGAAGACAATGAGATCTTCGTTGAAATTATAAAAAACAACCTTAAAACTATGTTAAATGTTCCCTATAAACTGGATTCTTTCCTTTCCGGCAGGGAATTCCTGAAAGCACTGTCAGAGAATGTCTGTCAGTATAACCTTGTTTTTCTGGATATTGAGCTGGAGGACAAATCTATTTCAGGGATCGATCTGGGACAGATGATCAACAGCCGGAATCCTCAGACACAGCTGATCTTCATCAGCCAGTATCTGGAGTATGCTTCCGATGTCTATTCAACGAAGCATACCTACTTCATTAACAAAAACCGGCTGAATGATTATCTGGCAGATGCCCTGCATGCTGCGCTGAAAAATCTGGACACCGGCCGGAAACAGTATCTTACCTTTAAGGTAAAGCAGACGCAGCTCAGAATTCCTGCAGATAATATTCTGTATCTGGAGCGTAATCTGCGGGAAACTTTTATTTATACCGGAAATAAAACCTATACCACCAGAGATAAACTCAGTGAACTTCAACAGCAGCTTCCTTCCTTTTTTGTATGCTGCCACAGAAGCTTTCTCGTAAATCTGCATGCAGTCACCAGTCTTCATCATGCTGAGATCATACTGAATAACGGGCAGGGCATTCCTGTCAGCCGTGCCCATTATGATGATACAAAAAAAGCATTTTCGCTGCTGATGCTCAGGTAACTTTATATTATTTACAGAAAGGCAATATCATGGTTTATATTCTCAACTATTTATTATGTTCACTTTTACCGGCATCCTTTTCCATTTCCTGCTGCGCTGCTCTCTTTTTCCCCGGCATCCTTACACCTTCCGGGAAATTTCTCTCCCGAAGCCGCATACGGATTTTTCTTTGTTTTATGATCTCTACGGCTTTCGCCATTGTCGTAAAATATTTTTATCAGAATTTCGGAACCTGGGTGCTCCAGCTAGCCCTTGTCCTGTGGGTGATTCTCCTTTTTACAGATACATTGAAAAGGAAGCTTTCGGCATTTTTGATCTATATCTCGATCATGATGATCTCTGAATCCATTTCCGGATCATTGATCCTGTCACTTTATGCATTGCTCCACGGAGAAGCAGCTTATAACATTTACTATACGCTTTCTACCACATGGGAAATCCTCCTTATGACAACTCTGACCTTCCTTATTGCATTACTGATCATCTCGAAGGTAGTTCCCCTGCTGAAAAAGTACTCTCACAGCATCCATCTGACCACCCTTGCAGAACTGGTCTTTCCTGCACAGGTTTCGTCTCTTATTACGGGATTGATCCTGTATAAGGAAAATTCTCCCTGGTATGGCTGGCTGATCTTTCTGTACTGGCTGATTGAATTTCTCTGTTATTTTATTGTGCTTCGGGCTTTCCGCAATATCTACGCCAGGGAAAAGGAGCATGAGCTGCTTGTTCAGCAGATGGATTTTACCAGAAAACAGATGGAATTTTCACAGGAAATGGAGAAAGAATACCGTTCTGTGCGCAAATGGAACCACGACATGGAGAATCATCTTTTTTCTCTGAATTATCTGATAAACACTAAGAAATACGATGAGGCAGAGAAATATCTGGAATCTCTTCTTTCAGATCTTCCGCCGGAAAAGAGGAACTTATGAAATCTGGTTTTATTATTTTGTTTCTGGAAATTTTCGGAGTCCAGCTGTGCAATTTTCTGCTTTCCGTAAAGTCTGAAATTGCCTATATTTTCCTGCTTATCCAGTCTTTCCTGCTGTTGTTTATTTACAGGCATCTCTATCTTCTGGTTAAACAGTCATTGAAAAACGCCCAGCAGGAGGCAGAATTCCAGTCTCTTCAGAAACAGGAACAGCTGCAGAAAGATCAGGAACAGCTTTTTATTTCCAGACGTCAGGAAACGCTGGCATTCCAGCAGGCCACGATCCAGAATCTCCAGACACTTCAGACTTATCTGAAGTCAGGTGAATATGATAAGATCCAGAACTACCTTCCTGCTATTACAGATAATTTCCAGAAGGAGCGTTTCCACCCGATCTGCCATGACAGCCTGATCAATGCGATCCTTGCGGACAAAAGATTTCTGGCTTTGCAGAAAAATGTCAAAATCAGCTATGAGATCCTTCTTCCGGAGAAGTCGTGCATTTCTTCTTCTGAGCTGAGCAGTATATTTTTCAATCTCCTGGATAATGGACTTGAGAGCTGCAGTACATGCGGACTTCCGGAACCTTTTATTTCCGTGACCTCACGCATGTCAGCTGGTTTTCTTACCATACATATGCGAAACAGCAAAGACCCTGCACAAACTTTTGACCACAAAACATCCAAATCCGATATCGTAAACCATGGCTTCGGCTTATCTATCATCGAAGACATCTGCACCAAAAATGACGGCAGCTGCCAGTGGCTGGATCACGGAGATAGCTTTGATTCAATTGTTATGTTACGGTATCAGTAGATAAAAACAAGGTCTGAACATTGTTTTTCAGCGTTCAGACCTTGTTTTCTTATTTAACACAACATTTTTTACTCTTCGACCAGGCTCCGTACCATTTCTTACCGTTTACCGTCTTATATGCACGGATTCTTACATAATAAGTCTTTTGGGAACTTAAACTTTTAATTGTCTGCTTATTTTTTGCAGTTCCTAATATCTTTACAGTTTTACTCTTTGAGAATTTTTTGCTGGTGCTGTACTGCAGCTGATATCCGGCTGCTCCTGATATTTTGCTCCATTTGACAGATGCGGATTTCTTTCCGGCTTTCAGTTCTGATATATTTCCTGGCTTTAGGATAATTTTAAATGATGCTTTTCCTGAGCAGGCTTTGTATTTTCCTTTTCCCGTTACAGTGACAGATGCATTTCCTACGTTTTTGTTGTTTTTGTAACTTACTGTATAGTATTTCGAAGAAACAGTTTTTCCTTTATAAGTTACTGCAACTTTCGGAGTCTGTTTTTTTCCATTATAGGTATAGGATGTTTTGGAAAGAGTGACTGTGAACTTCCCTGTAAGCACAGCAGGGGTTGGTACTGCTGTTGGCTTCGCCGTTGGTGCCGGGGTTGCTGTCGGTGCCACCGTTGGCTTCGGCGCAGGTGTTTCCGTTGGTTCAGGCGCTGCCGTTGGGCTCGGCGCTGCTGTCGGTTTCGGCGTCACTTTGGGACCAGGCGTTACCGTCGGCCTTGGTTTCGCTGTGGGCTTCGCCGTTGGTGTTGGTGTCACCGTCGGCTTTGGCGTTGGCTTCGCTGTTGGTGTCGGTGTCACCGTCGGTTTTGGCGTTGGCGTAGGCGTTGCCGTTGGTGTCACCGTCGGCTTTGGCGTTGGCTTCGCCGTTGGTGTCGGTGTCACCGTCGGTTTTGGCGCTGGCGTAGGCGTTGCCGTTGGTGTCACCGTCGGCGTTCCGGGTACTGTCCAGGTTTTCCATGTTACTGATGACACACCGGGAAGTGAACTTCTTTTCCACGTACTGTTATCATCAGGATAATACGCTGTAGTCGTCGTATTCGAAAATACATTGCTATAGGAATTCTCCTCGAATACCGGCATATCTCCCTTGAAATAAATACTTTTCAGTTTCTTGCCCATCCATCCGAATGCCTGTTCTCCTATATAATCCACACTTGCCGGAACTATAACAGACTCCGGATTACTCTGCATTTCAAACGCCATAATGCCGATCTTCTGTGTTCCCTCCGGAATTGAATAAGACTCCGCAGCCTTTCCTCCCGGATATGCCACCAGCACTGTTTTATCTTTACTGAACAGAACATCATCTACAGAAGTAAAGGATTTACTATCCGCATTTACAGAAATACTCTTCAGATTATCACTTGTAAATGCCCCTTCCTCAATGGTAATAACTGATGCCGGAATTACAATATCTGACATCCCGCAAAATGCAAACGCCTGATATCCAATCTCCGTCACACTCTCAGGAATCACAGCTTCTTTCAGATTACTCAATTCAAAAAATGCCGCACCACCTATCCTTGTGATCCCATTCTGTATTACTACTTTCTTTACCTTGGATTGATAATAAGAAGGCACAAAAGTTTCTCCATACAAATCCTCCATTTTACCAGAACCACTGATCGTGAGTGTCCCCCGGGTATTTAATTTCCACTGAGCATCTGCTCCGCAGCTTCCGGATGTCAATATTTTCGAAACACTTAACTGCCCTGCAGATGTATCGGAGAAACTGATTTCATCACAATCAGAATTCACATTCTCCGTACGATAATCATTTCCATTATAAATAGCTACATTTACACCGGAAACTGTCTCTTCCGATTGATAAGTAATCTTATCAGCATCACTGGTCATGTTACTTGTTCCACTGGTTGATCCGGAAACTTGAAAAAGATCACAAGTCTGAAGATCTGCACTTACCGCCATAGAAAATGAGTAATTTTCTCCATCTGTCACAATTCCATTCGTTTTATCCAGCACTATTTTCGAAGCACCATCTGTACTGGCATTATAATATTTTCCATTTATCTCTGCCGAAATCTCAAATTCATCAGTAAAACCGGAAACCTCGAAAGAATTAACCGGATCCGTTTCAATTGTAATAACAGGGTTTGTTTCACCACTTACTTTTGAAGAATATACCGGCAGATTTCCCGCATATGTATTTCCATCATATGACAGTGTCTGTCCTTTTTCATTTTTCAGATTAAACTGTTTATATGCAGAAAAACTTATTTCAGCAGTATTCTGTGACGCGGATGCAGCATTGACACTTACCATACTTTTTCCTGAATTCTTTAACAGATTCCATGATGCGGATGCCAGATCATTAATTCCTATAAACTGCATATTTTTCCATAAAGAATTTAACACCGCGCCATTACTGTCTGTAAATGAAAAAGATTTGAAATCTGAAGAAATATTCATATACAGATACCTGGAAGATATCGTATTGCAATCGTAAATTTTTATCAGATGCCCGCCTGTATGAGCATCTTTTTCATATCCGCATACTACTACTGAATGACCATCTGTGTGAGATTTATTATCGACCATATAAGTATAGGTATAGGTAAAGCAGAATGGCAGGCGTTCATTAGAACTCTTCTTTGCTTCTGTAACCATATTTTTCAAAAAAGAGCTAAGACTTTCTCCCATTAAAAGGTTTGTAAGTCCTTCTTTATATGTACTATGAGAATATGAAAAATTATCTGAATTCTGGCAAAGCTGATAATAATTGATCGTATTCATTAACGGCGAACCTTTAAGCGGGTTGTCGAAACTGTAATAATAGGTATCTCCTAAACGCTCAGACAGCATTCCTTCATTCATGTAAATCATAGATAATGCCATTCCCAGACAGGAACCATCCCAGGCTCTGTGCTCTTCCTGGCGTAATCTGTTTTTGCTGATGACCGGATGTTTCGACTGCATGTTTAAAAGAAGATCCAGATAATCCGTTGAAAAATCTGCAGTCCCCCAAGTACTTGGATTATGATCAAAACGATTCGTATCTTTTCTCAGCACAAAGTAATCTGAAATGTTATCTCTTGCAATAGGAACATTAACCGTTTTCGAAAATCCACCTTCTGATGTGAAAGTGATATCTGCACTTCCCTGAGAACCGGAAGCTCTTACTTTTAATATTCCTGAAGCGCTGGTATTATCAGAAGAAATACTATATGAAAAAGAATCCTCTGTTAAGGAACCTGTTGAATCATTATTCTTGATCGTATGTTTCAGATTTTTCATATAATTATCCAGATAATCTTTATTTGCCTTTGGAAGAGAAATCTTACATATGATCTCATCACTATCAGGAATGCTTACCGGTGCTGTAACTTTCATCTCAGGTTCTACATAAATAGTACAGGATACTGTTTTTCCCTCCGCAGTAGTACCTGTCAAAGTCGTTTTTCCCACATTGACAGCTTTTAATTTTATGTTTAGTGAAGCAATTACATTTCTGGAATTTTCTGCTGAAATATCATAGGAAAGACCTTTAAACTGCGCAATTTTCGTATCCTGGATCTCCCATGTGATCAAATCGAGTTCCGCTTTGACTGAGTTCCCGTCTCTTACATAATAAGATCCTTTTACACTTCCTTCACTGTCCAGCAGAATCCCCTGATCATTCAGATCAAAAAGTGCCTTCTGACCAGATTCATCAAAATTCTGCCTGTATACTACTGACCCAAAAATATCTGTTATTTTAAATTCCCATTGTCCATTTTTCTCCAAAGTACCTTCCAGACAAGCCCCATAATAAGACTTTCTTTCTGAAACAGAAACAGTGGAAAAATCGCTCATATAATTTAAGTACAGCAATGTAGAAAAGTGATCCGGCGAAGTACTATGCACATCCGATATGTACAGATACAGGATCTCATATCCTTTTTTCCATTTAAAATAGATCTCTTTATTATCAGAAGTAGTTGTTCCTCTGAAGAATCCTATATAGTCAGATCCTGCATAATAATCTTTTCCAATCAGGCTTTCTGCAGTTATTTCCTGTTCCTGATCGTTTTGCACTGATTGTGTTTCATTTTCCTCCTCATCAGACGTCGAAAAATTATCCTCTGACGTTTCATCCTCCGAAGACATATCCGGTTCAGAAAAAATCTCTTCTTCAGATGGCTCTGTTATCATGTCTTCTGATCCCGAAGAAAAAGTATCATCTCCTGTCCCATCTGAAAAATCTGCTGCCAAGACCCAGGTAGATTGAACAAGTACCAGAAATGCCAGCAGTATTGCAAACATCCTTTTCATAGCCCCTCTCTCCTTCCTTTTATTTCTATATCTGCGTGAACAGTATTTCTATAAAACTTCCTCTCCCAGATAATCATACTTATCACGCAAGATCTCGATCTGATATTCCAGTACCCGGAGATTTTCGTATTTTTTCACCCAGAAGTGTCCAATACTTCCGTAATTGTAAAGCTGTAATTCACACTGCTCCTTTTCTATTTCACAATCTTCAGTTCATACTGTCTGGTTCCCAGTCCTATCTTTTCACCCTGATCCAGTGTAGCCTCCCACTCAATGTTTGGATTGGAATCTTTGAAATGGTCGTGGTGGCAGTGCCAGTCCGGTTTCGCCAGATGTTCTCCCAGCTGGCTGTTGGCAATAGGTGCTGCTTTCAGACAGGCATCTGCGCATGCCTGATCCAGTGCGATCGGGTCAAAACTTGCAAACATTCCGATATCTGGAAGGATCGGCGCATCATTTTCTCCGTGACAGTCGCAGTTCGGGCTGATGTCCTGCACCAGGGAAATATGGAAACATGGACGTCCATGACAGACTGCCTGTGCATACTCAGCCATTTTGCGGTCCAGAAGTTCGTTGGCACTGCTGTTTGGATTATAAACTGCGTCAAAACTGCAGGCTCCGATACAGCGTCCACAGCCTTTACATTTGTCATAATCAATAACTGCTTTTTTATTCAGATAGGTAATGGCATCACTGCCACATTCTTTGGCACAACGGCGGCATCCACGGCAGAGTTTCTCATTTACAGCCGGTTTTCCGCTGGCATGCTGTTTCATTTTTCCTGCACGGCTTCCGCAGCCCATACCGATATTTTTGATCGTGCCTCCGAAACCGGTCGCTTCATGTCCCTTGAAATGAGTTAAGCTGATAAAAATATCCGCATCCATGATTGCATGTCCGATCAGTGCTGTTTCACAGTATTCTCCATTTACTACAGGCACTTCCACTTCATCCGTACCTCTCAGTCCGTCACCAATGATGATCTGACATCCGGTAGTGATGGTGTTAAAACCATTCATGTTCGCACAATTCAGATGCTCCAGGGCATTTTTCCTGCTTCCCGGGTAAAGAGTGTTGCAGTCTGTCAGGAATGGAAGTCCTCCCTGCTCCTTACAGAGATCAGCGACTACTTTTGCATAATTCGGACGCAGAAATGCCATGTTTCCAAGCTCTCCGAAATGCATCTTGATCGCTACGAATTTCCCTTCCATATCAATATCTTTGATTCCAGCTGCAATACAGAGTTTTTTCAGCTTATCCAGCTGGCTGGTTCCTACTGAGCATCGGAAATCTGTGAAATATACGGTTGATTTTTCCATTTTCGTTTCCTCCTGTTAAATACTAAGAGAATTTTTATAATCCCCTTTTTTATCAGACAACGGAATTTTTTATCTGTTCTATTATCTGCTTTTGTTAAGTGTAATTATAAAGCCTGGCACTCTTATTTTAAAGTATTTTTTTGCCCCGGAAATCTACACTTTTTGTTCCATTTATTGTAAAATATACCCATAATATTCACACACTTTTTTAAGGAGGAGTAACATGAAAAACAGAACTTTAAAATCTCTATCTGTCCTGCTTTCTATCTGCCTGCTAGGAACATCTCCAGTCAGTGCCACTGATTTTTCAGACGGCTCTGACTTTACAGAAGACAGCACTCAGGCTCAGACAGACACCAATTCAGCTGTCGCAGATCCGACAGCCACAGACGATTTCTCGGCAGATGATGCCACAGACGACACAGCAGCTTTTGATTCTGAAGACGAGATTTTCACTGATGAAGAAACGAACAGTGAATTCTCTTCTGATGAGGTGGAAACAGAAGAAGCGCCGGTTGCCGGCGGTCTGGAGAATTCCATCTCTACTCATTTTAATTATTCTATTGTAGAAGCAGACATTGAAAATGATCCTTCTCTAAAAACAATCTGCGATACTTACAAGGGAAGCAATCTGGAATCTCAGGACTATGAAGCCTGGGCTACAACCATCGATTCCTATCTCACCACAAGCCCTGACGGCAACCTTATGCGTGTACAGGCCGGTGCCCTGGATGGTAAGCTTCTGATCGAATATTACGACACATCCTATAACTTCAAAAGAGCAATGACACTGGATCTGTCCCTGCCAATTTTCGGCGCATTCTATGAAAGCAATGACAATTACTATATTCTCACTGGTCAAAACAACCCGGATCATAATGATTCTGTGGAAACCTACCGTGTGACAAAATATTCCAAAGACTGGAAAGCCCAGGGCTCCTGCAGCCTTTTTGGTGCCAATACTGCCCAGCCATTTGCATTCGGAACAGCCAGAATGATGGTATCCGGAAACTACCTCTATGTCAGAACCTGTCATGTTATGTATAATGGACATCAGGCAAATGTAACTTTCTCTGTAAATACTTCCGATATGAGTATTATGGATCAGTATTATAAAGTGGAATATACCCCTTCCGGTTACGTAAGTCATACTTTTACACAATTTCTGAAAATGGATAATGGAACCTTCCTGGGAGTAGATCAGGGTGATACCTATCCACGAGGAATCAATCTTGTCAAAAGTACCATTGACAGCAGCACCGGACGTTTTACCAAGAATTTCTCTACCTCTGTAATAATGGATTTTACATTAGGCGGCGGTACTTATACGGCTGCTACAGTAGGCGGATTTGAATATTCAGATTCTTCTTATCTGGTTGCAGGAAGTTGTGATATTGACAATACCAGAACCACCAGAAATGTTTTCATCCTTTCTGCCCCAAAATCCGGTGATACACCAGTGATCCGTTATCTTTCCAACTATGCAGGAACTGAAGATACAGCCTCTGCTCCCCATCTGATCAAAACAGGCAGCAACAGTTTCATCATTATGTGGTCCAGCCAGGGACATGTTTACTATACTGCTCTGGACGGAAACGGACAGCAAACCAGTTCTATTTACCAGATGGTAGGAAATCTGTCTGATTGTGTTCCAGTCATTGTAAATGGAAAACTGATCTGGTATACCTGGAAAAATGAGGTAAATACCTTTTACAGCATCAACCTGTCCAACCTTTCAGAGAATCATGCTTCAAGGATTACAAATGGTCACAAGTTTGCCAATGGAACCCCAGTTAATGGATTAATGAAACGTTCCTGTACAGCCTGCGGCTATCAGGATACCGTTTCCGTTCCTACCTCTATCAATCTGTGGAAGAAGAAAGAACCTGACAGTTATAACTATATCTATATGGGCAGATCTAATTATATGGATATTGGACAGTCTGCCGATCTCTGGTGGACTCCTAACTTCAATTCTGCCAATTCATCTTATCCGGAATTATCCGAATGCGAAATCAGCTGTTCAGATAAAAGTGTTCTGTCTATAAAAATGAATACTATTGATATGGCTACGATCACTGCCAAAAAAGCCGGCAAAGCCACTATCAGCATTAAATCCAAATACAGCGACGATTATGTCCTGAAAACCGATTTTTATGTCAATATGATCGACAGCAGCCATTCCCGTCTTTCTCTTGAAAAAAGTACCTATAATTACGATGGAACTGAACATAAACCATCTGCAACCTTAACAATAAACGGTGTTGCAGCAACAGAAGGAACAGATTTTAAACTTTCTTACGAAGGAGATCTCGTAAATGCAGGTACTGCTACAGTAACAGCCACAGGTATTGGTAAATATACAGGTTCTGTAAGCACCACTTACCGTATTAATCCTCAAACACTAACAGCAGCTGATACCAGTATCTCCGTTGAATCCGCTTACTACAACGGTTCTGAACAAAAACCAGCCGTAAGTGTCACACATAATGGTAAGAAACTGACACCAGATACTGATTATACCGTCGCTTATACTAACAATATCGAAGTTACTGATTACGCACGGGCACGCATCACCGGCCAGGGCAATTACAAAGGTACATTAACCCAGTATTTCACAATTCGGAAACAGGACATCAGTAACTGCAGCATTATATTATCTGCAGATTCTTTCCCGTATGACGGTTCCGACAAAAGACCTGAAGTTACTGTAAAATCCGGTAATAACACCTTAACTGCCAGTTCAAATTACACGGTTTCCTACAGCAATAACCGTGCTGTAGGTACTGCTACGGTAACAATATCAGGCAGAAATAACTACACCGGTTCTGCATCAAAAAGCTTCAGGATTGTTCCGGCTGACATCGCAAATTTTACCGTTTCCCTCTCAGCAAGCACATTTGGCTACGATGGTTCTAAAAAGAAACCGTCCGCAACAGTCAGATCCGGAAACAAAACGCTCACTTCCGGCACGGACTTCACTGTTTCCTACAGTAACAATGTAAACGTAGGCACAGCTTCCGCAGTCATTACAGGTAAGGGCAATTACTCCGGTTCTATTACAAAAGAATTCATCATTACTCCGGCGGATTTCAGCAAACTGACTGCTTCACTAGCGGCAGGCACATTCAGCTATGACGGCACAGAAAAGAAACCTGAGGTTACTGTGAAATCCGGCAGTAAACAGCTGACTTCCGGTACTGACTTCACCGTTTCCTACACTGACAACATTAATGTCGGCACTGCCAAAGCCGTTATTACAGGCAAAGGCAACTATTCCGGTACCATTACGAAATCCTTTAAGATCACCCAGGCTGACCTCAGCAAATTCACAGCTTCTCTTTCTGCTGATTCCTTTATCTACGATGGCGCAGAAAAGAAACCTGTAGTCACTGTGAAATTCGACAATGCACAGTTAACTGCAGATACCGACTTTACAGTTTCCTACAGCAGCAATATAAACGCAGGCACTGCCACTGTCACTATCACAGGTAAAGGTAACTATTCCGGTTCTATCAAGAAACAGTTTACGATCACTCCGGCTGATTTTTCCGGATTTTCCGCTGAGCTTTCTGCAGATACAGTTACTTATACCGGTTCCGCACAGAAACCAGGTGCTACTGTGAAATCTGGCGATAAGGTATTGGTTTCCGGCACGGATTTCACTGTTTCTTACAGTAACAACACAAATGCAGGTACTGCCAAAGCAACCATCAAAGGTAAAGGCAACTACTCCGGCACTATCACAAAGGAATTCACCATCACCCCTGCTGATATCAGCCAGCTGACTGCCTCTCTTTCTGCCGATATTTTCAGATACAACGGCACAGAGCAGAAACCTTCAGTTACTGTGAAATCCAGAGACAAAATGCTTGTACCAGATACTGATTTCACTGTTTCTTACAGCGATAACATCGATGTCGGTACTGCCACTGTAAACATCACAGGCCAGGGCAATTACACCGGCTCCATGACCAGAACCTTTACCATCACCAATGCCCGAATCCCTGCCGTGATCACTGCCAAAAGTGTGACTCTGAATCAGAGTACCAAGAAGACCAGCGTCTTTACAGCAGAAACAGATGGTAAAATCACCCTGAAATCTTCCAATTCCAAAATCGTCAAGGTTTCCGGAACTAAGATTATCCCTGTAGCTCCTGGTAAAGTTACACTCACTATCACAGCTGCCAGAGGACAGGATTACGAGAAAGCATCCAAAAAAATCTCCGTAACAGTTCGTCCTCTCACCACTTCCAAACTGTCCCTGAAATCAACTGCCAAAAAACAGGCCACAGTTTCCTGGACAGCAAGGAAATCCATCAGCAGATACCAGATCTACTACAGCCGGCGCAGTGATATGAAAAATGCCAAACACATCACAGCGAAAAGCTCTGCCAAATCCGCAGTACTCAAGAACCTGACCTCAAAGAAAAAATATTATGTCCGCATCAGAACTTATAAGACTGTCAGCGGCAAGAAATATTATTCCACATGGTCATCTGTAAAATCAGTCACTGTGAAATAAAACCAATCTGTAAAACTTAAAAAGAGATCCCAGGCTCAGCACAATTCATCCGCTGAATCTGGGATCTCTTCTTATTTTCTTTTCACTTACATCTGCTCGTAGAATTTCGTAACCTTTTTGTATTCTGACGGTAAAGTAATCTGCTCTACCACAACATCTCCATCTTCCGCATTATGATAACGGTAGATGTATACACCTTCCTGAATCTCATCTCCCTCGATCAGAGAAACTGCCAGGTATCCCTGTCCCTCGAATTCAAACGTATCCATGATCGCGAAATCTCGTTCTGTACCGTCAGATACCGGGATACTGATTACTTCATATTCTTCCATAGTCACTTAGCCCATAATTGGTTTCAGAGCTTCTGCAAGTTTCTCTTTCTCAGCTTCTGCCTCTTCGAGGTTCTTGCCGAGAGTTGTGTAATAGATTTTGATCTTAGGTTCTGTACCAGATGGACGAACGACTACTGTCTCACCGTTGTCCAGTTTGTAGATCAGTACGTTTGCTGCCGGAAGTCCTGTTTCTTCTGGTTTCTTGTAATCTGTTACTTTGACGATCTGATGACCTGCAATCTCTGTGAGAGGTTTGTCACGAAGTCCCTGCATCAGAGCTGACATCTTGTCCATTCCGCTTAATCCCGGGAATTCGAAGCTGTCTACTTTGTTGAGGTAACGTCCGTACTGTGCATAGATCTCTTCCAGTCTCTGTTTCAGAGAGCTTCCGATGCTTCTGTAGTATGCAGCCATTTCGCAGATCAGCATGGATCCGATAACAGCATCTTTATCACGTACATATGGGCCTGCAAGGTATCCGTAGCTCTCTTCGAATCCGAAGATGAAACGGTCTACTTCACCTGCTGCTTCAAGCTGTGCGATCTGATCGCCGATCCACTTGAATCCTGTAAGTACGCTTCTGAGTTCTACTCCATAGTGCTCTGCCACTGCATCTGCAAGTGGTGTGGAAACAATGGATTTCACTGCTACCGGGTTCTTTGGCATTGTGCCTTTTTCAATGCGGCCTGCACAGATATAATCAAGAAGGAGTACACCTACCTCATTACCTGTTACCAGTTCATAGGAACCATCCGGGCATTTCATTGCGATACCAACACGGTCTGCATCCGGGTCAGTTGCAAGCATTAAGTCTGCACCTGTTTCTTTTGCAAGATTTAATCCTAATTCAAGAGCTGCAAAGATTTCCGGGTTCGGATAGCTGCAGGTTGTGAAGTATCCGTTCGGATATTCCTGTTCCGGAACGATTGTAATATCTTTGATCCCGATGTCTTTTAATACCTGAGTTACAGGTACAAGTCCGGAGCCGTTTAATGGGCTGTAAACCAGTTTCAGTCCAGCTGTTTTGCATAAGCCTGGACGAACCTGGCGGGATTCGATTGCTTCATAAAGTGCCTGTTTGCAGTCATCACCTACGAAGCGGATTTTTCCCTCTTCTACACCTTCTGCGAAAGACATATATTTCGCACCTGTGAGCACATCTGTTTTCTGAATTTCATCATATACGATTGCTGCTGCATCGTCTGTCATCTGGCATCCGTCAGGACCATATGCTTTGTATCCGTTATACTTAGCCGGATTATGAGATGCTGTTACCATGATACCTGCATTGCATTCATAGTAACGTGTTGCAAAAGAAAGTGCCGGTACAGGCATCAGTGCATCGTAAATTCTGACATTGATATCATTTGCTGCCAGTACACCTGCTGCAGTTTTGGCAAATACGTCACTCTTAAGACGGCTGTCATAGCTGATGGCTACTGTCTGGTTTCCGCCCTGTGTTTTCACCCAGTTTGCCAGTCCCTGTGTTGCCTGACGTACTACATAAATATTCATACGGTTTGTTCCGGCACCAAGTACTCCACGAAGTCCTGCTGTTCCGAACTTCAGTGCTACTGCGAAACGATCTTTAATTTCTTCATCGTTTCCCTCGATCTTGGATAATTCCGGATTGAGGTCTGCGTCCTGCAGATCTGCTGCTAACCAGCGTTTGTATTCTTCTTGATACATTTTGACCACTCCTGCCCTGTTTTTTTAGATTTTTTTGTATATATTAGCTTAATATAGTTCCATCATACCATAATTTAAGTCAATCAGCAACAAAACAGGGAAATTTAAGTTAAGTTTTCTAACTGTTTATATCGAAGTTTTTGGACAGAATTCTTTCTTGATGAATCAGGATTTTGTTAACCGTTTTAACAGTGATTTCCCTTGAAAATATTATATTTCTGATATTGGTACAGGTTATCTGTAGTAGCAATTTTCACTGCATCCATTTGGAAAAATCGTCTGCTTCATTTGCTGCTGAAATATTTTCTCATTATCCTGATCCTGCTGGAGATTCGCAAGGCTCTTGTCCAGAATGTCCAGTGCCCGGCGGAGATTGCGGATGTCTTGTTCCATAAAATCTACGTAATTGCCTCTGCCTACCAGCTTCAGATGGGTGATGCCGGCTTTCTGCAACTGGTAAAGAGCACATAGGCCACACCCGGTTTCACCGCATAGATAGCCTGTGTCGTCGTATCTATTAAGCCAGGTTTCATCTTCCACTTCTACAGACTCCTCGTCTGAAACTTCTGAAATCTGCCTGCTATGCCTCTCGCCATTACCTGATTTACACTCATTTATCTTATCAAAGTCGCCGCTACTGTAATCACTGGCGTACATACACAGTCTGTCTTTTTTTTCTATCTTTTCCAGATGATATGGTACTCTGCAAAGATATCCCATTTCATCACAATGAAGAGAATTGCAAAATGCACCGCTAAACTGGCACATTTCGTTAAGGACAAATGCTTCAAATTCTGTCTGCGCTCGTTCACCGCCTGCCAGTTGTTCTGCATGGATAACTGCCTGCATATCTTCGAAAGTATTCTTCCGGTGAAATATAATACGTTTGAGTTTCTGGCGCTGCAAAACATCAATCATACGGCTGTTTACTTCTCCGTTTTCTCCACTTAGGTGGATATCGCAGTCAATTCCCTGATTTCGCAGATATAAGATCAGCGCCGGATCTGCTATGATATAGCTGTGGAAGCCCAGTTTCATGCAGCGTTGAATGATTTCCACTATCTCCGGATACTGCTGTGGAATGTAATAGAGAGAATTAAATGTCAGATGGACAGGTTTTCCATATTTCTTTATCATTGTGGAAAGTATTTCCAGTTCACTGTAGGCGCCAAGCTGTACATTGTAGCAGAATACTTCCCGTCGATTTAACGGCATCACTGTGCCGTATTTCTCCGCCCAGGAATATGGTACATAACCGCTGAAAAATTCGTCTGCACCAGCTTCTGCAAATCTGATGTATTCATCTATTGATCCTAAGCCTGCTGTGATTTTCATTTGCTTCACCTCCAGCTGATAACTAATCGATTTATTCCTGCGTTTATGTAACCTGCTATTTTTTCCGGATGTTCCAGTAATTCTTTATCTATGCCAAATAAAGAATTAAAGCGTCCGGTCATGTTCAGATGTTTTGGATATGTCAAAGTATAGGTACTGCAATAATATGGACATTCTTTCACCAGACGCTGCATACCTCGGTTTCCTGTTGTACAGATTGCGTGGAGTGGGCAATACTGGGAAGTATTGGTCTGATAGTAGGGAAGATGCAGACTGTTTTTTCCCTGTGGAAATTCCTGCTCATAGCCGCAGGATTCCCATTCATAGCGCTGAATTCCAAACTCGCTCTGCAGATATTCGCGATAGAAATCTGCATTTAGATTGTTCTGACTGTACAGGCTTTTATCACCTTTTTTATAGGAGAATCTTGGATCCTTTTTTCGCTTATTTAACAAAATTCCCAAACAGGGAATGAGATATGGTCTTGCTGATTCTACATTTTGTTTTGCTATAATATCTGCCATCGCCCAGTCATTTATGACGATTTCTATGCAGGTATCTTTTTCTCTGCACCATTGCGCAAGACGATTTACCAGCTCTTCCACGGGATTTAACATAAACTCCCGGACATAAGAGAACGCAATTGTAATTCCAAGAGATTCCTTATGTGCTTTCTCCAACATCATAAATAGTTCTTTTTCATTCGGGAATAACAGATGACAGAACTGATTTCCAATGTAAATACGATCTGGTCTGAAATTAGATTTTGATTCTGACACACTTTTCGCTATCCATTTCCATTCGTAACATTGTCTCACCAGATGGCTTATATCTTTCTGCAGATACTCTCTGTATAATTCCGGCCGGTCAATTTCAATTGCTGTTTCCGGGCTGTAATTCTGTTTCTCTTCCTGATCATAATAATTAACTGGCTTTTTTTCCGGGTATCCCGTTAATACCCTGGCGAGTTCTTCATCGTCATCTTCCAGTTTCAGGCGGATATATCTGCTGTATTGTTCTTGGAGTTTTCTTATGAGGGACTGTGTTTCCAGGCATTTTTCCTGTCCCCACTGAACCCATGCTGTATATGGGGACGGTGTTACCAGGCATTTTTCTTGTCCCTGCGAAACCCAGGAGTTTTCTGTGATTTCATTTTCTGGTTGTCCTGGCTTACCGTTTTCGTCTGCTATTTCTATCAGTTTATAATCCTGCAGACATATTTTTTCATAAGTTGATCTCTCCATATCATAGAAACATACGTAAAAGGATTTCGGTCTGACTGCCTTCTCCGACAGTCGAAACCGAAATCCTTCTTCTGCAAGCTCTGTGATTCTGATTTCTTTTTCATCCATAAATCCTGCCAGCAGTCCGAAAGGGATCATGGAAATTCCCTTCAGATCTGCCGGTTGAAATTCATCTGATCTTCTCATAGAGCATTTCTCCATTCTATTTTTCAGCCCTTCAGCAATCCCACTGCCAGCGATACAATTCCTACCACGATCAGAAGCGGAAATGCAACAACCAAAAGGCCACCCATTGCCAATCCGACCAGAATAACTGGCAGGAATACCAGTGTGAACAGCACCTTCGCAATTCCCCAGGTCATTTTAAACGCAAGCCCGATGAGCTTTCCGAAAATACCAAACATACAAATGACAAATAATAATGTAAGCATTCTTATTCACTCTCTTTCTCTTTTTAAGCATCTTTTTCGATACTTGCACAGTTAAACAGATGCTTTCTGCCGGAAGATAAAACTTCCTTCATTTATTATAACGGGATTGGTGCTGTTTTTGCTTCAGCGATTATGGCTGATTTCAATTATTTCACTTCAACCAGTTCGATCTTGAAGTTCAGTTCTTTTCCTGCCATCTCATGATTAGCATCAAATGTGATGTTTTTTTCTTCTTTCGCTGTGACTTTTACAGGGAAAGGCTGTCCATACTGATTGGAGAGATATACCTGCTGTCCTACTTCCAGATCTTCAGATCCCGGAAGCTGTGCGATCTCCAGTGTAAAAATTGCATTAGGATCCGGCATACCATATGCTTCTTCCGGCATCAGGTGAATATCAACCACCTGGCCAACTTCCATGTCAGCTACTGCTGCATCGAATCCTTTGATCATCTGTCCGGCACCGCAGATAAATTCCAGTGGTTCTCCACGGTCATAAGAGGAATCGAACTGAGTGCCATCATTAAATGTTCCTCTGTAATGAGTGCGGCAGGTTTTGCCCACGTTACGTCCTGTGATGGTACTGTGTGAACCGCATCCGCCTCCACAGCTGTCACCGCAGGAATGTCCTTCTTCATGATGTCCACAGGAATGTCCCTCTCCGTGATGGTCACAGTTCACGCCGGAAGATACCAGTTCTCCCTTCAGATAAGCTTCTACTGCCTGGTCTGTATCTCCCTGTGCTCCTGCACATAATTCAATCCCTGCATCAGCCAGTGCCGCCTGTGCTCCACCGCCGATACCACCGCAGATCAGCACATCAATTCCCTGCTCTGCCAGAAGTCCCGCCAGCGCACCATGTCCGGATCCATTAGAGCTGATCACTTCACTGGAAACAATTTGGTTATCCTCTACTTCGTATATTTTAAAAGATTCTGTTTTTCCGAAATGCTGGAAAACTTTTCCGTTTTCGTATGTTACTGCAATTTTCATTTGTATAATTCCTCCTGGTTTTTTTGGGGACGGTGTTTCTAGACATTTTTCTTGTCCCCCTGGATCCTGTCTGAAAAAGGCTTTCTGCAAGATATGCGTCACAATTTGTGGGATATTTTTTCAGACGCGATCTAGTACAACTTTTATCATAATCGTTATTCAATTTTGATTATATCTTATAATAATCAAATTTAGGCTAAGAGTCAAGACGCCTAAATAATAAATACCGAAACATAAAATAAGGTTTCTGTATGGGCATTTTTTATTCGAAATAACGGAGAAATCACTGAATGTATTTTATTATGCATGTTCCTATGCAAAGGTTGATTATTCCAGATTTATGAATACCACTGTCAGGATTACTTTGAAGCTGATACCGGATTCATTGCAGACGCAGCCTGTATTTCTGTGCGTGGATGATACGATGGTATCTAAATTTGGCACAAAATTTGAAAATGTTTCAAAACTGTTTGACCATGCCGCACACAACGGTTCCAACTACCTGAATGGACACTGCTTTGTAAGTGTCATGCTCTGCGTACCCGTCTGGAATGGGGATAAGGTATCTTATCTTTCCGTTCCCCTTGGTTATCGTATGTGGCAGGAAAAAGCGTCACTGAACCAGACCGGAAATGACCGTATGAAATACATTCCGCTGCTTTTGTACTCATTTCGGTGGAATATTGAAGTAAGCTACTATGAGCAGAAAACTTTCTGGTCTTTCTGCAGCTATATGGTGCGAAGCTGCAAAGGGATTGAAATGCTGGTCAACCTGATCAATGCAATATCCGTAACCCGGTCACGGATATTGTTGCAGTGACATACCCATTCCATGGGATTCTGACTCTTCATTTCTTCAGTAACTCTCTCTGTGCCTCTGCATTTGTCCAGCTATTTTCTTTCTACTCTTTCCAGATCAATCCCGCAGACAGGTTTCTGAACTAACCAGCTACTGATTTTTTACATTTTCTCCATCCGATAAAATGCGCCTTTTTTCTCTATCAATTCTTCGTAAGAGCCACATTCCAGAACATTTCCTTTTTCAATCACAGCAATCCGGTCAGCATTGCGAATGGTAGACAGACGGTGGGCTACGATCAGTGTGGTACGTCCTTTCACAAGTTTCTGGATTGAATCCTGAATCTTCTTTTCAGAGATGCTGTCAAGCGCAGAAGTTGCCTCATCCAGAATCAGGATCTTCGGATTCCGTAAAAATGCACGGGCAATGGAGATGCGCTGCCGTTGTCCGCCGGAAAGATTTTCCCCATGTTCTCAATATCATTTGCACAAAGCACATCACCAATCGATTCAACGGATTCCAGGCCTTTCGCAATGATTGGCAGCAAAGTCACAATACTTGCAATCTGAGCGACGATGCTGGAAAAATAAGTCTGGTATAAGGTGATATCTCCGACACCGATGATTCCTTTCCATGCAATGTAGGCTGTAAATGCAAGACAGAATACCTGAAAGATCTGAAATGCAACCCAGCTGATTGAAGAAAAGTATGTCTGAATCATATCAAGCTGAAGCCCTTTTTCAGCAACTTTACGAAGCTGTTCACTCATTTTACGGGCTTCCTGATCTTCCAGAGCGTGAGCTTTAGTTACAGGAATCATTTCAACCATTTCCATTACTTTTGCAGAAGTTTCTTCCATTTCTTTACGGAAAGCACGGTTATGGGTTTTGATTTTTCCTTTAAAACCAACAATGATCAAAACAGAAACCGGTATCGTGCAGAGGAAGAAAAGAAATACGATCCGACTTTTGAAGATGACCACTCCGAAGGATACACTAATGTTCAGAATGATAGTCAAAAGAGAGATAAAGATCTGAGATGCAAGATTTTGTATCTGTTCTACATCTCGCATAATCTTCGACTGAAGCCTTCCGGACTGCATTTCCTTGTGATAGGTGATCGACAATTGCTGAAGCTTGCAGACTAGGGCTTCGCGCAGTTCTTTCTCTACTGTTCGTACCGTTTTGGCATAGAGCCAGGTATGGATGTAGTTGGTTGGTATGTTCTGTACCAGAAATGCAATCATAAGGATGGTATTCAGAATCAGAATTTTGGTAATATTCCCGTTGTGGTCTGTCACTGCATTGATAATATTAGCTGTGACGATTGGAAGAACCCAGGTTGGGGAATGCTTGATAATGAAAAAGAAAATGGAACCAGCCAGCGCGCCATAGTGTCCCTTGAAAAGAGAAAGAAGCGTGCGCAGGTTATTTTTTCTGTTCCGGCTGAAGATGTGCATCATGGCAGCTTCTTCCTGCCAGAGATCCTGTTCTGAAGTTTGTTGTATGTTATTTTCTTTTGTCTCTCCCATAGTAGTCTTTAATAACCTCCTGTACCGGTTTGTTGCAGATTTCGTAGCTGGCATCTCTTGCCGCAGTACTTCTGGAAGGAAGAACCGGTGCCCATTCCCACATGGCAAAACCATTGACCCATGAGCGTTTTGCGCAGGCCTCGAACATAGCTCGATACCATTCTGGTTGTTCCTCCAGACGTAAAGCTCCCTGAATTGCCCAGTTGTTAGGCACCAGTGAGGAACCTTTTCTGGACATGCATCCTGCTTCAGCGAAGAAAAATGGTTTCTTGAACTTCTGAACGGTCCTTTCAATACGGTCAAGTTCCTGTTCCCACTGATCAATCGGATAATATCCGCTGGAGGAGATCATGTCGACACAATCCCACCAGGTTACATTTTCTTCCTGATATTTATCGGTATTATAGGAAACAGGTCCGTGGTAATAGTTTCGGATCGCAGCGATTACGTTTCTCCATTCTTCACTGCGGTGTTCCGTCATTACCATCTCACATCCTGCAATAAAAAGATCACATTGTTCGGCTTCTGCAATTTTGGCATAGTGTGTCTGGAATTCTGTGTAAGAGGCAAACCAGTTTTCCCATTTCGGTTCACATGGAACATCTTTTTCAAAGAAACTGATGTAAGCGCGCCAGACACCGTTTTTACAATTGACGGTAGGTTTCAGGGCAACACGGATGCTCTTGCTTTTTGCATAACGTATCATATTGATTAATTCTTCATCTGAGAATGTGGCACTGGAAGTGTAACAAATCTCTTCTGAGTGTGCGTGGTCCTGTAGCCCTACAGGAGCAAGGATTACGAAATCAGCAGCCGTGTGTTCTATCATATAATCAAAACTATCACGTGCAGTCTGTGTAGAAAGAGAACCACGTTTGTGAAATGGGGCAAATGTAATTCCTTTAATATATCCAAGTTGATTTTGAATTTTCATTTTGGTAAAAACCTCCTGTCTTTCGAATTATATAGTTTCTGAATGTTTTCTGCTGGAAGTATATCATGTAGAAAAAAGCTATGATATAATGAATCTATTATAAAATTGTAAAAATCTATGATGGAGATAATCTGTGAAACCTTATTTTGAATGTTCAGACAAATTAAACAAACCATATGAAGCCTTTTTATTTGATGCACAGACATCTGAGATGTTTCCAATTCTTCCACATTGGCATTATTTTGTGGAGATTCTTTACATGATGGAGGGAAAGGCGTATGTAGAGGCAGGAGAAGAGAATTATGTATTGGAACCGGGAGATCTGATCGTATTTTATCCGCAGATGGCTCATGCAATTTATTCAACAGGACAGCTTCCAATCCGTTACTATGTCCTGAAATTCGATCCGGCACATCTGAATATATCCGGTTCGGCACTTCCATCGATTTCGAGTCTGATCGCCATGGCAGCAGTGGAGCAGAAGCTATCGGTTTATTTTTCGAAAGAGAAATTTAATCAGGAAAAAATGAAGCAGCTGATTCAGGGATCAGTGAAGACGTTAGAAGAAAAGCAATTTGGTTATGACATTATTATGCATTCGAATTATTGTCTTCTTATGGCAGAAATTCTTCGTGTCTGGAAGCAGGAAGGCTTTCAGATAAAAAAAAGGAAAAAGGAAACTGTATTAAGCGAAAAATTTACAGAGGTATCTGAGTACATTTCACAGCACTACCAGGAAGATCTCTCGGTGGCGGAGCTGGCAGAAAAATTTCATATGAGTTATTCGCATTTTGCCGCAATATTCAAGGAGTACTATGGGCAGACCTGCAAGGAGATGATTCTCACGGTAAGACTGCAAAAAGCGGAGGACTTATTGCAATTCACAGATTTTGACCTAACTTATATCAGCCAGGAGACAGGATTTTGTGACTGCAGCCATTTTATCAAGGCGTTTAAACAGAAGTATGGAGTGACACCGAGGAAGTATAGGATGAAGGAGAAAAGTTTTGATTTTGTATCACGGAAGTAAAGAAATTGCGAGAGTATGAAACTTTTTCTGTAAAATAATGTTTATAAGGTTCTTCTATGATACA
>OLNC01000845.1_pt1 | contig 23281 bp, 20 predicted proteins | sample 1672011 | NCBI WGS metagenome assembly OLNC01 (sample SAMEA3136636, study PRJEB25190) | human gut metagenome | biome: human gut; feature: human-associated habitat; material: faeces | place: Austria | collected 2013 | reverse complement strand
GTCTCTGATCATTGCATACGCTCCATGTATCAACCATGGTATCAAGAAAGGTATGGCAAAAGCTCAGACAGAAGAAGAACTGGCAGTTAAGTGCGGATACTGGCACAACTTCCGCTTCAACCCGGCAGCAGACAAGAAATTTGCTCTGGATTCCAAGACACCGGATATGGAGAACTACATGGACTTCCTGAACGGCGAAGTTCGTTACAACTCCTTACAGCGTCAGAATCCTGAAAAAGCTGCAAGACTGTTTGCTAAGAATGAGTCTGAAGCAAAAGCTAGATATGCATATCTGAATAAACTGGTAGCAATGTACGGCGAAGAAGAATAATTCTTACTGCGTGCAGTGACGGAATAATTCAGAGATATAGCCGCGGTACTTTTGTACCGCGGCTTTTTGCATTAAATATGACATAAAATTTATAAGAGAGAATATGAACATACAAAATACAAAAAACAAAAAAAACAAAAGAAGTAACAGAAGTACAAATAGCAAAAATACGGAATTTTATATTGTATATACGGTGGCATTTCTGCTGATCGCTTGTTTTCTCTATCTGAGATTTTATCTGAATGGAAAGTCTCTTGTGTGGAGCCATGACGGAGTGCCGCAGCATTTGAATTCCCTGGCATACTATGGAAGATATCTCAGAGGAATTTTATATACGATATTTGTAGAACATCGTTTTTCGATACCAATGTGGGATCTCCATATAGGCTATGGTTCGGATATCCTGACAACACTGAATTATTATGTCATTGGAGATCCGTTGACGTTGCTGGCAGTGTTTTGTCCCTCTTCCAAAACTGAGATCTTATATGAATTCCTGATCTTTCTGAGAATATATCTGGCTGGGATTGCGTTCAGCAGATATTGTTTTTATCACAAAAACAGCAGACAGGCAACTTTTATGGGATGCATGATCTATATCTTTGCGGGCTGGACAATTTATGCAGCCATGAAACATCCATATTTTTCAAACCCGATGATCTATCTGCCGTTGATCCTTATGGGAATTGACAAGATATACAAAAAAGAAAAACCATATTTGTTTATCTGGTCGGTGGCGGTAGCTGGATTATCTAATTTTTACTTTTTTTACATGTTGGGTATTTTTATGGTTTTGTATGCCGTGTTCCGGTATTTTGAACAGTTTGGAGTTCATTCTTTAAAAAATGTCGGAAAATGGCTGGGTGTTTTTGCAATATATTCCGTAATAGCCGTTCTGATTGCGGCAGTCATATTGCTTCCGGTTATTTTTTCGGTATTGGGAACAGACCGCTTTAAGGCGGAGAACTATGTACCATTGTTTTATGACAAAGTGTACTACCAGAAATATCTGAGCTGTCTGATCGGTGAGAACATGATCCAGTGGGGTGTTGCCGGATTCTCAGCAGTTTCAATGACTGGAATATTTGTTTTGTTTGCGAAGAAAAAGAAATACAGAACGTTAAAAACAGGATTTATTCTGATAAATCTCTTTTTGCTGTTTCCATTTGCGGGGCATGTACTTAATGGATTTTCTTATGTTTCCAATCGCTGGATATGGGCATATGGTATGCTTATGGCATATATTTTTGTGAAGATATATCCGGAGTTGTTTAATCTTTCATTAAAGGAAAAACGTACAATTTTTGTTTTTCTGATGGGATATTGTGTACTGGCACTTTTGCCGGATGCGGCAAGAACACAGAGAAATCTGGTGGCGGTTCTTTTACTGGTACTGGCGACATTTACTGTATTATCTTTTGGCGCAGTATTTACAAAAAGAAAAAACCTGATGTTAATGACAGGCGGCTTTTTAATTGCGGGTGTTCTCTTTAATATGTATTATCAGTATTCTTACGAAAAAGATTATCTTTCGGAGTTTTCAGGTCAGGGAGAAGCACTGGACAAACTGGAAACGGGGACGGATCTTGCGGTACTGAAAACAGGAGATAAATCAGTTTATCGTTATGACCAGATGGGAACACACAGCTATGAAAATTCTTCCATGCAGACAGGTACAAACGGTACATCGTATTATTTCAGCGTGGCGAGTGGTGATATTACAAATTTTTTTAATGAAGTTGATCTGAATACACCATGGGATTATCATTATGAAAATCTGGACAGCAGAACGATTCTGGATCGTCTTGCAGCAGTAAAATATTTTGTAGTAAAAGCCGGCGAAGAAGAGTATTTGCCGTATGGGTATGATACATTTGTGGCAGAAGCGGAAAAAAATGATAGATTATATCGCGCATATGAATGCAAAAATGCACTCTCGATAGGATATACTTATGATTCCTATATTCCAGAAGAAAAATATGCGAAAATGTCGACGGTTGAAAAACAGCAGGCTTTGTTGCAGGGTGTAATACTGTCGGACAGCACAGTGCCGGAAACAATACCGGAATTTAATGACAGAGAAGTGCCATATAAACTGGTGACAGGTTCGGGCTGCAGAGAAAAAGATGGAAAACTGATCGTTACAAAGGAAAATGCGCAGGCAAAACTGGTTTTCGACGGGCTGGATGAATGCGAGACATATCTTATTACAGAAGGTGTTGACTATGAGGCGCTTTCTCCACGTGAGCTGATCAGTGATAAGAAATGGAATAAAATGACGCTCTACGAGCAGAAAAAAGTTCAATACGAAAACAGTAAGTGGAGATACTGGAAAGAAAGTCAGAAGGCATATATTGATGTTACAGGACAATTCCTTGACAAGACGATCAGTATTTTTACAGACAAATATAATGCATACAGTGGTCGATCAGATTTCCTCTGCAATACCGGTTACAGTGAAAAGGGGAAAAAATCCATTACGCTCACTTTTGAAAATACAGGTGTATACTCATATAAAGATATGAAAGTTGTATGCCAGCCAATGGAAAATATAGAGAGTCAGACAACTAAATTGAGGGCGGAGAGTCTGGAAAATGTTGAGATAAAGAATCATGAACTTACAGGAAATATTTCTGTATCAAAAGATAAGGTTCTTGTGATTTCACTGCCTTACAGCAAAGGCTTTCAGGCATATGTAGATGGTCAGAAAACAGAGTTAAAACAGGCAAACACCATGTACATGGCACTGGAACTCACGAAGGGGGATCATGAGATCCGTATTACATACTATACTCCATATCTGAAGACAGGGCTTGTCTTGACGTGTGTGGGGATATTGTGCTACATTTGTGTGGTGTTAGTTTGCAAAAAGAGAAGAGGAAATAAAGAAACATGAGTAGATTATCTGTCGTACTTCCGGCTTATAATGAGGAACTGATGGTTGGAAAAACATGCAGGGTTCTTCATGAGGTTCTGGCAGAAGCCGGGATTTCGTATGAGCTGGTTCTTGTGGATGATGGATCTAAAGATCATACATGGGAAGAAATACTAAAAGCAGGGGGAAAGGATTCGAATATTCTGGGGGTGCATTTTTCACGTAACTTTGGTAAAGAGGCAGCTGTTTTTGCCGGAATGGCACAGGCGACCGGAGAAGTGGTGGCTGTTATGGACTGTGATCTGCAGCATCCGGCAGAAACTTTGATTGAGATGTACCGGAAATGGGAAGAAGGCTATGAAGTCATTGAAGGCATCAAGAAAAGCCGCGGAAATGAAAGCTTTCTTCATAAAAAGTGCGCAGGATTTTTTTATGGGATTATGTCCAAAGCAACAAAAGTAGACATGCAAAATACCTCTGATTTTAAAATGATGGATCGCAAGGTGGTAAACAGTATTCTTTCTCTGCCGGAAAGAAATATGTTTTTTCGTGCAACTTCGTCATGGGTAGGATACAAGACGGCATATGTGGAATTTGAAGTGCATGAACGGGAAGGAGGTGAATCAAAGTGGTCTGCCTGGTCGCTGATCAAATATGCATTTACCAATATTGTTGCATTTACGACTGCTCCACTTCAGTTTGTGTCGTTTGGCGGAGGTATTTGTTTTGTATGTTCGCTTGTCATGATTATTTATTCACTGATACAATATTTTCGGGGACATGCAATTGAAGGCTATACAACGACAATTTTGCTGCTACTTCTGATCGGAAGCGCAATCATGCTGAGCCTCGGAGTGATCGGCTATTATCTTGCAAAAATTTATGAAGAAGTCAAACGTCGTCCGAGATATATTGTATCTCAGATCATCCATGGGAATAAAGATGTGACAGGTTCTGTCAGAGATGATGCGTAAGAGGAGAAAATAATGAAAAAACTTATCAATCTGATTCTGCGATTCTATGAAAATGATGTGATCAGATACATTTTTTTCGGAGGCTGTACGACACTGGTAAATCTGGTATGTTTCTATGTACTTCGTAAATGCAATCTTGGATTAAATATTGCAAACATCATTTCTATTATTGCAGCGATTATATTTGCATATGTAGTAAATTCAAAGTTTGTATTTCTGGATAAATGTGAGACATTGAGGGACCATGTACAGCCTTTCTGTAAATTTGTCAGTGCAAGACTGCTGACTATGGTGATTGAAGTCGGAGGAGTCTGGCTTCTGGTAGCCCAAATGGGATTCAGTGATATGATTGGAAAATTTGTGACTCAGTTTATAGTACTGGCATTGAATTACATATTCAGCAAATTTTTTGTATTTACTACAGGTAAATAAATACTACAGGATACACAGAGATAACAGGGAGATGGAAAAATGACACTGGAAGAAACTCTTGCTCAAATAAAACCATTAGATGAAAGAGCGATGGAGACTGCGGCGAAACGCTGGGACAGCATTGCAAAACCTCTGCATTCACTCGGCAAAATGGAAAAAATGGTTATTCAGATTGCAGGAATCACCGGAAATCCGGATATGCATATAAACAAAAGGGCACTGGTTCCGATGTGCGCAGATAATGGCGTGGTAGAGGAAGGCGTTACCCAGACAGGACAGGAAGTGACGGCAATCGTCGCAGAAAATTTCCTTTCCGGCGATACCTCTGCGTGCGTGATGTGCAGACAGTGCGGAACCAAAGTTATTCCGGTTGACATCGGTATGGCAGTGGACACAAAGGTTGCGACAGATCTGAAAGTTGCATGTGGGACTGCAAATATGACCAAAGGTCCGGCAATGACAAGAGAACAGGCTGTACAGGCACTGGAGGCAGGTATCGAAATGGTATGTCGTCTGAAAGAAGATGGTTACGGACTTCTGGCAACGGGAGAAATGGGAATCGGTAATACTACGACCAGCAGTGCGGTGGCATCTGTACTTCTGAACCGTCCGGTTGAAGAAATGACAGGACGTGGTGCCGGGCTTTCCGGAGACGGACTGAATCGTAAGATTCATGCAATCAAAAAAGCAATTGAGATTAATCAGCCGAATCAGGAAGATGCGATTGATGTACTGGCAAAAGTCGGGGGATTTGATATTGCCGGTATGGCTGGAATGTTCCTTGGCGGTGCGGCATTTGGTGTCCCGGTCGTGATCGATGGATTTATTTCCTGTGTGGCAGCACTGATCGCGCAGCGTATCTGTCCGCAGACGGGAGATTATATGATCGCGTCTCATGTTTCGAAAGAACCGGCAGCGCATCTGCTTCTCGAAGCACTTGGCAAAGAGGCAGTACTTCATGGAGAAATGTGTCTGGGAGAGGGAAGCGGAGCCGTGGCGCTGTTCCCGTTCCTTGATATGGGAGTTGCCGTCTATGAATCGATGAGTACATTTGAGGATATCCATGTGGACCAGTATGAGGAGCTTGTATAAAAATGATGATACTTGTAACTGGCGGCAGTGGCAGTGGAAAATCTGCCTTCGCGGAAGACTGTATTGTTGCTTTTGGAAATGCCAGACGCATTTATATAGCAACTATGTACCCGTTTGACGAAGAGAGCAGGAAGCGTGTGAAACGTCATCAGGCTATGCGTCAGGGCAAAGGATTTGATACACTGGAGTGTTACACCGGACTTGCCCGGGCTGCGATTCCGGAAGGCAGTACGGTACTTCTGGAGTGTATGTCTAATCTGGTGGCAAATGAGATGTTTCAGGAAAATGGTGCACACGAAAATACAGTGAAAGCAGTAGTTGATGGTGTGGAGTTTCTGCAAAAACAGACCGAAAATCTTGTGATCGTAACAAATGAGATCTTTTCAGAAGCGGCAGAATACCAGGGTGATACAAAACTTTATCAGAAATATTTAGGAATGATCAATCAGAAGCTGTCAGATATGGCGGATGAAGTGGTGGAAGTCGTTTACGGAATTCCGGTTTACCACAAAAAATATAAGGCTTCTGATGTGGACAGGAGGTCAGAAATCCGATGAAAAGTCTTTGGAACAGTTTTAAAATTGCATTTTCCATGTTTTCAAAGATTCCGATGCCTCAGGCAGAATGGACAGAAGAAAATATGAAATATATGCTTTGCTTTTTTCCGTTCATCGGAACGGCAATCGGTATTGTACTTCTGGCGGCAGAATGGATCTGCAGATATCTGGGGTTCGGAAATTCATTTACGGCAATGGTACTGGTTCTTGTGCCGGTGATCCTCACGGGTGGAATTCATATAGACGGACTTCTGGATACTTCGGATGCCTTAAGTTCCTGGCGTGACAGGGAAAAACGTCTGGAGATTCTCAAAGATTCACATGCGGGTGCATTTGCAGTTATTACGGCATGTGTATATTTTTTTGTATTGTTTGGGACAATGATGCAGATTACAGAAGCAGACAACCGGCCGGCAATGTACCTTCTTGCATGTGACTATATGGTTTCAAGATGTCTTTCAGGACTTGGTGTGATCACGTTGCCAAAGGCGAATGCAAGTGGTACGGTTGCAGAGTTTTCTCGTAAGGCAGAAGATAAAAAAGTGCGAAATACACTGGTGATCTATCTTGTGATTCTGACGGCAGTGATGACTTGGATCCAGCCGGTATGGGGCGCTTCCATGTTTGTGACGGCCCTGCTTGTATTTGCGTTTTACAGATATAAAGCAATGAAATATTTCGGCGGCACGACCGGCGATCTTTCGGGATATTTCCTTTGCCTTTGCGAGGCATGGATGCCTTTAGTACTGGCGGTTGTCATGGTGATTTATAAAGTGTGAGGATAAAATATGAAGATGATCATAGGGGGAGCGTTTCAGGGAAAAACACTTCTGGCAAACAAAATATACCCGGAGATTGTCTGGGTAAACGGTGGGGATGCTGACTGGGAGATGATTGCATCTGCACAGGGAATCCTTAGTTTTCACGAATTTATCCGAAAAGAGATGCAAACCGGAAATGATGTCAGCGAACTTGCAGAACGGCTGATTCAGGTCAATCCGCAGGTAGTTCTTGTATCAAATGAAGTGGGATATGGCATTGTACCCATTGATGCATTTGATAGGGCATATCGTGAAGCAGTTGGCAGAGTATGTACGAAACTTGCCGCATACAGCACGCAGGTGACGAGAGTTGTATGTGGAATAGGGACGGTGATCAAAGATGCTTAAGATCTGGCTGATCCGTCATGGCATGACGGAGGGAAACCGCCATCAGCGTTATATTGGTGTGACTGATGAACCTTTGTGTGAGGAAGGCAGGAAACTGCTCGGAAAGTTTACATATCCAAAGCCGCAGGCGGTATTTGTAAGTCCACTTAAGAGGTGCCTTGAGACAGCGGCAATTCTGTTTGATGATCCGAAGGTACGGATCATTGATCAGCTTGCAGAATGTAATTTCGGAGAATTTGAAAATAAAAATTACAAAGAACTTTCCGGTGATCCGAGATATCAGGCATGGATAGACAGCAATGGAATTCTGGCCTTCCCGGGAGGCGAAAGCAAAGAGGAGTGTGCAGCGCGAAATCTGGAAGGTTTTCAGAGAGCGGTTACTGTATGCATACGGGAAGAAATTACAGAGGCAGCACTGGTCGTGCATGGGGGTACGATCATGAATATCATGGAAAAATATGCACTTCCTAAAAAAGAATTTTATGAGTGGCATATCGGGAATGGATGCGGTTATCTTGTGGAACTTGATCCTGTCCTTTGGAAAAAAGACAGGAGAAATCTGAAGCTTCTGGGAGAGCAAAAATAGCTTTTCAGAAGGAAAAAAATATGATATAGTAAAAACAGCGACGGAGCAGACAGGGTTCCGTCGCTGTTTTTATATTGAATGTACAAAAAAAATTTGAACACCAAACTAATCTTGCGAATATAGTTGAAATAAGATAGAAAATATGTTACATTATATAGTACAAAATACCGAAAACTTATGGAAGATTTCATCGCAGTTTGGAAAAATTTCACAAGGCAGGGAGGGCGCATATGCGGATTATTGGAAACGGAAGAATGATCACACGGGACGAATCCAACGCTTTTTATGAAAATGGAGCAGTAGCAATGGATGGGAACACCATAACCATGGTGGGGACAACAGAAGAAGTAAAAAACACATATCCGGATGCGGAATTTATAGATGCACATGGCGGAGTTATTATGCCGGCTTTTATCAATGTACATGAACATATTTACAGTGCATTTGCGAGAGGATTAAATGTCAACGGCTACAGTCCGAAAGGCTTTCTTGATATTCTGGATGGGATGTGGTGGAACATCGACCGTCATCTGACGCTGGAGCAGACGAAGCTTTCTGCGTATGCGACATACATTGATTCTATAAAGAATGGTGTGACAACGGTATTTGACCATCATGCAAGTTTTGGACATATCGAAGGCTCACTGTATATGATCGAAGAAGCGGCAAAAGATCTTGGAGTCCGCACCTGTCTCTGCTATGAAATTTCTGACAGAGACGGAATGGAAAAATCACGGGAATCTGTGATGGAGAATGTAAACTTCATCCGGCATGCGAGTGAAGATGACAGTGATATGCTGGCTGCCATGATGGGAATGCATGCATCTTTTACAATCTCTGATGAGACGATGGCTCTCTGTAATGAGCTGAAACCGGAAGGTGTCGGTTATCACATCCATGTAGCAGAGGGGATTTATGATCTGCATCAGTGCCTGAAAGAGCACAGCAAACGTATTGTTGACCGCCTTTATGACTGGAATATTCTTGGTCCGAAGACTCTTCTCGGACACTGTATTTATATCAATGAACACGAGATGGATCTGATCAAAGAGACAGATACAATGGTAGTGCACAATCCGGAATCGAATATGGGGAATGCCTGTGGATGTCCTCCGACGATGGAACTGGTACACAAGGGCATTCTGACGGGCCTTGGTACAGACGGATATACCCATGATATGATGGAGTCCTGGAAAGTGGCAAACATTCTGCATAAACACCATCTCTGTGATCCGACAGCAGCATGGAGTGAAATTCCGCAGATGTTGTTTGAGGGAAATGCAAAGATTGCGAATCGTTATTTTAAGAAACCTCTTGGTATTCTGAAAGTGGGAGCCGCTGCCGATGTGATCGTGATCGATTATGATCCGCTGACACCGATGGATGCGTCCAACTGCAACAGTCATCTCCTGTTTGGGGTAAATGGAAGTATGGTACAGACAACCGTATGTAACGGAGAAATTCTGATGAAAGACCGTGAATTGCTGGTATGTGATGAGAAAAAGATTATGGCAGACTGCCGTCAGGCGGCAGGGGAACTTTCAGAGGATATCAACGGATAATTAATTTCCTGACGGATGGGGAAGCAGTTCAGGAATTCAGGGAGGATACAATATGAGTGATATTATGAAAAGTATTCCATTCGGACAGCTGACGGAATGGATCTTGAATGAATATAAAAAAACAGGTCAGGTGTTTGGTATTCAGAAAGCTTATGTGGCTGATCAGTCAAAAACAATCGAAATATTCGGAAGAAAACTTGAAAATCCAGTGGGACCGGCAGCAGGTCCACATACACAGCTTGCACAGAATCTTGTGGCTGCATATGTCGCAGGTGCCAGATTTTTTGAATTAAAAACTGTACAGAAAATGGATGGACCGGAGCTTTCTGCATGCATTCCGAAGCCGTGTATCGTGGCGGAAGATGAAGCATACAACTGCGAATGGTCAACAGAACTTTATGTACCGCAGGCAATGGCTGAGTATATTAAAGGCTGGATACTTATTCATGTGATCGCAAAAGAATTCGGACTTGGAAGTCCGGACGGATTCCAGTTCAACATGTCCTGTGGCTACAACCTTGAGGGCATCAAAGACAAAAAGATTGATGACTTTATTGAAGGGCTGAAAGATGCCGGAGATACGGCAATCTTCAAAGAATGCAAACAGTGGCTTCTGGAGCATATCAGTCTTTTTGAACATGTGACAAAAGAAGATATCGAGGCGGTCCCTGCAGAAATCTGCAATTCGATCATACTTTCCACAATGCACGGATGTCCGCCACAGGAAATTGAAAATATTGTGACATATCTTCTGAAAGAAAAACATATCAACACTTACGTAAAATGCAATCCGACACTTCTCGGCTATGAATTTGTGAGAAAGGCAATGGATGATCTTGGCTATGATTATATGGCATTTACGGATTTCCATTTCAAAGATGACCTGCAGTATGAGGATGCAGTTCCGATGCTGAAACGTCTGCTGGAAACCGCTTCACAGGAAGGACTTTCTTTCGGGGTGAAGCTGACCAATACATTTCCTGTTGATATTAAGAGGCAGGAACTTCCGGGAGAAGAAATGTACATGTCCGGCAAGGCGTTGTTCCCGCTGTCTATTTCAGTTGCGTCACGACTTGCGGAATCCTTTGACGGAAAACTTCCGATGTCTTTCTCGGGAGGGGCGGATCAGAAAAACATTGATCAGATCGTGGGCTGCGGCATCTGGCCGGTTACAGTTGCAACGGTACTTCTGAAACCGGGCGGATACAAATGGCTGACGCGTATTGCCGAGAAAGCAGATACCTGTGAAATCGGAAAATGTGGAGAGGTTCAGGTTGAAACACTGAAGAAACTTGCAGAGGATTCACTTACAGATGCACATTATCAAAAAACAGTCAAAAAAGCGGCAGCTAAACAAACTGAGGAAAAATCACCTCTTCTTGACTGCCTGAAGAAAAAAGATGCACCGAAAGTAAAAGAATTTACCAGACATAAACGTGTCTGTGGAAACTGTGCAGACGTATGTCCAAACCGTGCAAATGTGCTGATTGAAGTGCCGGAGATGGAACTTTTGCAGATTCTTCACATAGATTATATGTGCAACGAATGTGGAAACTGTCGTTCTTTCTGTCAGTATGCAGGTGCACCGTATAAAGACAAATTTACGCTATTTGCAACAGAAGAAGATATGGAGGACAGCACCAATAATGGATTTACCGTACTTGATGCCGAAACAAAAGAGGTACTGGTACGTATCGGAGACAGACAGGAAAAAGTAAAAGCTGACCAGCCATCAGAAATTCTTAATGAGGATCTCGGCAAACTGATCTGTACTGTGATAAACGACTATACATACCTGTTTATGTGATAGCGGGAAAAGCATATTGCAAAAACTCCACAGGTATCATATGAGCAGTGAAAAGGAGAGCCACTATGGCAACATTTAAGGTGAACGGCAGGACTGTTCAGACTGAAAAAAATCAAAAACTGTTACGATTTCTGCGGGATGAGCTTCATCTGACTTCTGTAAAGGATGGATGCAGTGAAGGGGCATGTGGAGCCTGCACTGTGATCATTGACGGAAAGACCTGCAAGGCATGTGTCCCGGATACGGATTTGCTGGAAGGCAGGGAAGTGATCACGGTGGAAGGGCTGACGGAATGGGAAAAACAGGTTTACACCTATGCATACGGAAAGGCGGGAGCTGTACAGTGCGGTTTTTGCATCCCGGGAATGGTGATGTGTACAAAGGTGCTTCTGGACGTAAATAAAACGCCCTCTGATGATGAAATCCGGTATGCATTGCGAAATAACTATTGTCGCTGTACCGGTTATGTAAAGATCATGGATGCAGTTCGACTTGCTGCAAAAATTCTGGATACCGGTGTCATTCCGGATGATGGAGATCAGAACTGGACACTTGGAAACCGTGTGTCGAGGATCGACGTAGAGGAAAAAGTGCTTGGAACAGGCAGATACCCGGATGATTTTTATCTTGATGGAATGCTTTATGGAACGGCACTTCGAAGTAAATATGCGCGTGCCAGAGTCCTTTCCATTGATACATCCAAAGCCAGAGCACTTGAGGGTGTAGAAGCTGTTGTGACTGCTGAAGATATACCGGGAGAAAACAAAATCGGACATCTGAAACATGATCAGTATACGCTGATTCCGGTCGGTGGCCTTACACATTATCTGGGAGATGCGATCGCGCTGGTTGCCGCGCAGGACAGAGAAACAGCGGAAAAAGCAAAGAAACTGATAAAAGTAGAATACGAAGTACTGCCACCTGTACACACGATTGAAGAGGCAGCTGCACCGGACGCATACAAGGTGTTTGACGAAGAGGAAAACAATATCTGCGCGCATAAACATATCAGCCGTGGAAACGCAGAAGAAGCAATTCAGAATTCCAAATATGTGATCTCGCATCACTTTGAGACACCGTGGACGGAACATGCTTTTCTGGAACCGGAATGCGCGGTTGCATTTTATGATGAGGATGGGGATGTATTTATTTATTCGACAGACCAGTCAGCACACCAGACATTGCATGAATGTTCCCTTGTTCTTGGAACGGACAAAGTAAAAGTGCAGAATGCACTGGTCGGAGGCGGATTCGGTGGAAAAGAAGATATGACGGTTCAGCATCTGGCAGCACTTCTTACTTATGTGACAAAAAAACCGGTCAAAGTAAAACTGACCAGGGCAGAGTCCCTTCTGGTGCATCCGAAACGTCATCCGTTCTATATGGATATGACAATGGGATGTGATGAACATGGAAATATTATGGGAGTAAAAGCTACTGTAGTTTCTGATACCGGAGCATATGCATCTCTTGGCGGACCGGTGCTCGAACGTGCCTGCACGCATGCGGCAGGACCATATCATTATGAGAATTTCGAAATTGAAGGGACTGCCTATTATACAAATAATCCGCCAGCGGGTGCTTTTCGTGGATTTGGTGTCACCCAGACCTGTTTTGCAACAGAAACACTTCTGAATATGATGGCAGATAGAGTGGGAATCACACCGTGGGAAATTCGTTACCGTAATGCGATACGTCCGGGAGAAGTGCTTCCGAACGGTCAGATTGTAGATGAGTCTACCGGTCTTATTGAGACACTGGAGGCGGTTCGGGAGGATTATGAGACTGCTCTGGCAGAGGGAAAACCGGTCGGAATCGGTTGTGCAATGAAAAATGCCGGTGTCGGTGTTGGCATCCCGGATACCGGACGTGTGAAGCTGATCGTGGAAGACGATGAGAAACTGCATATCTATTCCGGAGCATCCTGCATCGGTCAGGGACTCGGTACGGTTCTTGTACAGATGGTTGTGACCAATACTGATCTGAAACATCAGGATATTGTATACGAAAGAAGCAATACCTGGATCGCACCGGATTCCGGTACGACGTCCGGTTCGAGACAGACACTGATCACCGGAGAAGCATGCCGGAGAGCCTGTGAAAAGCTGATGGAAGACCGAAAATCAGGGAAAAGTCTGAGTGATATGAAGGGAAAAGTGTATTACGGAGAATATCTTGCAAAGACAGACCCACTTGGAGCCAATGTACCGAATCCGGTTTCACATGTAGCATATGGATATGCAACGCAGATGTGTATACTGGATAAAAAGACCGGTGAGCTGGAACATATCGTTGCGGCACATGATGTCGGTAAAGCAGTCAACCCGCTGTCCTGCGAAGGTCAGATTGAAGGCGGTGTTGTAATGTCGATGGGATATGCACTCAGAGAAAAATATCCGATTGACGAAAACTGCAGGCCAATCCAGAAATATGGGTCACTCGGCTTGTTCCGCTCTCATGAAGTTCCGAAGATCAAAGCAATTGTTGTAGATAAGCCGGGATTAAATGTAGCGTGCGGTGCAATCGGTATCGGAGAAATCACGTCGATTCCTACAGCACCGGCGATTGCAGACGCATATTTCCGCTATGACGGAATACGGAGATACAGTCTGCCGCTTACAGATACACCATACGAAAGGAAGTGGTGATATGGCTGTGAAAAAAAGATTTCCGTACCGTGCAGCCCTTGTGGCGTGTAATGGTGGGTGTCGGACGGCAAAAGACGGACAGGGATGCGCTGATGGCTGTATCGGCTGTGGCGCCTGCATACAGGCATGTAAATTAGGGGCGATTTTTCTAAATGAATATGGTGCGGCAGAAGTGGATGAGGAGAAATGTATTGCCTGTGGGAAATGCGCAAAGGTCTGTCCACAGGAGATTATTCACATTCACGAGTGTGCAAACTATATTGTTGTAAAATGCTCTAATAAGAGCAAAGGAGCAGCGGCAAAGAAACAGTGTGAAGTAAGCTGTATCGGCTGCGGTATCTGCGAAAAGACCTGTACGGCAGGTGCCATTCAGATTACAGAGAATCATGCCGTGATCAATGAAGAACTGTGTTTAAGCTGTGGGATGTGCGCGGTGAAATGTCCACAGCATGCAATTTATGATCTGCGCGGAATATATACAGAAATAAAATGACAGAAGTATTTTAACAGGTAAGTTTTTTTCTATTCAAAAGATTTGATTGAGAAAATTTTATGAAGAAGGTGAGTAATCATGATCGGAAAAAGTGTTCCGCGTGTAGACGCATATGAGAAAGTCACCGGAAGAGCAAAATTTACAGAAGATCTACTTCCGAAAAGATGTCTGGTGGCGAAAGTGTTGCATGCAACAATTGGAAATGGAATCGTAAAATCTATTGATACAAGTGAGGCCGAGATCATGGAAGGGGTGGTGAAGGTTGTGACGTTCCATGATGTCCCGGATCATTGCTATCCGACACCGGGACATCCATGGTCTGTGGAACTGGCACATCAGGATGTGGCAGACAGGAATCTGCTGACCGGTCGTGTGCGCTATTATGGAGATGATATTGCAGCGGTTGTTGCGGAGGATGAAATTATTGCATCCAGAGCGTTGAAAAAGATCAAAGTAGAATATGAGGAATATCCGGTTGAGATTCATCCGCGTAAATCCATGTATGGAAGCAAACCGCCGATTCATTTCGATAAAAAAGATAACGTACTTGCACGTTCAAATTATTTTATCGGAGATGTCGATAAAGGTATGGAAGAAGCTGAAACGATGGTAAAAGGCACATATAAGACTCCAATCGTACAGCATTGTCATATCGAAAACCCGATTTCGTATGCCTATATGGAAAAAGGACGGATCGTGGTTGTGACATCTACGCAGATTCCGCATATCGTGCGTCGTGTCATTGGTCAGGCGCTGGGAATCCCGTGGGGCGATGTCCGTGTGATCAAGCCATATATCGGAGGTGGATTCGGAAATAAGCAGGATGTCTTATATGAACCACTGAATGCTTTCCTGACAACGCAGGTGGGCGGCAGACCGGTCAAACTGGATATCAGCAGAGAAGAAACTTTCTGCAATACGAGAACCCGTCATGCTATTGAATTTGATCTTGCCGCAGGCGTGGATAAAGAAGGAAAGCTTGTTGCAAAGGATATGCACTCTTATTCCAATCAGGGCGCTTATGCATCACACGGTCATGCGATCGCAGCGAACGGTCTGACTTCATGGAGACTGCAATATGCCTGTCCTAATATCCGCGGAGAGGCTTATACGATCTATACCAACACACCGGTAGGCGGTGCAATGCGAGGTTACGGCATTCCGCAGGTATGCTTCGCAATAGAGTGCTTTATGGATGATGTGGCAGAGGCAATCCACATGGATCCACTGGAATTCCGCAGGAAAAACTTAATTGAAGGATATTATGAAGACCGTTATCTGAAACCGATCGCTGCAAATACGAACGGTATTTTTGAATGTTTGAAAAAGGGTGCAGAATATATTCATTGGGATGAAAAAAGAAAAAAATATGCAAAGCAGACAGGAGCGGTACGCAGAGGGGTAGGTATGGCTCTGTTTTCGTATAAAACCGGTGTATGGCCGATTTCACTGGAAATCGCAGGGGCACGTCTTTCGCTGAATCAGGATGGCAGTGTGCAGCTTCAGCTTGGTGCAACGGAGATCGGACAGGGAGCGGATACAGTATTTTCACAGATGGTTGCAGAAACACTTCATACAGATATGGCTCATGTACACATCCAGACTGTGCAGGATACGGACGTATCCCCGTTTGATACGGGAGCCTATGCTTCCAGACAGTCTTTTGTAACCGGAACCGCAGTGAAACACTGTGCAGAAATTTTAAGAGACAAGATTCTGGCTTATGCAAAGACTTTACTGCCGGAGATAGATACCAGAGAATTAAGTCTTCGTGATAACTGGATCTGGGCAGACGAAGAACAGGTAATTTCACTTGCTGCTTTGGCAGAAGAAAGTTATTACAGCCTGACGAATTCTTCTGTACTGACAGCAGAAGTATCTGAACAGGTAAAGAAAAATACGATTGCAACCGGCTGTTGTTTTGCCGAAGTTGAAGTAGACATCAAACTTGGAAAGATAAAGATTCTTCATATCATCCATGTACATGACAGTGGAAAACTTCTGAATCCACAGCTTGCCGAAATGCAGGTACATGGTGGTATGTCGATGGGCATGGGCTATGGCATCAGTGAGCAGCTGATTCTTGACGAAAAGACAGGAAGACCTTTAAACGGTAATCTTCTGGACTATAAACTGATGACGATGCTGGATACGCCGGACATCAAAGCAGGTTTTGTGGAAATGGATGATCCGATGGGTCCATATGGAAACAAAGCTCTTGGAGAACCGCCGGCAATTCCGAGTGCACCGGCAATTCGTAATGCAGTGCTTCATGCAACCGGTGTTGCATTTAATGAAAATCCGCTGACACCACAGCGTCTGATCGACGGATTCAAAAAAGCAGGACTTATCTGAGAGGGGGCGCAGATTATGTATGATATTGAGAAATACTATAATGCAAAAACCGTATCAGAGGCAGTCTCGCTTCTGAAAGAACACCCGGATGCCAGAATTATATCAGGTGGCAGTGATGTCCTGATCAAGATCCGTGAGGGCAGAATGGCAGGTACTTCTCTGGTATCTATCCGGGATGTTGAGGAAATTAAAGGTATTGCAAGGAACGAGGACGGCGATATTCTGATTGGCGCAGGAACTGTATTTTCGCATATTACAGCGGATCCGATCATACAGAAATACATTCCGGTTCTGGGAGAAGCCGTTGACCAGGTTGGCGGCCCACAGATTCGAAATATAGGTACGATCGGTGGAAATATCTGTAATGGAGCGGTCAGTGCGGACAGTGTACCAACGGTTTTTTCCTACAATTCACTTCTGCACATTGCAAATGAAGACGGAGGCAGGATTGCACCGGTACGGGAATTTTATCTGGGACCGGGACGTGTAGACCTGCATCCGGGCGAGGTACTTACCCATGTGATAATCCCGAAAAAAGAATATGCAGGATATCACGGACACTATATTAAATATTCGATGCGAAATGCAATGGATATTGCAACGTTGAGCTGCAGTGTGGTCAGCAAAATTGATACAAAAACAAACATTCTGGAAGATGTACGCATTACCTTTGGCGTGGCAGCACCGGTTCCGTACAGATGTGTGGAGACGGAAGAAAAACTGAAAGGCAGAATTTTGGATGAGAGTCTTTATCAGGAACTGGAAGAAAGTATTCGAGGTGAAATCCATCCGAGAGATTCCTGGAGAGCTTCGAGAGATTTCCGCCTTCAGATTGGCGGAGAAATTGCAAAAAGAGCGCTGCTTCGGACAGCAGAGCTTGCCAGAATAGATAACGGCATGGGAGGTGAAGAAGCATGAAAAAAGAAAAAATACTTGTTCAGTGCGTGGTAAACGGAGAAGAAGTGGCAGAGTATGTTGATCCGAGAGAATCTCTTCTGGATATGCTTCGTAATCACCTCGGGCTGACCTCTGTAAAGAGAGGCTGTGAAGTCGGAGAGTGTGGCGCCTGTACTGTGATCATCGATGGTGAAACCATTGATTCCTGTATTTATCTGGCGGTCTGGGCGGAGGGCAAAAACATCCGTACACTGGAAGGCCTGGAAAAAAACGGTGAACTGACACGGATCCAGGAAGCGTTTATTGAGGAAGGCGCGGTGCAGTGCGGGTTCTGCACACCGGGATTTATCATGTCTGCAACGGTTCTGCTGGAGCAGGGAAAAGAACTGACCAGAGAAGAAATCAAGAAAAAAATGTCCGGAAATCTCTGCCGCTGTACGGGATACCAGAATATCGTCAATGCGGTAGAAAAAGTGATGCATGAAAGGAATGACAGCTGAGATGAAACATAAAACAACACTGATCGTACGTGGCGGCGGGGATCTTGCAAGCGGAGTGATCCACAGACTATATAAATGCGGGTATCAGGTGCTGGTGATGGAATGTGCGAAGCCGAGTGCGATACGGCGGCGAGTTTCTTTTGGTGAAGCAGTCTATGACGGAACATCGAGTGTTGAGGGTGTTACCGGAAGGCTGATCAAAGATATTTCAGAGTGCCGGAAAGTATGGGATGAAAAAGAAATTCCGATTCTGGTTGATGAGGCTGCAGATGCAGTTTCTGAATTAAAACCGGATGCGCTGATCGATGCAATCCTTGCCAAAAAGAATCTCGGGACGACAAGAGCAATGGCACCGCTTACGATTGGGCTTGGACCGGGATTTACAGCACGTATGGATGTTGATTATGTAGTAGAAACGCAGAGAGGACATAATCTCGCAAGAGTGATCGAAAAAGGCACAGCAGCGCCGAATACAGGAATTCCGGGGATGATTGCCGGATATGGAAAAGAGCGTGTGATTCACTCACCGGCTGCCGGGATGATGCACAATTATTCAGAAATCGGCGATATTGTGGAAAAAGGCCAGATCATTGCCATGGTGGATGAAACACCGGTATATGCATCTCTGACCGGTGTATTAAGAGGCATCATCCGGGATGGATTCGTGGTGCCGGAAGGAATGAAGATAGCGGATATTGATCCCCGCAAAGAGCAGAAGAAAAACTGCGATACAATTTCGGATAAAGCACGCTGTATTGCGGGCAGTGTGGTTGAAATCTTATTGTCAGAAGGAGTACTGCCGTGATACGGACGGACTCCATCCTGAAAGCACTGGATATAGATGCAGACAGATATCCGGTGCTTTCGGTCGTTGGTGGAGGCGGAAAGACAAGTCTGATTTTCCGGATGATGGAGGAACTGACGGCTGCAGGCAAAAAGGTGATCATAACGACAACTACACACATGGCGTATGATCCGGAGCGGCCGTTTGCTGAAGATGGAGATATGATAAGTATAAAGCAGAATCTGGAAGAATGCGGATATACGATTGCTGCTTCATTGGACAGAGAAAAACGTAAGATCGGTGCACTGTCGGAAGAAAAGCTGAAAGAAATTAAAGTTTTGGCGGATGTGATGCTGATCGAAGCAGATGGTGCAAAAAGATATCCGTTGAAAGTACCGGCAGGCTGGGAACCCGTGATCTGGGAGCAGACGGATCTGGTGATTGCGGTAGCAGGGATAGATGCGGTTGGCAGACCAATAAGGGAAGTATGCCACAGACCGGAGAATGTTGCGGATTTTCTTGGAAAAGAGACAGAAAAGAAGCTTACAGAAGAAGATATTGTAAGGATTGTGTTATCCACAGAAGCTCTCCGAAAATGCGTGGATGGGCGAGAATACCGTGTACTGCTGAATAAAGCAGATATCCCGGGGAAATCTCAGGCAGCAGAGAGTATTGCTGACAGACTGGAAGAACAGGGCATCCATGCAGCCTGGGGAAGCCTGAAAGAGCAAGAATATCATATCTGCGGTAAGTTAGAAACAGAGCGTAAGAGAGCAGCTCAGATGCCATCTGAGAGAGTAAAATTGGCACTTATTATGCTTGCGGCGGGAAACAGCCGCCGCTTCGGTTCGAATAAGCTGATGTATGAGGTAGAGGGGAATACGATGTATCTGCGGACTTTAAGACAGCTTCAGAAAGCAGGAGCAAAAATGCAGAACAGCCGTATCGTGGTGGTAACACAGGAAAAGTATGCGGAGATCATAGATGCAGCAAAAGAAATCGGTGCGGAGGTTTTGATTAATCCACAGCCGGAGAGAGGGATTTCCTCCTCTATGCAGATCGGACTGGAAATTGCAAAAGACGCGTATGCATGTCTCTTTACGGTATCCGATCAGCCATGGCTTACGGCGGAAACAATCATTGCACTTTATGACGCGTTTCAGAGCGAAAACAAGGGAATGGCATGCACCGTTTGGGGCGAAAAAACAGGGAATCCCTGTATTTTTTCTGAGAAATATTATAAAGAACTGATGGCAATTTCCGGAGACAGAGGCGGTAAGCAGATTATAAAAAAGCATCCTGAAGATGTGACATATCTTAAAATAAGCGATGAGAGGGAACTGCAGGATGTAGATGTACCGTTGTGATTTCGTTTGACAGGAATACTGTAACAGTGGGTTCGTGGTGCAGAATAAAAGATGACCATGCAAAAAGGGAATAGAGTATGTTCCAATGATTCTGGATACATACTTTATTCCTTTTTAAATAATCGTGTATCATAATTAAAAAATATCAGTAATATTATTTCTTTGTATTAGTTTTTTTCATAAATCCGTGTTTCTGGGCGTCTTCTTCTGCAAGACGTACAGTTTCTTCTGATGGATTGGAAATTACTGCTGCGAAGCAGACATCACACGGAGGGTTTTCTTTGACAGCCTGTACAGCAGCGGTAACAGCAGAAACATCACCTGTCACAAAAACTGTCTCATGTCCGCCACATTTGCCGTTTCGTGTAAGAAAAGACACATCAGCTGTTTTAAGCATCTGGTCGGTTACGATGATTGCGTTGCTGCTTCCGACCACTTCTACTAATCCAAATGCTCCATATCTCATTATATAATCCTCACTTTAAGTATGTATTCGTATTTGATATTACTTGTTTGCAGTCATATACATAGCCGGTTCTGTATCGTGAGCCGGAGATGCAATTACTGTATGGGAAACTACTTTGGCAATTGGTTCTGCGGTACGGATAGCTGCTTCCATAGCAGCTGTTACGTCGGAAACGGAACCACGCATCTTAACACATGCACCGGCACCGAGACGGTTACGTTCAATATTCTGGATTCTTACATTTGCTGCTTTGGAAGCAGCATCAAGTGCTACAAAGCAGGCAGCAAAACTGTCAAGTTCAAAAATCCCCACTGCCATACCATTATAATTTTCAGCCATAATACCTCCATCTATTCACTCTGGAATATAAAATCTTCCTAAACTAAACTTATTATACCGTTTTTTGATGGGAAAAACAAGAGACAATTATGCATTTTTGTGGATTTTAAAGAAACAGAAATGTGGTTTTTTGATGAAAACAGGATAAAAAGCAGTGGAATTGTGTTGTGTTGAGGCGCGGAAAGAAAATCTTTGAGGAGTGTATTTTACTTTTTACGGAGTGTGGCGGAATAACTGGAAATTGAGGTATCGCTTCTGATGACATTGGCGCAGTTTTAAATATCATTCTGGATCCGTTGTTCATATTTGGAATGCATATTATAAAAGGAGTATAACCCGATCGGATGAGCGGAATTATACTCCTTTTGTCATTTGTATCACATATGGATTTTGGTTCCTGTTTTGCCGAGGATTCCATCCTTTGCTTTTTCAAGAAGCGTGATCATAGCAGTCCGCTCCGGTCCGGATGATGCAAAATCCATGGCAGCCTGAACTTTCGGAAGCATGGAGCCGGGAGCAAACTGTCCTTCGTCCACATATTTCTGAGCTTCGGCTACAGTCATTTCATCGAGCCATTTCTCATTTTCTTTACCGAAGTTTACGGCAACTTTTTCAACAGCGGTGAGAATGATCAGCATATCTGCATCAAGTTCCTTTGCAAGCAGACAACTTGCGAAATCTTTGTCGATCACGGCAGAAGAACCTTTCAGGTGATCACCCTGTAGTGTGACAGGGATTCCGCCGCCACCGCAGCAGATAACGATTTTATTTGCATCTACAAGGCTGTTGATGGCATCCTGTTCGACGATCTCGACAGGTTTTGGAGATGCGACAACACGGCGATAGCCACGGCCGGCATCTTCTTTCATGATATAGCCGTATGCCTTTTCGGCATGTTCAGCCTGTTCTTTTGTCATAAAATGCCCGATTGGTTTGCTGGGATTCTGAAATGCAGGGTCATTTGCATCTACACGCACCTGTGTTACGACAGTGACGACAGGAGTACGCATGAATCCACGTTTCCGGAGCTCTTCACGAAGTGCGTTCTGTAAGTCATAGCCGATGTAAGCCTGACTCATGGCAACACAGACGGAGAGCGGTGTATTGGGCTGATTTTCATCTTCTCTGGAAAGTGCAGCCATCGCATTGTTGATCATGCCGACCTGCGGACCGTTGCCATGAACGACAACGACCTGATGACCTTCTTCAATCAGATCGCACAGAGCGCGGGCGGTAGTTTTGACCGCCTGCATCTGTTCCGGAAGCGTATTGCCCAGTGCATTTCCCCCAAGGGCGATAACGATTCGTTTTCTTTTATACATTGTAAAAACCCTTATTCAAAAAGATTATTCGAAAATTCTTGGTGCAGCTTTTACTTCCAGTTTTTTCAGGATATCCTGTGGATTTTCGAATTTAGCGAGAAGGATCATAGCTGCGATGATGTATGGTTTGAAGCTTGCCTCTTTGTAAAGCGGGATTCTGTAACGGTCAAATACGGATGCGTCAACTTCACCTGTTTCACAGCTTACACCTGTAATGTCAGCCGGCAGGCAGTGGAGATACAGAGCTTTGCCATCTTTTGTTGTTTTCATGAGTTCTTCTGTGCATGCCCAGTCTTTATGCTCTGCATTCTGAGCGAGAAGTTCTTTTTCGAGTTTATCGATTCCGTCGAAATCACCATCTGCATAGAGGTTAGTACGTTTTTCCATAGCTGCGAATGGAGCCCAGCTCTTTGGATATACGATATCTGCATCTTTGAATGCTTCTTCCATGCTGTTTGTTTTTGTGAAGGAACCGCCTGTTGCTTCTGCGTTTTTCTTTGCGATTTCTTCAACTTCCGGCATTACGTCATATCCTTCCGGATGAGCAAGAACAACGTCCATACCGAAACGTGTCATCAGACCGATCACACCCTGTGGAACAGAGAGTGGTTTACCGTAGGATGGGGAGTAAGCCCATGTCATGGCAAGTTTTTTGCCTTTGAGGTTCTCAACACCGCCGAATTCGTGGATGATGTGGAGCATATCTGCCATGCACTGTGTCGGAT
>OLNC01000841.1_pt1 | contig 23386 bp, 18 predicted proteins | sample 1672011 | NCBI WGS metagenome assembly OLNC01 (sample SAMEA3136636, study PRJEB25190) | human gut metagenome | biome: human gut; feature: human-associated habitat; material: faeces | place: Austria | collected 2013 | reverse complement strand
AGCAATGCTTCCACCAATCGCACTCTCAAAGCAACCTCAATCTTAGAAATCATTGGAAAAACCAAAGCAGATAATTCCTGATCAAATTGATACAATTTTATAATATCTTCAAACTTTGTTCCCGAAACATACTTCTTTGCAGCATTATCATATAATTGAAACGAATAACCTCTCAAACGATAAAATCCAATTGACTTCAATGCCTTCTCTACATCTTCTTGAGATGTAATCTTCATTCCTGCATCCACATAAGATTGCACCTGCTGTTCTATTGTTAATATTTGTTTTGGATATTGATACATAAAACACCCCATAAATAAGAAAGTCCCACCGGGTTGCGCATGAAAAATCAGAGGCGTGGTGGGTTCTGTTAATGTTATTATACAGCTTTCAATGCCACTGTCAAGATTGTTTTTGTAAAAAGTTGCCTCGCCTCGACTAATCCCTGGTCTCCATCAGAATCACTTTTCCACATACAAAAGAAATCTTCACTTCATCTTCTGCAAATTCATTACTCACACACAGACTGTCCCCTGCAGAAAGCAGATGATTCTGCAACGGGTATTTTGCTCCGCTGATACTGAAATCTTCTACAGGAAGTTCCAGTGGAAATACGGAAAAATATTTTCCAAAAGCTTCCGCTCTCGTCAGCGTGATCCCATGCTCTAAAATCCGGATCCGGTTATGACTGTCCAGGATCATTGCCTCTGAACCTGCTGCCAGTGCAATATTCAGGCACTGGATATTCGCCCAGAGATGATCGATCCGGTTTCCTGTTCCTCCAAGGATATAAATTTCCTTTCTTCTAAGTCCCAGGCATAACCGGAGTGCGATTTCTGTATCAGAAGCATCTTTTACAGGATTAAACTCCCGAATTGGTACATTTTCCTCTGTCCGGTAATATTCCACGATCTCTCTTGGGACGCTGTCGAAATCTCCGACAATATAATCCGGTTTGATCTCATTTTCGTATAAAAACTGAAGTCCTTTATCTACCCCGATAATAAACTCTGTCTCCTCTGACTGAAGGATCGGAAGTACAAATTCTTTTTCCAGGATTCCTCCGCTCACGATCACAGTTCTCTTACTCATGACTCTTTAATATCTCCATAAATTCTTCTGTATTTTTTCTGATGTCTCCCTTAAATATGCCTGAACCGGAAACCATAATATTTGCTCCTGCATCCAATACTTCCGCAACATTTGCATGGTAGATACCGCCATCCACTTCAATATCTGTCTTCAATCCCTTTTCATCCAGCATTTTTCTCAGTTCCCTGATACGATCCAGTGATTCCGGAATAAACGCCTGGCCTCCAAAGCCCGGCTCTACTGACATGACCAGGAACATATCAGCCTGATCCAGATACGGAACAAATGCCTCCACCGGAGTTTTTGGCTTAATCGAAATCCCCGCCTTCACACCTGCTGCATGGATCTTGTCGATCGTCGCCTGCAGATCTTCACATGCCTCTAAATGAACCGTGATGATATCCGCTCCTGCTTTTGCAAATTCTTCCACATAGCGGATCGGTTCTGTGATCATCAGATGTGCATCCAGTATCTGCGAAGTATATCCTTTGATACAGGAAAGTACCGGCATTCCAAAAGAAATACTTGGTACAAAAATCCCATCCATTACATCAAAATGAATATATTCTGCTCCTGCTGCCTCTGTCACTTTAAGCTGCTCTCCGAGGACTTTAAAATCCGCAGAAAGGATCGATGGTGCTAACACATTCTTCATTTCTAATACCTCTTCTTTTCTTTTAATTCACGATACATCTCTGTATAATCTTCATAGCGTATCTTATGGATTGCTCCGCTCTCTACTGCTTCTTTCACTGCACATCCCGGTTCATGAATGTGGTCGCAGCCGTTAAACCTGCATTTTCCTTCATACGGAGAAAATTCCGGAAAATAATATTTCAGTTCTTCTTTTTCAAAATCATTCACATAAAGGGAACTGAATCCCGGTGTATCCATAATATAGGAATCCGGACTGATCATGATCAGTTCGGAATGCCTCGTGGTATGCTTTCCTCTTGCAATTTTTCTGCTGATACTTCCGGTTTCCATCTGTACGCCTGACTGGAGCAGATTGATCAGAGAGGACTTTCCTACTCCTGACGGACCTGCGATGGAAGTCGTCTTTCCTTTCAGCATCTGCTTTAATTTTTCTATATTTTCTTCTTTCTTTGCACTGGTAAACAGCACCGGATAGCCACAGGACGCATAAACTTCCTCCAATTCTGCAATCTCAGGATGTTCTGCAAGATCGGTCTTATTAAAACACAAAATGACCGGAATCTCTTTCCGCTCCATCATAACCAGAAATCGATCCAGCAGATTGTAGTGCGGCTTTGGTTCCGTTACCGCAAATACGACCAGTGCCTGATCTATATTGGCCACTGCCGGACGGATCAGTTCATTTTTCCTCGGCAGGATTTTCGTTACATTTCCGATTTTTTCTTCTTCATCCAGGACTTCCAGCTCCACTTCATCTCCAACCAGTGGTTTAATGCCATTCTTCCTGAATGACCCCTTTGCTTTACATTCATAAAGACCGGATTCTACTACATTCACGTAGTAGAATCCGGCAATTCCTTTTATAATCTTTCCCTGCATATATTACTGCTCTCTGCTTTACTCTGTACCGTCTTCACCGGATGGATCCGATGGCTGTGGTCCTTTACTTACCATATACTGAATGGAAGTTCCCTCTTCCACCTGGGTTCCTGCACTGACAGACTGGTAAAATACCTGTCCTTTCGGATAATCATCACTGTAGTCTTCTCCAAGATATTCGGCTGTAAGACCTGCCTGCTGGAGCAACTTCTCTGCCGTCGTCTTATTAGAAGAAAGGATATTCGGTACTGTAGTCACTTTCAGCTTTGGTCCTTTACTTACCACATAGCTGACCGTTGCTCCTTTTGATACCTGCTTTCCGGATGCCGTTCCCTGTGAAATGACTATTCCCGCTGCTACAGAATCACTATATTCTTCACTGGCACTTCCCTGAAGTCCTGCCGCTGCAAGTGCTGACTCAGCTTCTGACTGGCTCTTTCCTTCAATGGACGGAACAGTTGCCGGCTGTGAACCAAGACTGACAACGATCGTAACTTCTGATCCTTCATCCACTTCTGTACCCTCACCCGGTTCTACTGAAATAACTTTTCCTTCTTCCACTGAATCACTGTACTGCGGATCTCCTTTTACAACAACAAGATTCGCTGCTTTGATGGCGGCCTCTGCATCCGATTCATCTTGTCCGATGACAGACGGAACTTTGGTACTCTTTGCCTCCTCACCGGTACTGAGAACAACTTCCACGGTACTATGCCGCTTCACCTTCTCCCCTTTCCCCGGTGACTGACTCATGATCTGATTCTTTTTATATTCATTCGATGGCTTTTTATCTACTACATCGATTCCAAGATCATACTTTTTCAGCTCTTTTGTAGCTTCTTCTACTGTCATGCCACGGACATCAGGCACTTTGACCTTCTCCGACTGAGTGACGGTCGCATTCCCCGAACCTTTAAAGATTCCGACTGCATTTCCGACAAGGAACAGGATCAGCAGTGCGATCACTACACCTGCCACAATCATCAGAATCCGCATGATCTTCTTTGTATCAGGATTTACATCCTTCTTTTTTCCTCTTCCTGAAGAACGGCGGTCACGTTCATCCTCGTCATCTTCATCGTCATAGTCATCATCATACTCGTCGTCTTCATCGTCGTAGTCATCATCATACTCGTCGTCTTCATCATCATAGTCTTCATCATACTCATCGTCCTCGTCATAACCACGCTCCCGCTGAAGACGTTCTACTTCTTCCGGTGACATAACAACAGTCCGGTCACTTCTCCGTCTGCCCCCAAGGACAACAAAATCGCCTTCCGGGTCAACCAGCGAGTGCTTCAGATCCTGTAACAGCTCATCGCAGCTCTGATATCGCATCGCCGGATTTTTCTGCGTACATTTCATAATGATACATTCCAGACTGTACGGGATATCCGGTACTTCTTCCGCCGGAGACTTGATTTCCTCCTGCAGGTGCTTCAACGCCACTGTCACAGTAGAATCCCCATCAAACGGAACATGACCGGTGATCATCTCATACATGGTAATGCCGGCAGAATAAAGATCACTCTTCTCATCGACAATTCCGCCTCTTGCCTGCTCCGGTGATGTATAGTGAACGGATCCCATTACACTGGTGCTGATCGTTTGCGTAGACGTAGTCGCCCGTGCAATACCGAAATCTGTTACCTTTACTTTTCCTTCTTTCGAAATAATAATATTCTGAGGCTTGATATCCCTGTGAATAATATGACAGTTATGTGCCGCCTGAATCCCCGTCACCATCTGAATTGCAATGCTGATGGTCTCCTTGGCTGAAAGCTTTCCTTTTTTCTCGATATAATCTTTCAGCGTAATTCCTTCAACCAGTTCCATGACCATATAATATAAGCCACGATCCTGTCCTACATCATAAACGTTCACCACATTCGGATGCATCAGTCCTGCAGCCGCCTGTGCTTCGCTCAAAAACTTCTTAATAAATGTCTCGTCCGAACGGTAATCGCTCTTGAGAACCTTAATCGCAACAAAACGGTTCAGCTTATGGTCTTTTCCTTTATATACATCTGCCATACCTCCGGAACCGATACGGCCGAGTATCTCGTACCGCTTTCCTAAGAAAACTCCTTCTTTAATCATATACTCACCTCATCTGCAAATGGTTCGATCAGAACGATTCCAATATTATCTGTACCGCCGTTCTCTTTGGCAGCATTCACAAGGTTCTGCCCTGCTTCTACAATGTCTCTTGCTCCCTGTACAATATGGAAAAGTTCTTCATCTTCCACCATATTGCTCAGACCGTCTGTACACATCAGTATAATATCTCCCCTTTTCAGACGATGCTCGTAAAAATCTACATCGACATCTGCTTTTGCCCCGATCGCCCTGGTAATAATATTCTTATCCGGGTGATGCTTTGCTTCTTCCGGTTTGATACCGCCCAGACGTACCATCTCTTCTACCAGTGAATGGTCTTTCGTCAACTGCTGTATTCCGTGATTGATCAGATAGAGACGACTGTCTCCCACATTCGCAAAATACATCATCTGATTCATGATCGTAGCTGCTACGACCGTTGTTCCCATCCCCTTGAGATGTTCGTCCTTCGATGCCTCCCGGATGATCTCCCGGTTTGCCGTCTTAATAGCATTTACAAGGACTCTCTCGATATCTTCGCCCTGGCTTTTCTCCAGCTCACGCTGCAATACTTCCACGGTATACTTGGAAGCATAGTCGCCTGCCTGATGTCCGCCCATTCCGTCTGCCACCACAAACAGATTCCGAAGGATACCAAGTGGTCTTCCTCCTTCAAAAACGTAATCCTGATTCACCTGTCGTACCATTCCGACATCCGTTATTGAAAATGTCCTCATACTTCTTCTCCTTCTGCCACATCCGCCTTTACATAGCTGCGTCTGAGCTGACCGCAGGCCCCATCAATATCAGAGCCCATTTCCCTTCTTATAGTAACATTTATTCCGCTTTTTTCAAGTTTATTTTTGAAATTCAGGGCATTTTTGCGGCTTGGGCGTACAAAATCACGCTCTCTTACCGGATTCACCGGGATCAGATTCAAATGACAGTTTCTCGGCTTTAAAAGTGCCGTCAGTTCCCTTGCATCTTCCTCTGTATCATTGACTCCATGTACCAGACTGTATTCAAAGGTCACTCTGCGTCCTGTCTCACGGAAATAGGTATCGCAGGCATCCAGCACTTCCGGGAGATGATATTTATTTGCTACCGGCATCAGCCTTTTTCTCTTTTCCTGCGTAGAACCATGCAGGGATAATGCAAGCGTGATCTGTAAATGTTCTTTTGCCAGTTCCAGGATTTTCGGAACGATCCCGCAGGTAGATACTGTCACATTTCTCTGACTGATATTCAAACCGTGTTCATCCGTAAGCAGATGTACAAAATTCAGGAAATTTTCGTAATTATCCAGTGGCTCTCCCGTTCCCATGACTACCACATTGGATACTCTTTCCTGCGTGATCTTCTGAATCTGATAGATCTGCCCCAGCATCTCCGAAGAAGACAGGTTTCTCTGCAGACCTCCGATCGTAGAAGCACAGAATGCACATCCCATCCGGCAGCCTGCCTGTGAAGAAATGCAGACGGAATTACCATGCTTATAACGCATCAGGACACTTTCGACTACATTTCCGTCATATAACTGGAATAAGAATTTATTCGTCCCGTCAATCTGCGAGATCTGACGCTCCAGCATTTTCACCGGAAGGATCACATACTCCTCTTTCAGCTTTTCCCGTAACGCTTTTGACAGATTCGTCATCTCATCAAAATCATCTGCCAGCTTTACATGAAGCCATTCATAAACCTGCTTTGCACGGAATGGTTTTTCCCCCAGTGCCTCCATCTCTTCTTTTAATCTGTCGTATCCATAAGCCCGGATATCCTTCTTCATATCAGTTCTCCCCGTTCTTTTTTAACCTTGCTATAAAAAATCCATCACTGCAATGTATACCCGGAAGTAACTGGATGCATCCTTCCTCTTCTACCGACTCTGCCAGTTGCGGGCAAAGCTTCTCTCTGATACTGTTCAGAGAAAACTGCGGGTACTTTTTCAAAAACCAGTGTACATTCTCCTCATTTTCCATGGGGTCGATGGTACAGGTACTATATAATAATGTACCTCCTTTTTTTACCATTGCCTGTGCATTTTCAAGAATCTTTCTCTGCAGTCCAGCCAGTTCTTTCAGGTCTTCCTCTTTCACCCGGTATTTCAGATCCGGTTTCTTTCCAAAGACTCCCAGCCCGGAACAGGGCAGATCTGCAAGGACAATATCTGCTTTTTCTTTCCATGCTTCATCCGGTACGGTTGCATCCCTGCAGACCGCATGAATATTTTCAAGTTCCATCCTGGCAATATTTTCTTCAATGAGTCCTACTTTATATTCCGTCAGATCCCTGGCTTCTACTTCGCCTTTTTTCGCTTCATTTCGGTCAGTTATCCACAGTTTCTCCGCAATATGTAAGGATTTTCCACCCGGAGCAGCACAGATATCCACAATTTTATTCCCTGCTTCCGGGGCTGCCAGCTCTGCCACCAGCATAGAACTTACATCCTGCACAGTAAACCAGCCTTTCCAGAAGCAGTCCAGGCTTTCAAGATAATCATATCCGCTGATGAAAAAGGCGTACGGCAGATAAGGATGCTCCTGCACAGTTACCCCTTCCTGTTCCAGTTCCTTTTTCAGTTGCTCCGGAGTTACTTTATTCTGACAGCACCGGATCGTGACCGGCCTTTCTTTCAGGAAATCGGCTGCCATGGTACGGGTGACTTCCTCCCCATAACTTTTTTCCCACAGCCTGAGAATCCATGTCGGAATAGAATATTGGATTGAAAGTGCCTCAATTCCTTCCTGCGGATAGTCCAATGTATCCAGTCCTCTTGCCACACTCCGCAGCACTCCGTTCACATACCCCTTTAATCCTGAAAAGCCTTTTCTTACTGCCAGTTTGACTGCCTCGCTGCACACCGCATGATCCGGTACGCTGTCCATATATTTTAACTGGTAAACTCCGCTTCTTAAGATATTGCGGATCACCGGTTTCATCTTCTTCACTTTTACTTTCGAGAACTGATCCAGAATATAATCGATCTCAATCAGATGCTCCAGCGTTCCCTCGGTCACCCTGGTAATAAACGCACGCTCTTTCTTCTCAAGGTATTGATATTTCGACAGTACCTCTCCGAGAATTTTATGGCTGTATGCTCCATTTTCTGTTATTTCCATCAATACTGCGAGAACGATTTCCCGCTCATTGACCTGTCTGCCCATCTTTTTCCTCCAGCATTTCTGTTCTGCACTTTAATCGTCTCTGCGTCCTCTTGTAAGGATCAGAAGACGTAATAACTGTAAAATCTGTGCCGCTGCACTTGCCACATACGTCAGTGCCGCTGCTCCCAGTACTTTCTTCACACCGCTGATCTCTTCAGGATGCAACATTCCTGCCGTCTCCAGAACATTTACTGCCCGGTGTGACGCATTGAACTCTACCGGTAAAGTCACAATCTGAAAAAGGACTGCCAGTGAGAACAACAGGATTCCCAGATTGATCAGCATTGCGGACATCTGCCCGTTGAACATCAGTCCAATAATGATCAATGGCCACGAGATCATAGAACCAAAATTTGCCGCCGGCACTAAAGCAGAACGGACAGAAAGCGGTGCATACCCTACCTGATGCTGCACTGCATGACCACATTCATGTGCTGCGACACCGATTGCTGCAACGGAAGTCGAATGATAAACCGGATCTGATAATGCCAGTGTCTTGTTCGTTGGATTATAATGATCTGTCAGATTTCCTGAAATATGGATGATCTGTACATCATAAATGCCGTTCCGATGCAAAATCTTTTCTGCCGCATCCCTTCCCGTCATGCCTGAATAACTGCGTACATTAGAATATCTTGCAAACGTGCTTTTTACTTTTGCCGATGCCAAAAGGCTTAATACCACACCGATCAGTACTAATATATAAGTCCAGTCATAATAATAGTAGAACATCTTCTCTGCCTCCTGAATTTAAATTCTGTCCATTTTCCTGCTCTATGCTTCTGTTGTAAATACAGTTCCCGGCTTCAGGCTATATCCTCTTAAAAATGCATCCGCATCCATCCGCTTTTTCCCCGGAATCTGAAGCTGCAGCACCTTCAGTCGTCCTTCACCTGTCTGTACTGTAAAGCTGTCTTTTTCCACTGCAACGACAGTTCCTGCCACTGTCTGTGATTCTCCCTGAAACTTTTCTGTCTCTGTTCCGCCTGCCTGCACACCCGCTCCCGGCTCTGCTTTCGCTTTCCAGATCTTCATCACCTTTCCGTCCCAGTGAGTATAGGCACTTGGCCAGGAATTTAAACCACGAACCAGCCGTTCGATCTCAACGGCAGATCTGCTCCAGTCGATATTTCCAAGCTTTTTATCCAACATCCGTGCATAAGCGGTGGGACTTTCTCCCTGCTTTTCAAAGGTTGCTGTATGTGTTTCCACTGCTTTCAGCGTCTCCACGCATAATGCCGCACCTGCAGCTGCCAGTTTATCATGCAGTGACTCACCGGTCTCGTCCGGTGTGATCTCAACTTCCGTCTTCTGGATCATATCTCCTGTATCCAGTCCTTCATCCATCTGCATGGTCGTTACTCCGGTCACACTTTCTCCGTTGATGATCGCCCACTGGATCGGTGCTGCACCACGGTACTTTGGAAGAAGTGAGGCATGCACATTGATGCACCCATATGGTGTCATTTCCAGAATTGACTTTGGAAGGATCTGTCCAAATGCAATCACAACCATAACATCTGCCTGATATTTTCTTAATTCTTCCACACACTCAGGATCCCTGATCTTCTTCGGCTGATACACCGGGATTCCATGCTTCATTGCCGCTGCTTTCACCGGTGTGGGCTGCATTTCTTTGCCTCTCCCCTTCGGCTTGTCCGGCTGCGTTACCACCAGACACACTTCATGTCCTGCTTCGATCAGTGCCTCCAGCGTTCCCACTGAAAAATCCGGCGTTCCCATAAAGATAATCTTCATCATGATCCTCCCTTTTTTTATTCTTCTCTGCAATGTCTGTATTTCAGAGATTTTCAGTCTTCCGGTTCCTCCACCGGTTCTACATCATGCAGTCCGTCTTCCACCTTATCCACATAAAGATGCCCTGAAAGATGATCGATCTCATGGCAGAATGCTCTTGCAAGAAGTCCTTCTCCCTCGATTTCAAATTCTTCCATCTCTTCATTCAATGCCCGCACTTTCACATAATTCGGACGTGTCACAATGCCCCATTTTCCCGGAACACTCAGGCATCCTTCTTCTCCGGTCTGCTCACCGGAAGTCTCGATGATCTCCGGATTGATCAGTACGATCGGTCCCTCGCCTACATCGATCACCACGATCCGCTTGAGGATTCCTACCTGTGGTGCTGCCAGACCGACTCCCATCTTTTCATACATCGTATCCAGCATATCACCAATCAGAATCTTTGTCCTGATGGTCATTTTCTTTACTTCTTTACATTGCTTTCCGAGAATTTCATCCCCGATTTCTCTTACTTCTCTGATTGCCATAACCTTCTCCTTCTTAATCTTACCTTATCTTAATTTTACCTTATCTTAATCGATGACTTTTGTCCGACAGGATCTGTCGCTTCTACGCCAATATTTCTCTTTTATTCTCACAGGTTCATCGGATTAAAATCAAACTGGATCCTCAGCTTTGCAAAGCCTGAATTGATCTCAATATACTGCTCCATCAGATCTTTTACCCGGATCAGCGTTCTGTATTCCGGTGCTTTAATATAGATTACCCGGCGGTAAATATCTTTAATCTTATCTACTCCCGGACTTGCCGGACCGATCACTTCCAGTGGTGCTTTTCCTTTGATCCTTAAGACATATTCTTTCAAATATTTACACCCAGTCTCCAGAAGCCGTTCATCTTCTCCTGCTGCCAGCACAGCCATCAGTTCTTCTGCCGGAGGATACCCCAGCAGCTCCCTGTACCGGATCTCCTGCTCATAAAAAGCTTTATAATCCTGTGCCGCAGCAGCTTTGATTGCATAATGCTCCGGGGAATAAGTCTGAATGACCACTTCTCCCTCCCGCATCCCTCTTCCGGCACGTCCTGCTGCCTGCGTCAGCAACTGAAAGGTTCGTTCCCCTGAACGGTAATCATCGGTATACAATGACATATCTGCTGCCAGCACCCCCACCAGCGTCACATTCGGGAAATCATGTCCCTTTACGATCATCTGCGTTCCTACCAGCACATCCGCCTCTTCATTGGCAAATGCTGAAAGAATTTTTGTATGTGCATCTTTCTTTTTCGTCGTATCCATATCCATCCGCAGGACTTTTGCCTGTGGGAAACGTCGTCTCACCATCTCCTCGATCTGCTGCGTTCCGGCTTTAAATTCTCCGATAAAACCGGACCCGCACTCCGGGCAGACCCGAATCTTCGGCTGCTCATATCCACAGTAATGGCAGACCATTTTCCCTCCTTTATGAACGGAAAGGGATACATTGCAGTGTGGACACTGGATCACATGTCCACATTCCCTGCAGGACACAAATCCCGAATATCCACGCCGGTTCAAAAACAGTATGATCTGCTCTCCCCGCTCCAGCCGCTCTTCCATCAGACTTTGCAGCTTTCCGCTCAGGATCGTATGATTCCCGTTCTTCAGTTCTTCCCGCATATCTACAGTATACACCTTTGCCATCTGCTGCATTCTGGAACGATGCCGCATTTCATACAGAACATACTCACCCTTCCTCGCCCGGTACATCGACTCCATCGAGGGCGTCGCACTTCCAAGGACAACGCTTGCATCCTCTTCTTTTGCTCTCTGGATCGCAGTTTCCCGTGCATGATACCTGGGAATCTGCTCACTTTTGTAAGTCGGCTCATGTTCCTCGTCGATCACCACCAGTCCAAGATTCGGAAATGGTGTAAACAGGGCAGAGCGGGGACCGATCATCACATCGATCTCTCCCCGCTTTGCACGCATCATCTGATCATAACGTTCCCCCGCAGAAAGCCTGGAATTCATAATTGAAACCCGGTCTCCGAACTTCCTGTAAAACCGCATGACAGTCTGATACGTCAGTGCGATCTCCGGGATCAGAACGATCGCCTGTCTGCCATGTTCCACAACCGTATGGATCATTTCCATATAAACTTCCGTCTTGCCGCTCCCTGTCACTCCATGGATGAGATAGGTCTTTCGCTTTCCCGCCAGATAATCTTCTCGGAATCCCCGGATCACCTCCTCCTGTTCTGAAGTAAAGGTGATGGTCCGCTCCTGCTGCGTTCCCTGCTGCACCGGATTACGGTAGATCTGCTCGGATTCGAGCTTCAGTACTCCCTGCTCTTCTAACGCACGGATCACCGGCAGGGTAATATTCAGCTTTCCGGTCACCAGTTCATAATCTAAAAGCCGGTCTGCAAGCAATGCTTCCAGCAGTCTTGCCCGTGCCTTCTGGTTCTTTTTTCTATAAAATGCAAGCTTTTCTTCTCCTTCTTTTTCCGAAAGGAGAAGCCGTAAATGCTTCTTTACCTTTGCATTCTCTTTCTGCCTGATCGGCAGAACGGTCTTGAGCGACTGGATCATTGTCCCGCCATAATGCTCTTTCATCCATGCCGCAAGAGCAATCAGCCTGGTCTCAATCTCCATTCCCTTTTCAGAAATAGACAGGATGGATTTCACTTTGGAAAGGTCGTATTCGCATTTTTCCGAAAAACCTGTCACGTATCCTTTGATCTGCCGGTTTCCTTTTCCGAATGGCACAACCACTTCCATTCCCGGTTGAAGTCTTGACTCCAGTTCTTCCGGGATGCGGTACTGAAAGATCTTATCCAGTTTTTCATGTTGAATATCTACTATTACATCTGCAAACACGCTTTTCCTGCCACACTTCCTGCTTATTTTCGGTTCTGACTTTTTATCCCGATTTTACTGCCCTGCTTTTATTCAGGACCTACTTATTCTGATCCTTCTCCTGCTTTTCTTCTTTCAGTTCCTCAAGAACTTCTGCAATCAGGACTCTCTCATCCATCGGATATTTCACACCCTTGATTTCCTGATAGTCCTCATGACCTTTTCCAGCAAGCACGATCACGTCCCCCACTTCACCGTGGCTGATGGCATACTTGATGGCCTCCTTACGGTCACAGATCTCCACGTATTTTCCATTGGTTCTTCCAATACCGGTCTTGATATCGTCAATGATCGCCTGCGGCTCTTCAAATCTTGGGTTATCCGAAGTAATGATCGTCAGGTCTGCCAGTCTTCCTGAAACTTCTCCCATTTCAAATCTTCTGTCTCTGGAACGGTTTCCCCCGCATCCAAATAAGCATACCAGACGCTTCGGATGATATTCCTTCAATGTGGTCAAAAGACTCTCCAGACTCATCGCATTATGAGCATAATCAATCATCAGCGTAAAATCATCCGACACCTTGACCATCTCAATTCTTCCCTTTACCTTTGCCTTTTTCAGGGCATCTTTGATCAGTTCTGCCGGCACTTCAAAATGTCTGCATACTGAGATCGCAGTCAGAGAATTGTAGACGCTGAACGTTCCCGGAATGTCGATTTCAACATCAAAATCCATCACTCCTGCTACATGATATGCCACTCCCAGATATCCCGGTCTGGATACCAACTGCACATTCTCTGCACGCAGATCTGCCTTTTCCGAAAATCCAAAGGTCTCCACTTTACAGGTTGCACCTGAGAAAACATCCTCAAAATATTTATCATCCACATTCGCAATTCCCAGTCTGCACTGCTTGAACAGAAGTCCCTTACATCTCTTATAATCTTCAAAATCTTTATGTTCATTCGGGCCGATATGATCTCTTCCGAGATTCGTAAAAATACCGATCTCAAACGGAATCCCTGCTGTCCTGTGGAGCATCAGTCCCTGCGAAGACACCTCCATGACCACGCAGTCACATCCTTCTTTTACCATCTCTGCAAAATACTGATGGATCGTATAGGACTCCGGTGTCGTATTGGCTGCAGGGATCTTTTTCTCTCCGATGATCGCCTCGATCGTTCCGATCAGTCCGACCTTATGTCCTGTCTCCTCCAGAATAGACTTGATCATATAAGTGGTCGTCGTCTTTCCCTTTGTACCGGTAATTCCCACAATCTTCAGCTTCTCTGCCGGATACCCAAAATACGCTGCTGACATCAGTGCCAGTGCATATCTCGTATCTTCGACTTTAATGACCGTCACATCTGCCGGCACTTCCACATCTTTCTCCACAACGACTGCAGCCGCTCCTTTTTCTGCAACTTCTGCCGCATACTTATGACCGTCTGACACTGCACCGCTGATGCAGACAAAGACAGACCCGTTCTCTACTTTTCTTGAATCATTGATCAGGGTTGTCACTTCCGTTTCTGCACTTCCCTGAACCACTTTATATTCCAATCGCTCCAATAATGTATCTAATCTCACAACGCTTCCCTCCTTGCATAGACTTTCACTGCTATAGCATAACATAATTTTTCTTTATGTGCCACTTTTTCTCCTGCCTCTGCTGCCCACACTGCCTGTGCCGGGCAATGCATTTTTCTGCTCTCACTTTTTCTTCGGACGGTACAGAGTTCCTTTTATAACAGTATCTTTCCCAAAACGGCTGTTCAATTCCTCCAGTGCCGCTTTCAGTTTCTTATGCTTTTCATCCGGTTCTTCCGGTGGCTTCAGGTCAAAAAGGGTCAACTGCTCCGGTGCGGACTCTTCCACCAACTTAGAAGTCCTGATCCCCAGCAGTCTTACCGGCTCTCCGCTCCATAACTCCTGAAATAATTTCCCCGCCTTTTCAAGCAGTACCTCCGGCTGTGCGGACGGCTTTTCCAGCTGCATCTGATGCGATGCATTCCGAAAATCAAAATACCGGATCTCCACACTGAGCATTCCGGCTTTTTTCCCTGCTTTCTTCAATCTTATGCCGACACTCTCTGCCAGATTCTTCAGCACTTTTTCTGCTTCTTCATAGGTGACTGCATCTTCCGCCAGTGTCGTTGAATTTCCGATTCCTTTTGCCTCATCCGGTACAGACTGCACTTGATCATCTCCGATCCCGTTGGCGAACTCCCACAGCATACGCCCATGACTTTTCAGATGAAGCTCGATCAGTGCCTCCTCTGACCTTGCCAGGTCACCGATCGTATTTATCTCCAGCTTTTTCAGTATTTCCACACTGGATCTGCCTGCCATATACAGCTCACTGACCGGAAGCGGCCACATCTTCTGCCGGATCTCATCCGGGAAAAGGGTATGCGTCTTATCCGGTTTTTCAAAGTCTGAAGCCATCTTTGCCAGCAGCTTATTCTCTGAAATACCAATATTCACCGTAAAACCAAACTTCCTCTTCACACCCTCCCTGATCCATTCAGCTCCCGCCTGCGGAGACGGAAATCTGTCTGCGATCTCCGTAAAATCCATATAACATTCATCCACACTGACCTGCTCAATCTCCTCCGTAAATGAACGCAGATACTCCATCAGTCTCCGGCTCTTCTCACGATACATTTTATGATCCGGTGCTTTCATGATAAGATTCGGACATTTCCGGAATGCATTTACAACCGGTTCCCCCGTCCTGATCCCGTACTTTTTTGCTAATGGAGATTTTGCAAGGACAACTCCGTGGCGGGACTTCTGATCCCCACCAATGATCGCAGGAATCTGCCGGAGATCTACTTTTGCTCCTTTTTTCAATTCCTCTACTGCTGTCCAGCTTAAGTATGCAGAGTTGACATCAATATGAAAAATTATTTTCCGCATAAGATGCTCCCCTTCTTATATTCTAGTCAGATACCTTTCATTTCTTGTATACATTAAAAAATCCCCGTGATACAGTACTTTTATTGTACCATACCACGGGGAGCTTTTCATCTCTTTCTTCTTTGCTCTCTTCCGGCTATCAATTTATGCCGTCCAGCTTATCCCTGCTTTACCACAGCCTCCAGTTTTCCATCTCTGACATCGATCAGAATTGTATCACCCCGACCGACATTTCCTGCAAGGATCAGTCTTGCTGCAAGCGTCTCCACATTTTTCTGCAGATACCGCTTCAGTGGTCTTGCACCATACATCGGATCGTATCCGCCTTCCACTACAAAATCTTTTGCAGCTTCTGTCAGTTCGATCTGAAGTTCTTTTTCTTCCAGCCGACGGTTTACATCTTTGACCAGCAGATCAATAATCGAGCGGATATTGGTCTTCGTCAGTGGCTTGAACATAATGATCTCATCCAACCGGTTCAGAAATTCCGGTCTGAAATGAGCTTTCAGGTCATTCATTGTCATTTCCTGACACTGTTCGTCAATAGATCCGTCTTCTTTGATGCCCTCCAACAGATAATTTGCTCCGATATTGGAGGTCATGATCAGGATCGTATTCTTGAAATCGACCGTGCGTCCCTGAGAATCTGTGATTCGTCCGTCATCAAGTACCTGTAACAGCACATTAAAGACATCCGGGTGGGCTTTCTCGATCTCATCAAAAAGAACAACCGAATACGGTTTTCTTCTGACTGCTTCTGTCAACTGTCCGCCTTCATCATATCCGACATATCCCGGAGGAGCTCCGATCAGTCTGGACACGGAATATTTCTCCATATACTCACTCATGTCAATACGGACCATATTATTCTCATCGTCGAACAGACTCTGAGCAAGTGCTTTTGCAAGTTCCGTCTTACCGACTCCGGTCGGACCAAGGAACAGGAATGAACCGATTGGCTTACTCGGATCTTTGATTCCGGCTTTGGAACGGATGATTGCCTCCGTTACAAGTTCTACGCCTTCGTCCTGACCAACCACACGCTTATGCAGTTCATCTGCAAGATGGAGCGTCTTATTTCTCTCACTTTCATTTAATTTTGCTACCGGAATCCCCGTCCATCTTGAAACGATTCGTCCGATTTCTTCATCTGTCACCGCTTCATGCACCAGGGAAAGATCTTTGGCTTTCACCCGTTCTTCCTCTTCTTCCAACTGCTTCTGCAATTGTGGGAGTTTTCCATATTGCAGTTCTGCTGCCTTATTCAGATCATATTCTCTCTGTGCTTTCTGAATTTCCTTATTGACCTGCTCGATCTCCTCACGGATCTTCTGAACATGCTCAACCGATTTCTTTTCATTCTCCCACTGGACTTTCTTACCTGCATACTGCTCTTTCAGTTCTGCCAGCTCTTCCTGCAGATGCTCCAGCCGTTCTTTACTCAGACGGTCTTCTTCTTTTTTCAATGCAGACTCTTCAATTTCCATCTGCATTACACGCCGACGCAGTTCATCCAATTCTGTCGGCATGGAATCAAGTTCTGTCTTGATCAATGCACACGCTTCATCCACAAGATCGATTGCCTTATCCGGCAGGAAACGGTCTGAAATATAACGGTTGGATAGTGTAACTGCAGCTACCAGTGCACTGTCGGTAATCTTTACTCCATGGAAAACTTCATACCTTTCTTTCAATCCTCTTAAGATTGAAATGGCATCTTCCACGGTCGGCTCATCTACGAGAACCGGCTGAAAACGACGTTCCAGTGCCGCATCCTTTTCAATATATTTCCGATATTCATCCAGTGTCGTTGCTCCGATACAGTGCAGCTCTCCTCTTGCCAGCATCGGCTTTAACATATTTCCTGCATCCATAGCACCATCTGTCTTACCGGCACCAACAATCGTATGCAGCTCGTCAATGAAAAGGATAATCTTTCCATCACTATTTTTTACTTCCTCAAGAACTGCCTTCAGACGCTCTTCAAATTCTCCACGATACTTTGCACCTGCGACCAGAGCTCCCATATCCAGGGAGAAAATTGTCTTGTCCTTCAGCCCTTCCGGTACATCTCCGCTGACAATCCGCTGTGCAAGTCCTTCTACAACTGCGGTCTTACCTACACCAGGCTCACCGATCAACACCGGATTATTTTTTGTCTTTCTTGAAAGGATCCGGATCACATTCCGAATCTCTTCGTCACGTCCGATCACCGGATCCAGCTTCTGCTCTCTGGCTCTGTCCACCAGATCCTGACCATATTTATTTAAAGTATCATAGGTTGCCTCGGGATTATCACTTGTGACTCTCTGATTTCCCCGGACAGTAGAAAGTGCGTGCAGGAATCCTTCCCGGCTGATACCAAATTCCCGGAATAATTCTTTCATCTCACGACTTGCATATTTCATCATGGCAAGGAACAAATGCTCAACGGAAATATATTCATCCCCCATCTGCTTTGCCTCATCTTCAGCATGAATCAAAACATTATTCAGATCCTGGCCGACATAAGCCTTGCCTCCCTGAACCTTTGGTCTTTTCCCAATCGCCTGCTCTACACGATTTACGAAGAGCTGACTCTGGATACTCATTTTTTCAAGTAATTTTAAAATCAGGCTGTCATCCTGCGTAAGCAATGCATACAGCAGATGTTCCTGTGCCAGTTCCTGATTGCCATTATCTGCGGCAATTTTCTCACAGTTCTGAACAGCCTGCAAAGAATTCTGCGTAAATTTATTAATATTCATAGTCTTTCCCTCCTTTGAACCACAAGCTTTCTCCACGAAACTCTTCTTTCAGATGATCTGCGGAGTCTTTCTTTCGTGTTCTAGTAGAAATATAGCACGTATTGTTAGCACTGTAAAGAGTTGAGTGCTAATTTTTTAAAAATTTATGATGTCAGGGTCAAAAGGTCTGAAACCACGTGTGCTTGCACACTGGTGGTAGAATGACCTTGAGACCCGCCCCGATATGAGCATAAAAGTGGGGCGTAAGCACCATGATATGCGAATAGCGGGTAGGATTGTGGGAGTGCGTAGCACGAAACAATCCGTTGGCATCATTGTTGGGGGCTTTTGACCCCAACATCATATTTTTTATAAAGCACATTTTCCTGGACTTCATAATGAGCCTGTCAGCACAGAGGGATTAGACTATCTACGCATTCAGGGCAGCGACCACTGGGTTGTTACTATGAAGGCAGATGATCCTCTTTCACAAAAAAGGATCTGCTCGGTCTTCCGCTGATTCTCCCGGAACGTACCACAATCCAAAGTGAATTAGCCAACTGGTTTGGCAATGATTTTGATAAACTGGACATTATATTTACCAGCAATCTCGGCACAAATGCCGGAGTGATGGCTCTTCACGGACTGGGATTTCTTTTCTGCTGCTTTTTATTTTTATTACTTTCTTTTTCTTTTCTTTGAATAAATCCAGTAAAACCCGGCTGAACATGCCATATAGATGGCCTCAATTCCTACAGAGATCCGAAATTCCGTTGAATGAATATTCTGAATATTCATTCCCATGATCGGGAATGTAAATAAATGAGGCAGAAGTCCCAGCATACTTCCGGCAAAATAGACTTTATAATCAATTCCAATTGCCCCAAGATACAGGCTCAGGACATCACTCGGTATTTTTCCGATCACCCGAAGAAGAAATGTCAGTATGAACCCATTTCCTGTACAGATCTCTTTTAACTTCTCCGTCTTCGGATACTTCTTCATAATCGAACTGACCATCGTACCGCCACCTTTTTTCCCTATGAGCCAGGGAAGTGTAACCATGATGGCAGCACCGCAGAAATTCACGGCAATGGCAAATTTCATTGGAAAGATCATTCCGCTTACCGCAAAAAGCAGACCGGAATAAATAACGACACTGACGCTTTTTACAGCAAACAGTCCCATCATCATAAAGAATGCTGCCAATAAATTTCCGGGTGTATGGTTCAGGATCTGCTCAGTTGTCAGTTCTTTTCTAAAATAAAAGCATCCTGCAATAATGATACACCACACGATCAGTAATCCGGTCTTCTGCCATTTTTTCATTCCGGTTTCCTCGCTTTCTAATTAATTTTTTTTCTTTTCTGCGAAATAATCAGTCCAATCAGTATCAAGATCGAACCTGAAACGGATGCGACGGTCATTTTCTCATCCAATACAAACATTGATAATACTACCGTCACGACAGGGGAAACATAGATATATACACTGGTCTTGACGACTCCGATCCATTTTGTTGATAAATTCCAGAGGAAAAATCCAACAGCACTTGCACCGACACCGAGGAACAGAAAATTGGAGATTACTTCCGGTCGTTTCAATGCGTCCATATCCCACATCGCATGCTGCAAAATAAGCACCGGAATCAGAAAAATAATTCCATAAAAGTAAATTCTTCTTGTTACCGCAGCCGTTGGATAATTCCACTCTTCAATCTTTTTAACAGTCGCAGAATACAATCCCCAGGAAATCATTGCAAGAAAAGCGAGGAAATCACCTGCCGGATTTAAATTCAGGCTTTTCTGCCCGTTCAGGCTGATCAGAATAATTCCGGTTATGGCGATCACAAATCCTATAAAAAAGTTTCTTCCCGGTCGTTCGCTTTTAAAGAAAACTCCAACCATAACCGCAACAAAAAACGGTGCACATGCAACAATAATTCCTACATTGGATGCATAAGTCATCGTTAATGCAGTATTTTCCATCATGAAATACATCACAATCCCAAAGAAACCTGCAGCCGCAAATCCCAGTTCTCTCTTCTTATCTGCAACTTTTAGACGGTGCGGGAAGAAAATCCACAATGCCAAAAATGCAAGTACCGCTCTTGTGAACAGGATTTCCACAGGAAGGAAATATTTCAACAATACTTTTGTCGATACAAAAGTTGCTCCCCACATGATCTGCGTTCCACATGCCAGTATATGCCCTGTTACTTTTTTTCTTTCGTCTGTCATCTGCAATTTCCCCCGCCTTTTCCTATAATATAGATGTCGGGGTCAAAAGCCCCCGACTTTGATGCCTACGGATTGCTCCGTGCTACGCACTCCCACAATCCTACATCATAATATATGCTCTGAATAAAAGAAAAAACCTTCAAAAGGCTTCCGTTACATAACCGAAGACTTTCAAAGGTATAAAAATAAGCGGGTGATGGGAATCGAACCCACGTATCCAGCTTGGAAGGCTGGTGTTCTACCATTGAACTACACCCGCGTGTCAAACACAAATAATATATTACCATACTTTTCAAAAATTGCAAGTGCTAATTTTATTTTTTTCGATTTTTGCAATTTTTAATCATTCTATAGGTAGGCAGACAGTTCTCTACCAAAAGCCGGTTTCGTACCAGCCTCTGCTTTTTCGGCACAGGAACTGTCTGCCATTTTACTGCTGATTCACAGGCTGCTCTTTTTTCACTTTTCCTTCGTAAAATCTTTTTCCCTGTTCCCACAAAATTGGCAACAGGAAAAGAACTATCCCCAAAATCATGACCACATTTTCTGAAAGGGCTGCTGCAGAATTTCCATCCTGCCTTCTTCCTGTCTGTTGTCTGTCCCCAGGTTCTACAACATCTCATAGAATACACCAACAGAATCATTTCTACAGATTTTTTACATACAACGCCCGGATTGCATTCAAAACTGCAATCACCATAACACCTACGTCCGCAAAGATTGCAACCCACATATTCGCAATACCGATTGCACCGAGGATCAGACAGATTGCCTTGATCGTCAATGCAAAGATGATATTCTGATAGACAATGCGGATACATTTCTTTGAAATTTTGATTGCTTTTACAATCTTCAGTGGATCATCATCCATCAGGACAACATCTGCCGCCTCAATCGCTGCATCTGAACCCATGGCTCCCATGGCAATTCCGATATCAGCCCTGCCAAGTACCGGAGCATCATTGATTCCATCTCCCACAAATGCCAGCTTCGCCTTTGCCGGTTTTTCAGCCAGCAGTCTTTCCACCTGGGCTACCTTGTCAGACGGAAGAAGTTCACTGTAAACCTCATCCAGTCCCAGCTTTTCTGCTACCTGGTCTGCTACACGCTTCGCATCACCAGTCAGCATTACTGTCTTCTCGATTCCGGCAGATTTCAATGCTCTGATTGCCTCTTTGGATGTCGGTTTCTCCACATCAGAAATGAGAATATGCCCCATATATTTTCCGTCAATCGCAATATGGATGATCGTTCCTGCACTGTGGCACGCAATCGGAGTGATTCCAAGCCGCTTCATCAGTTTATCATTTCCTGCAGCAACAGGCTTTCCGTCCACCTTTGCGGTCACACCATTTCCGCTGATCTCCTCAATTTCGGATACTCTCGTCCTGTCGATCTCTTTTCCATAAGCACGCTGGATGCTCCTGCTGATCGGATGAGAGGATGCACTCTCTGCCAGTGCCGCATATTCCAGAAGCTTCTCTTCTTCCATTTCACTATGATGAACACCATTTACCTCAAATACGCCTTTGGTCAGTGTACCGGTCTTGTCAAATACAACATATTTTGTCTGAGACATTGCTTCAAGATAATTTGATCCCTTCACCAGCACACCTTCGTGACTCGCTCCACCGATTCCGGCAAAGAAACTCAGCGGAATACTGATGACCAATGCACATGGGCAACTGATTACAAGGAATGTCAACGCACGATAAATCCACATATCCCACTGTGGGGCTGCTCCCATCGCCAGCATACGGACTAACGGAGGAAGGATTGCCAGTGCCAATGCCCCATAGCACACTACCGGGGTATAATATTTTGCAAACTTTGAAATAAAGTCCTCGGATCTGGATTTTCTTGAAGTTGAATTTTCTACCAGTTCCAAAATCTTAGAAACAGTAGACTCTCCAAATTCTTTTATTGTCCGTATCTTCAGCACTCCGGTCATATTGATACATCCACTGATGATCTCATCTCCCACTTTTGTCTCACGCGGAAGACTTTCTCCGGTCAAAGCACTTGTATTCAGTGTTGAAGTTCCCGCTACGACTATTCCATCGATCGGAACTTTCTCTCCCGGCTGAACAACGATCACTGTGCCGATCTCTATTTCATCCGGATCTACTTTTTCCAACTTTCCATCCTGCTCTATATTTGCATAATCCGGACGGATATCCATCAATTCACTGATGTTTCTCCGGCTCTTTCCAACCGCATAACTCTGGAATAATTCCCCGATCTGATAGAACAGCATAACAGCTACTGCTTCGTTAAAATCTCCCGATCGGTCGTAAATTGCAATGGCGATCGCTCCTATTGTAGCAACTGCCATCAGAAAGTTCTCGTCAAATACCTGTCGGTTAAGGATTCCTTTTCCTGCTTTTTTCAGAATATCATAACCAATGACCAGGTATGGGATCAGGAAAAGAATCATCCGCAAAATTCCCTTGACCGGTATAAAATTCAGTGCGGTCAGCAATACTGCTGCAATGATAATACGGATCAGCATCTTTTTCTGCTTCTTCGTCATAACCTTTCACTCCTTTTATTCTGCCTCTTACAGATAAATCTCGCAATCATCTTCTACTTTTTTGCAGTTCTTAAGGACATCTTTCATAACTGCCTTTACATCCTGTTCTTCCTCAAACTCCACGATCATTTTCTGAGTCATAAAATTAACTGTTGCAGTCTTGACACCTGCAGTCTTCTTTGCAGCTTCTTCCATTTTATTTGCACAATTTGCACAGTCTACTTCGATTTTGTAAGTCTTTTTCATAGTTCCGTCTCCTTTTTCAATCAGAATATCTTTTAGGGGTATCAATTAAATATTTGTTTAATTGTTATATCTTCATTATACAAATCAGGAGGGAAATGTCAAGAGGGAAATTTGTATTTGTTGGAATGATACGCTTGTAAAGCAAAAGACCTCTTTATGGCGAAGCGGACGCGGAAATCAGAGATATTCCTTCGCAGTGCAGGCCCGCTTTACCTCAGCC
>OLNC01000840.1_pt1 | contig 23459 bp, 15 predicted proteins | sample 1672011 | NCBI WGS metagenome assembly OLNC01 (sample SAMEA3136636, study PRJEB25190) | human gut metagenome | biome: human gut; feature: human-associated habitat; material: faeces | place: Austria | collected 2013 | reverse complement strand
TACTTTCGGAATGATCTCTCCGGATTTGTAAACCACGATCGTATCGCCAATGCCGTCCGGGAATTTTCTGTACGTCAGCACATCTTCAATCGTCAGCATGTATTCTGCTTCGATGCGGCGGGATTCACGAAAGCCGACGAGCTGCGCGATGCTTGTGATATACGCATTCTCAAAGCCCGGAATATAGTCGCGTAGGAATTTGCGCAGGCGCATAATGGCTTTTTTGCCCTCAAGCTGCTTTTGCGTCATAAATTTCGCATCCACAACGTTTTCTTTCGTCGTCAGCTCCGGGCAGTTGAAGTTCATGCCGTCCGGACGGCCGGGAATACCGAATGCCTGAAAATAGCACGCGTCCTGCTCGGTCAGCACGCCGTTTTCATACGCCTTGCGGATAATGTCTTTCATACCGGGCGTGTTCATAGCAAAGTATTTATGTTGGTCGTTGCCGAGGCTGCGCATGTACGCGTGGAAACGTTCAAAGTCAATACCCGCCATGTCAAAGCGCAGGGAGACCGGCTGATTCACGCGGTTGTGGTTGCCGGACTGATACGACGCACCGGCGAGCTTGATGAGGTCAGCGTCACCGGTGCAGTCAATGAAGCACTTCGCTTTGTATGCCGCGAGGCCGTTCTTATTGTTGACAATCACGTGTGTTATTGTGCGATCTTCGAGCACGGCATCTACGAGCGTGGTGTAATATAGAATATCGCAGTTACTGTCTGCCGCCATGTCTTCTAACGTGATTTGCACCATAACGGGGTCAAAAGAGTTGGCATCTTCCTCTGTCCCGCCGACGGCGCGCAGGCGCTCTACAAGCTCTGCACTCAGCGGGCAGTGGCCGTCATAATTTTTGATGTGCAGCGACATCAGCGGCAGCACAAGACCGGTGGTAGCTGAGCCGCCGAGCGCGCCAAACTGCTCGATGATGAGCGTACGGCTGCCGCGGCGAGCTGCAGCGATGCCCGCAAAAGCGCCTGCCGTGCCGCCGCCGAGCACAACGGTGTCAAAGGTATCGATGACCGGTATTTTCTTTTCGGGAATATGCAGTGTGTTCATATACATTCCTTTCTTTATGGAGAGGATCCCGCCCTCCGCCGTGCGGGCAGAAGGCGGGATCGCTTTCTTCATATCACATTTTTAAGGAGAGGCTGCAAAATCATTCGGTATAGGACTTATTCGCGTCGTAGAATTCCTGCATAGCAGCTTCGACTTCAAGGCCACCGTTTGCGTCCCAATCGGCCTGCATCGCTGCAATGGCGGTATCCGGGTCGGTGCCCTCAACGATCGCCTTCAGGAAGGAATCGCCGAATGCCTGATTCAGTGCCGTGACATACTCCTGAACCTTCGGGGAGGTCTTGCCGTAAAGCTCAATGGAGATGAGCGGCTCGTACTCGTCTACGCGAGCGTTCATCGCTTCATAAGCTTCTGCCATTTCCGGAGTCTTTCTCGCTCTGGCCTGCCACATTTTGAAAGAAACGGTCGGGTTGTTGATGCCGGAGAGCTTATCGGAATTCGTATACGCATTGAAGTTCGTTGCATCGTCGCCGGTGAAGATCGGGGTGTAGTTGCCGTCAATCACTTCGTAGGAAACGCCTTCTTCGCCGATGTAGGTTCTGCGGTAGTTATCCGGTTCGGAGAGGATGTTGAGCCAGTTGATGGCATGCTCGGGGTTCTTGGAGCTCTGCGAGATGCAGGAAACGAAGTTTGCGCCCTTCATGATGTAGTGTGTGGGCTTGGAATTCGCATCTGCCGCAAGGTCCGTCACGAACTTAATCTTGCAATCCGGGTTATTCGTTGCCAGTGCGTTGACCATAGCCGGAATGTCCCAGAACATCAGCGGTGCGCAGGCAACAGCGTTGGCGCTTGCAAATTTTTCTTTGGCGTTATCTGCTGTGTTGATCGGCATATCATTATCCATGAGACCTTCTTTGTAGAGCTTCTGCATGTACTCAAGATACGCGGTGATCTGCGGGTGCTTGATTCTGTGTGTGTAGGTGCCGTCGATGTCGTACCATTCCGCCTCGCCCATGCCGAAGCCGGAGAGCAGTACCTGAATGAATGTGCTGGACTTGTTGGAGGTCAGCGGTGCGAAGCCGTACTTCTCTTTTGCGGCCTCAAGGAACGCGGTGAAGTCATCGATGTTTGTCGGTAACTCCATGCCGAGCTCTTCCAGCATATCGCTGCGCACGCCGATACCGCCGGTGAGCATACCGTACGGCTCTTCCTTGGAAGCCAGCATGTTTTCATGCGGAATACCGTTTACAACGCCCTGGTCGTTCGTAACGGACTGCCATGCAAGCTCACTGATGGCACTCGTGATGTTGGATCCGTACTTGTCCAGCATGCTGGAAAGGTCGATCAATGCGTTCTGCTTAGAGAGCTGTGCGTACTGGCTTGGAGAAACTCTGAGCAGGATGTCGTAGTCTGCGCCGCTGGAAATCTCAAGCAGAAGCTTCTGGTCGGCATTATCCGCCGGCAGAGCATACCACTTGGTCTTGTAGCCCGTGAGTTCTTCGTCGATTTTCCATGTCGGCTGCTCCTCATAGTTATAAGCCTGATACATGCTGAGGATCTTCAGCTCCGGCTTTTCGCCTGTGAGGATCGGGTCGTCCTCGGTGGCTTCGGATTCACTGGAAGCCGCGCTGCTTTCGGTGCTGCTGTCCGAGGAAGCGGTGCTTGAAGACGACGAGGATGTGGTCGTGCCGCCGCTGCAAGCTGCGAGAGAGAGGATCATAGCAGCTGCGAGCAGTGCGCTCAATACTTTCTTCATGTTGTAACTCCTTTGCTGAATGAATTTTATTCATGCAATAGTCCCCTATTGCTTGATAACGGATTTAATGTTAGCCCTTAACGGAACCGATTGTGATGCCTTTTACGAAATACTTCTGTAAGAACGGGTATACGCAGAGAATCGGAATGGTGGAAACGACGATAGTCGCGGCGCGGATATTCTCGCCGGAAACGTTCATCGCCTGGTTCACGTCGCCGAAGTTGCCGGAGGAATCCTGCAAGCTTGTTGCCTGCGTGACAAGGTCGAACATGTACTGCTGCAGGGGCTTTAAGTTTGCGTCCGTGATGTACATAACGCCGGCAAAATAATTGCTCCAGTAGGCAACGGCGTAATACAGCGTAACGGTGGCAAGCACCGGCGTGGACATGGGCAGTACCACACTGAAGAAAATACGTATGTTCGATGCACCGTCAATGCGGGCGGCCTCTTCAATGACTTCCGGCAGCGTTTCAAAATAGTTTTTGATGAGGAACAGATTAAACGATGAGAACATGCCGGAGAAAATGAGTGCAAAAATGGTGTTCGTCAGGTGCAGCGTGCGGAACAAGATGTAGTTCGGCACCATGCCTGCGCTGAACAGCATAATAAAAACGAAAATGTAAAGGAAGAACTTGCGGCCGATAAGATGCGGCTTCGAGAGTGGGTAGGCTGCCATAACGGTAAGCAGCATTGCGCCGATGGTGCCGGTAATCGTGACCGTCACGGTGACAAGGAACGATGTGCCGAACTCCGGCGTGGTTAAGACGTACTTTATGGTACCGGTCTGGAGCCCAAGCGGCCAAAAGAGCACCTTGCCCGCAATGACGTTGCCTTCGCTGCTGAATGCTTTTGCCACAAGGTTTAAGATTGGCATCAGCATGATAAGACCGACAAGGATCATAGCGATGAGGTTGACAACATCAAACACAGAGATTTTGTTTTTCTTTTTAGTTGTTTTTGCCATGGCGTTACCAAATCCCCTTTCCTGTTGCTTTTCTGGCAATAAAGTTTGAAGAGAGAACGAGGATCATGGAAATCACGGAGTTGAAGAGGCCCACGGCGGTGCCGGTGCTGAACTCTAACTTGCCGAGACCCATACGGTAAACGTATGTGCCGATAATGTCCGCCACATCGTATACGGTCGGGTTGTAGAACACGAAGATCTGATCAAAGCCGGCGTTCATGATGTTGCCGACGCGGATGATGAGCATTAAAACGATGGTCGGCAGCAGGCTTGGCAGCGTAATGTACCAGATCTTCTGCATGCGCGTTGCGCCGTCCACGTCCGCCGCTTCAAAGCACTCCTGATCAAGGCCTGCAATGGCAGCGAAGTAAATGATGGAGCTCCAGCCGATCTCCTTCCACGCGTCTGCAATGACGAGGATGCCGCGAAACTTACCGCTGTCCATCAGAAAGCTGACCGGCTCGAACCCAAGTGACGTGATAACGGAGTTGATGACGCCCGTAGAGCCGAGGAACGAAACGAAAATGCCGTAGATGACGACCCAGGAAAGGAAGTGCGGCAAATAAACGATGAGCTGCAAGCCCTTCTGAAATTTCGTGCTGCGCACTTCGTTTAAAAACACGGCGAAGATGATCGGCAGCGGGAACGTGAAGATGATCTTATATAGGCTGATGATGAGTGTATTCGCAAAAGCCTGCTGGAACTCAGACTTTTTGAACACCTGCTCAAAATACTTGAAGCCGGCCCACGGGCTTTCCAAAATGGAACGGAACGGATCACCCGGTACCTGAAACATGTTGTAGTCTTTGAATGCGATGAGAATGCCAACCATCGGCAGCAGATGAAAGATGAAAACGTAAATGAGCGCCGGAAGCAGCAGCAGATATAGATCGAAGTTTTGCTGCAAATACTTGCGTGCCCCACCCTTCTTTTTCATTTTTGCGTATCCGTCCTTTCCTCCCCGAAGACCTCAAATCCTTTTTCTTCGGTTGATGACACTATTTTACAGCAAAATGCAGCAAAAAGGAATGAACTTTCTTCCTGCTTTTTGTCATTATTTACCGCGTGTTTATTTCTGTTTCGTGCAAAATCGCACAGGAAAAAGGAACCCTTTTCGATACATTTGGAACGGAATATTTTGAATCATATCAAAAATCGTAGTTGTGTGCTAATTTATCGTTGATTTCCGTGACTTCTTCTAAAAAATCCTACTATTTATGCCGCAGTTCTGGAAATTTGCCGTAAACTCTGTTATAATGATGACAATGTAGCAAGCCATAAGCACAAAGATTTTTATTTTGTGCTTGTTTTCAATGTCGGGGGAAATGCCCCGGTCGATTCTTTGGGGAGGATTTGGAATGTATAAAATGATCGTTGTGGACGATTCCGAGATGACGCGCCAGGGTATACGCGCTTCCGTAAACTGGGAAGTGATGGACGTGCGCATCGTGGGTGAAGCAGCAGACGGGTTGGAGGCTATGGTGCTCATCCACGATACGGACCCGGATATCATCATTTGCGACATCCGTATGCCGAAGCTTGACGGCATTGCACTCATCAATGAGGTGCTGCCCTCTCACCCATCTCTGCAGGTCATTTTTTTCAGCGGTTATTCCGATAAAGAATACCTCAAAAACGCCATCAAGCTCGAAGCTGTGGATTACCTCTATAAGCCGTTGCAACTGCACGAGCTCATCGGCGCCGTGGAAAAAGCCAAAAAGAAGTGTATGAACAAGAAAGTGCATCTGCCGCAGAACGAAGCCGATCTTGCGCTTTCCCTTTTGCAGTGCAGCGAAAACGAGATCCCGTCCGATCTGCCGCTGGATCTGCATGCGCCGCTCGTGACTGTCATCGTGCAGATGAATACGGCGGGCGAGCACATGGCAGACCGCGCGTACGACAATCAGCTCGACGATCTGCTTTTGGCTTCTCGCCACTACTTGGCGTTCCAAACGGTCGCGGCGCGCGTGTTCGATGGTAAATTTGTGATGTCCTGCGCGGGTAAGGGCTACATTCTGCACGCGAATGTTTCGCAGGATTTTTTAAACCGCAAAACGGCGGAGGTAAAGCTTAGCCCGTTCTTCACCACGCTCGACAGCGGTCAGGCCGATGTGGTCGTCGGTGTGAGCAATTTGTGCACAGATTTCAAATATCTGCGCGAAGCATATGACGAAGCCCGCGCAGCGGTGCGCGCCGCGTTCCTGCTTGGCTACGGGCGCGTAATCTTTTACAGAGATTTGAGCCAAAAGCCGTTTGTGCCCTCGCAGGATATGCAACGCGAGCTGTATGACCGCATTTTGGCAAATGATTTCACGCAGGCTACAAATTTTCTTAACAGCTATATTGATTCACTTTCCGCCTGCCGCGAGCAGGATATTCCGCAGATTCGCGAGGCGCTCGCGTCCATCGCATATTGGCTCAGCCGTCAGGGCAAGCAGAACGAGCAGGACGGTAGCCAGTATATTTCGGAGTTCATCCACTTTGCGTCGAGCCTTTCCGTCGTGCACGATTATCTGCTCACACAGCTACAAAAGCACATCGACAGCATCTCGAACCTCGATAACAAAAGTCGCATCGTGCTCGAAGTGGAGCAGTATATCACGCAAAATTACGATAAGGAACTCTCTATTCGTGAGATTGCCCAGCGCGTTTTCGTAACGCCGAACTACCTTTGCTACCTTTATAAAAAGAACACCAAGCGCACACTGAACCAGTTTATTCTGGATACCAAAATGAAAAAAGCCCGGAAGCTTGTGTGCGAGACGAATATGAAGTTCGGCGAGATCGCCGATGCGCTCGGCTACGCGAACCAGAACTACTTCACGCGTTTGTTCACGAAGTATTTCGGCGAAAGCCCGCGTGCGTACCGCAACAAATACGGCAGCATCTCCTTTTCCGGCACGGAGGGCGAATGATGATGACCCCTTTCTCCTACCTTGCGCTGCGGTATAAAAACTGTTCTATGCACGTGAAGCTCTTTGCGTCGTACTTCCTTCTTATTTTTATTCCCATCATTGCTCTCACAATGTTTGCCACCTACCAGAGCACAAAGATCATCGAAAAGCAATCGATGGAAATCACAGGGCTTTACTTACAGCAGACGGAAAATGAGCTTGAATCTGAGCTTAACCGTCTTGCGACCATATCCTCCTCCGTGGCGCAGCTTTCGGATGTGCATGAGGTGTTGGAAAAGCAAGATAGCAACATCAGCTTCAGCGAAGAATACGATGACATGAATGCGTTGTACAAAACAATTGAATCCACGCGCACGCTGTACGGCGTATATCAAATCCGGCTTTATATCAGCGATTCGTTTCGGTATAGCCGCAGTCACTACATTACGTATCCGTTAAGCGAAATTTCCGATGCGGATTGGTATAAACAGCTTTTGGCCGAATACGGCATGCGGGCGTTTTTGCCGCCGAGCACATTTCGTCAGCCGCTGTCGAAGCCGCAGGAGGTTCTGTCCGTTGTCACGCTCATTCGCAGTCGCAAGGATATCAACACAGTCCTCGGTGCGGTGCGCGTGGATATTTTGAAAAGCGATGTATTAAACATGCTGCGCCACGGCAACTACACCGAGCCGAGCGCGGCCTATCTTGTAGACGAAAACCTCAATATCATTTGCGGTGCGGACAGCTCTCTGACGCTTTCCGATGAAGAGCTTACGGCTGATATTCATGAGCTTCAAAAAGAAACGGGTTCATTTTCCGGTGTGCAGACGCAGGGCGAATCGGTGTTCGGTCTTTCCGCGCCTGTTTTCGACGGCTGCCGCATATTCACGGTCGCTTCCATGAATAACCTGCTTTCTCCCGTCAAAGATCTGCGCAATCAAATGATTATGCTGACCATCCTCATCAGCGTAATCGCGTTCATTCTCTCCTATGTCTACGCAAAATACAGCACGCGGCGTATCAAAACGCTTGCAAAGCAGGTGCAGCGTGTAGAAAACGGAGATTTAAATGTAAGCTGTATCGTGGACAGCGACGATGAGATCGGCGAGCTGCAAAACAGCTTCAATTTCATGGTGCGGCGCATCAGCGTACTGATTGACGAGCGGTATAACCTCGGCAAAAACCTGAAGGACATGGAGCTGCGCGCCCTGCAGGCCCAGATCAACCCGCATTTTCTCTATAATACACTCGACCTGATCTCTTGGAAAGCGACCGCAAACGGCGATATGGAGACGGTGGACATCGTTGTGAAGCTTGCGCGTTTTTACCGCCTCAGTCTCAGCAACGGCAGCGATTTCCTGCCGCTCAGTGACGAGGCGGAGCACGTGCGACTGTTTGTGGAGCTGACGAACCTGAGCCGCGGCCGCACGGTGGAACTCATCACGAAAATCGATCCGTCTATTGCAGATTACCCCATCATGAAGCTCATTTTGCAGCCGATCGTGGAAAACAGCCTGTTTCACGGCTTATATGAGCTCGATGACCGCGCAGGCGTCATCTGCCTTTCCGCCGAGCGCATCGGCAGCTATGTGCAGATCCGCATACAGGATAACGGCATTGGTATGGATAAAGGCAAACTGGCGGAGATCCTTGCCAAAAAGGATAAGCCCGTCGTAAACACCAGGCGCGGCGGCTACGGCATCGGCAATATTTTGGAGCGCCTGCACATTTATTACGATGATGATTTTATGTTTGAGATCGATTCTGCCATTCTGGTCGGCACCACGGTGACGATCCGCGTCCCCTATTCCCGCACCGATTCCCCGCAGATCCACGCGGAGCGCCCCATCGGCGGCGCAGAGCAAAATTGATGCTTTATATCGATTTTTACTAAAATACTACGCACTGCATATTTACCTCTTGTTTTTTTCGCTTGTCTTCGTTATCTTTAAAGCAGCGCAGCGTTTATCTGCCTGATCTAAAGATGAAAAGAGGTTCAACATGTATACCCTTAGATCCCGTTCCATTCCGCTCAATACCGATTACGACGTGATCGTGGTCGGCGGCGGCCCTTCGGGCTGCACGGCGGCAGCCGCAGCGGCGCGCACCGGCGCAAAAACGCTTTTACTGGAAGCAACCGGCTCGCTCGGCGGCATGGGCACTTCCGGATTAGTCCCCGCATGGTGTCCGTTTTCGGATAAAGAGAGAATCATTTACCGAGGTCTTGCCGAGACCGTTTTCGAGCGCTCGAAGGCACTTTCTCCGCACGTGGCGCCGACCGATGTTGACTGGGTGCCGATTGATCCGGAGGGGCTGAAACGCATCTATGACGACCTGATGCAGGAATACGGCGTTACGGTGCTGTTTAACACATTTCTCTGCGACGTGGATGCCGAAAACGGCGAAGTGCACGCCATTGTAACGGCGAACAAAGCCGGGTTCACGGCATACAGCGCCAAAACGTATATCGACTGCACCGGTGACGGCGACCTTGCCGTATGGGCGGGTGCAGGGTATGAGTTTGAAGAAGACGGCGAGCCGATGCCCTCCACCCTGTGTTTTATTTTGTCCAATGTAGACTTGTATGCCTACTTATATCACCCGAAATACGGGCACAGAAATGGCGGCATACACCCAAACAACAAAAAAAGCTTTACACACCTGCTGCCGAACGACGACCGTTTCCCGGAAATCTTAGACACACACCTGTGCAACAACATCATCGGCCCGAACACGGTCGGCTTTAACGCCGGGCACTTGTTCGGACTTGATTCTACCGACCCGAAATCAGTCTCTGAAGCGATGATGCGCGGCAGACGCATTGCAAAGCAGTACCGCGATGCCCTCGCAGCTTATTTCCCGGAGGCCTTCGGCAACGCATACCTTGTTGCCACCGCGCCCGTGATGGGCGTGCGCGAAAGCCGACGCATCGTCGGCGATTACAAGCTGACCGTGGAGGATTACGTTACGAAAGCCGATTTTCCGGACGAGATCTGCCGCAACAGCTATTATCTCGACGTGCACTATACGCTCAAAGAAGCAAAGCTTGCAGCCGTCGGCAAGATCGACGGTGAAAAGCGTGATGCCCGCTACGGCCCGGGCGAATCGCACGGCATTCCCTACCGCGCTTTGCTGCCGCAGGGCGTGAAAAACGTGATCGTCGCCGGGCGTTCCATTTCGTGCGATAAGCGCATTCAGGGCTCTGTGCGTGTGATGCCCGTGTGCCTCACAATGGGCGAAGCCGCAGGTGTGGCAGCCGCGTTCGCCGCAAATGCAAACGGCGACGTACATGCGGTCGATACAGATAAATTGAGAGAAACACTGCGCGAAAACGGCGCGTATTTTCACTAAAACACAACGGAGGAGTTTAACATGAAATATGATGTGATCGTAGTCGGCGGCGGTTTTGCCGGCACCGCAGCAGCGGTCTCCGCTGCAAGAGAAGGCGCAAAGGTGCTGCTTTTGGAGAAAAGCGGATTTCTCGGCGGTGCAGCCGGAAATTGCTACGTCAACCCCTTTATGGGCTACACAACGAAAATCGACGGTAAAACGACGCTGCTTTCCGACGGCATTTTTACCGAGATTCTGGATCGTCTCGAGAAAAAAGGCGGACTGATGCCGAACCGCGTGACGTTCAGCGAAGAAGTTTTAAAGCTCGTTTTTGACGAGATGACCGAAGAGAGCAGCGTAGATGTGCTGTTCCACGCCTACCTGCTGCGTGCCGAGCGCGATTGTGACCGCATTATGTCCGTGACAATCATGGGCAAGGGCGGCGAAATGACCTTTGAGGCCGACTATTTCATCGATGCCACGGGCGACGCCGATCTGACGGCATGTGCCGGTGCACCGTACCGTATCGGTCGAGAGGATGACAATCTTTGCCAGCCGATGACGCTGTGCTTCCGCATGTCCGGCGTAGACGTTGACCTCGCGTTCAAAAACACGGAGAAGATCAACGCGCTTTATAGAAAATTTCGTGAGGACGGCAAAATCAAAAACCCGCGCGAAGACGTGCTGAAATTCAAATATGTCGCAGACGGCGTGCTGCACCTCAACTCTACGCGCATTGTGAAGCGATCGCCGTTCGATCTTTATGACTTAAGCTTTGCCGAGCGCGAAGCCCGCCGCCAAATGTTCGAGCTTTACACGTTCCTCAAAAAAAACTGCGAGGGGTTTGAAAACAGCACGCTGCTGTCCTCCGCTCCGGAGATTGGCGTGCGCGAAAGCCGTATGATTGACGGTGTGTACACGCTGACGGTCACGGATCTCAAGGATTGCGTACATTTTGAAGACGGTATTGCGGCGTGTAACTATGATATTGACATTCACAACCCGGAGGGCACCGGCACGAGCCATCATTACTTCAAAGAGGGCACGTACTATACCATTCCCTATCGAAGCCTGATGCCGAAGAACATCAAAAACCTGCTTGCAGCTGGCCGCTGCATTTCCGGCAGTCACGAGGCACAGGCATCATTCCGTATTATGCCCACGTGTTGCAGCACGGGTGAAGCCGCCGGTGTTGCGGCTGCCGTTGCCGCGCAGGAACACACCGATTTCCCGGAAACGGACGTGAAGAAAATTCAAGCGTTGCTGCGTAAACACCACGCGTTTATCGGCGAGTAAAATCTGAAAATACAGCGAAAAACCCTCGACATCTGAAATGTGCTTCAGCTTGTCGGGGGTTTTCTATCGTTCGTCCCTTATGCGTTTTTCAGTGTTTCGGCAAGGTCTTCGAGCGCGCGAGCGGAAAGCGCGGTGTAGCGCTCTTTTTTGTCACGAATGTGCGGCTCAATGACGGGCAGAATGCCGAAGTTCGCACCCATCGGCTGGAAATCTTTCGAGGGGCTGTGTGCGGCGTGCTCTGCAAGTGAGCCCATTATGGTAGTGATGGGCAGAATGAGCGGCGCTTTGCCCTCTAACCGGCGCACGGCGTTGCGTCCCGCAAGCAAGCCGGACGACGCCGATTCCATATAGCCCTCCACGCCGGTCATCTGCCCCGCAAAGAACAGCTCCGGGCGCGTGCGCATGGAGAAATCCGCGTTCAAAAGCTTCGGCGAATCGAGGAACGTGTTGCGGTGCATCACGCCGTAGCGCATGTACTCGGCGTTTTTCAGGCCGGGAATCATACCGAACACGCGCTTTTGCTCGGGAAATTTCAAGTTTGTCTGGAATCCTACAAGATTGAACAGCGTTTTTTCTGCGTTTTCGGTGCGCAGCTGCACCACGGCCCACGGACGGTGACCCGTGCGGGGGTCGCGTAAGCCGACCGGCTTCAACGGGCCGAAGCGAATCGTATCGTGTCCGCGCTGTGCCATGACTTCAATGGGCATACAGCCCTCGTAGACCTTCGGGTTCATCACGTCAAAATCGTGAATGGGCGCGCGCTCCGCGGTGATAAGCGCTTCATAAAACGCATCGTACTCCTCTTTGTTCATCGGGCAGTTGATGTAATCGTCGTCGCCCTTATCGTAGCGGGAGGCCGTGAAGCAGTGCTCCATATCAAGGCTTTCACGCGTGACGATCGGTGCGGCGGCATCGAAAAAGCTGAGCGCACCGCCGCATAAGTTCGTAATCTGTTCGGCAAGCGTGTCGCTCGTCAACGGGCCGCTTGCAATAACGGTCACGCCCTCTGCGGGAATTTCCGTCACTTCGCCGTGCATGACTTCGATGTTCGGATGCTCCGTGATCGCTTTTGTGACGAGCTCTGAAAAGCGGTCGCGGTCAACGGCGAGCGCGCCGCCTGCGGGCACGGCGGTTTTATCCGCACAGGCAACGAGCAGAGAATCCATGCGGCGCATTTCCTCTTTCAAAAGCCCGGCGGCGCTGTCGATGCGCGCGGCCTTCAAAGAATTCGAGCAGATGAGCTCCGCAAACCCGGCGCTTTTATGCGCGGGCGAAAACTTCTGTGGCTTCATCTCGAAAAGGCGCACAGAATACCCCGCCTGCGCAATCTGCCACGCCGCTTCGGAGCCGGCAAGACCCGCGCCGATGACGGTGACGGTCTGCTTATTCTCCATCTTTCTCCCCCGCGTCGTCCTTGTTGAACGTGTAAGTGCAGCCCGGCGTTACGCAGTAGAGCGTCTGGGCCTTGTCTTTTTTCTTTAAGAGCACCTTACCGCAGACCGGGCAGGTCTTGTCGGACGGCGCGTCCCAAGAGACGAAATCGCACTTCGGGTAGTTGTCGCAGCCGTAGAACACACGGCCGCGCTTCGATTTTTTCTCGATGATCTTGCCGCCGCACTTCGGGCACTTTGCACCCGTATCGTTGACGATTTTCTGCACGGTTTTGCACTCCGGGTAGCCGGAGCAGGCGATAAACTTGCCGTAGCGGCCGAATTTGACGACCATCGGCTTGCCGCAGTTCGGGCAGACGAGGTCGGTTTTGTCTTCTTCAAGTTGAATCTTCACGCCGTCCATTTCAGTCTTCGCCTTTTTGAGCGTCTTCTCAAAGTCGTCATAGAAGTCGTGCAGCGTGTGCACCCAGTCTTCCTGACCGCTCTGTACTTCGTCAAGCTCTTTTTCAACGGCGGCGGTGAACTTGATATTCACAATGTCCGGGAAACGCTCTTTCATCAGCTTTGTAATGACTTCGCCAAGCTCGGTGGGCTTAAAGGACTTACCCTCGCGCGTGACGTATTCGCGGCTCGTGATGGTTGTGATGGTCGCAGCATACGTGGACGGGCGGCCGATGCCGTTTTCCTCCAGCGTCTTGATGAGCGAGGCTTCTGTAAAGCGTGCGGGCGGCTGTGTAAAGTGCTGCGTGCCCTTGAGGTCGCGGACTTTCAGGGACATGCCTGCTTCAAGCTTCGGCAGGTCTTTGCCCTTTTCTTCTTCTACGTCGCGGCCCTCTTCGTAGAGCACGGTGTATCCGTCAAACGCGACGTTGTAGCCGCTTGCTTTAAAAATATAATCGCCTGCGGTGATGACCGCCTGCGTGGTGTTCAAAACACAGTTTGCCATCTGGCACGCGACAAAGCGCTCCCAAATGAGCTTATACAGCTTGTACTGGTCTTTTGTAAGGGAAGATTCCACGTCCTTCGGTGTGAGTGCAACAGAGGTGGGGCGAATGGCCTCGTGACCGTCCTGTGCGTTGGCACGCGCCTTATAATGGCGTGGCTTAGAAGGCAAATACTGTTTGCCCCAGCGCTCGCCGATGAACTGCACAGCCTCCTGCACGGCGTCTTCGGAAATGCGCAGAGAGTCGGTACGCATGTACGTGATGAGACCCACGGCACCCATGCCCTCAATGTCCACGCCTTCGTAAAGCTCCTGCGCGGCTTTCATCGTGCGCTTCGCCTGAAAGCCCAGCTTGCGTGAAGCTTCCTGCTGCAAGGTGGATGTGATGAACGGCGGTGCAGGCTGCTTGTTCTTCTTGCCTTTTTTGACGGACTCCACCATGAACGCGGCGGATTCGAGGTCGGCAAGGATTTTATCGGACTGCTCTTTGTTCGTGATTTTAATCTCGCCGTTTTTATCGCCGTAGAACGATGCGCCGAAAATGCTGCGGGAGCCCTCGGCGGTCAGGCGCGCGTCGATAGACCAGTATTCTTCGGGCTTAAACTTGCGGATCTCTTCCTCGCGGTCCACGATGATGCGCAGTGCAACAGACTGCACACGGCCTGCGGAAAGACCGCGGCGAATCGTTTTTGCGAGGAACGGGCTGAGTGAATAGCCCACAAGGCGGTCGAGAATGCGGCGCGTCTGCTGGGCGTTCACAAGGTTCTGGTCGATGGAACGCGGGTGCGCCATGCCCTCCGTGATGCCGGTTTTCGTAATCTCGTTGAACGTGACACGGTTGTGGTAATCCTCATCAAGGCCGAGGATATACGCAAGGTGCCAGGAGATTGCTTCGCCTTCGCGGTCGGGGTCGGTCGCGAGATACACGGTATCGGCCTCTTCGGCCGCTTCCTTCAATTCGGAAACAAGCTTCTCCTTTCCCTTGATGATGGCATATTTCGGCTTGAAATCGTTTTTTACATCCACGCACAGGCGCGCCTTCGGCAGGTCGCGCACATGGCCCATGGAAGCGATGACTTCATAGTCGCCGCCCAGATATTTCTTGATCGTTTTCGCCTTGGCAGGCGACTCAACGATAACGAGTTTCGACATGGTTTTCTATCTCCTATTCTGTATCTATTTAAACCGCACAGCGAATGTGCGAGTGGAAGGATCATATATTAGGTGCATTTGAAAACAAAGAAAATGCGAAACGGACAAGCTTCCGATTTTTCAAATACACCTTAGTATAGCGTACTTTTACGCCTTTGTAAACCTCTGGCCGGGATAAGTTTTGATGAGGCCGAAAAGCTCGAGCTCCGTGAGTGCCGCCAAAATTTTCCCCGTGGACATGCCCAGTTCAAGCTCCAGCTCAGAAGCGTGCTTGGGGGTATCGTTCAGTACGGCGTAAACGACTTTTGCATCTTCAGAAACGTTTTGCAAAAGGTTGTTTTCGGGCGCAGGGATCGGCTCGGCAGGCTTCTTCTCTGCTATTTCGGGCTCCTTTTCCGTATCGGAAAGCGACGCAATCTTCGGGCGAACGCGGGAGACATGGGAGATATTTTCCGCTGTGCGGGCAAGCTGTTCTATACGCTCCTGTCTGCGGCGGGAAGCAAACGGCTTTAAAACATCCTCTGCAGTGTAAATGCGCGCTGCACCGTCCTCTTCCAGTGCGATACAGCCGGAAAACGCTTTCTCGTCTTCGCCAATGAATACGAAAACCTCGCGATTCTGCTCTAAAGCATGCTTTGCGGTGATGAGTGCACCGCTCTTTTTTGGCGCTTCCGCAATGAGCACGCCGTGCGCCATGCCGGAGATCAGCCGGTTGCGCACCTGAAACGCGCCGCGCTGCACAGGCGTGTGCATGGGATATTCCGTGACAAGTGCACCGCCGAAATCGACGATCTCGCGGCGCAAAATGGCGTTGTCCATAAGATACGGATATTCGAGCCCGCACGGCAGAATTGCGATTGTCTTGCCGCGGCCGTTCAGTGCACCCTTGTGTGCCTCGGAATCAATGCCGAGCGCGCCGCCGCTGATAACAACGGCGTTTTTGAGCGCAAGCCCGTAGGCGATCTCTCTTGCGGCATTGAGCCCGTTTTGACTGGCTTTCCGCGTGCCCACAATGCTGATGGAAACGGCATCGGAAAGGATGCTCAAATCGCCTTGCACATATAAAACGGCAGGCGGATTGTAGATTTCTTTCAGCAATGCAGGGTAGTCTTCGTCATCGGGCGTGATGACCTTTTGACCGAGCTTCAAATAATACTCGAGCGCTGCGGCGGCCTGTTCCGCGCCGTAGGCATTAAGCGCGGCAAGCTCTTTATCCGAAACGAACGAAAAGGAGCTCCACAGTCGTGTGCCGCCCTGATACAGCTTTTCGGCACTGCCTATGCGGCGCACGAGTTGCACAGGCTTCGGGCTGCCTGCGCCAAACGCGTTTTGCAGCCAGATCCAGTATACGCGGTTATCCATGGCTTGTGCCTCCTGCCCCGTTGCGCTCCATTTCCCACAGCACAATGGCGGCTGCGGTGGAGGCGTTGAACGATTCCGCTCTGCCGCGCATGGGGATCGTCACGCGGTCATGACAATGCTCGATGGCTTCATTTGTGAGACCGTTGCCCTCGTTGCCGATCCACACCGCCCAGTTTCCCGTTTCAAACGGAATGGTCGTAATGGGCGTAGCGGTGCTGTCCGGCACGGCGGCGAGTGACGTGATATTCTCGGCATGTAACACTTTCAGGCAATCCTCTGCCGTCTCAAAACGGCGGATGCCGAGGCGGAATACCGCGCCCATGCTGCCGCGCAGCACTTTCGGGGCGTATATGTCGCAGCAAGCGCCTACAAGCGCCAGATGCCGCACACCGAGCGCTTCCGCCGTGCGCAACACGTTACCCATGTTGGACGGATCCTGAATATTTTCCATAACGAGCACATGACGGCACGGGCGTGTATCCGACTCTGCGGAAACAGGCAGGCCGTCCGCACGGCGCTTCGGCATGCGACACACGCAGAAAATGCCCTGCGGGTTCTTTGTATCGGACAACATAGGCGCGATGTGCTCCTCTATGCAGTATGCGTGCTCTGTCTGCTTTAAAACCGGATCTAAATAATCTTTGTATTTTTTAGCGGCGTTTTCCGTAAAGAAGCACGCGGCAATCTCCGTTTGGCTCCTTGCGGCATCGGCGCAAAGGCGTGCACCCTCGGCCATGAAAAGGCCTGCTTCACTTCTGTTTTCCGCTTTCTGCAAAAGCGCGGCGGCATTTTTAACGACGCTGCTTTTACGGCTGGTGATTTTTTCGATTGGCACGGTACACACTCCTTTTTACCGATAATAAGCAGAAATCCTGTGCACCGTATTTTACGGCACACGGGAAATTTCCATAAAGGCGATTTCGCACAAAGAAATACACTTACGTTTGCAACTATCACCCTAAAAAATGTGCGCCCGGAAGAATTCCGGACGCACGGATAGCTTAATTATACAGAAGCTTTTGCCTTCTCGACAAGTGCCTTGAAAGCTGCTTCGTCCGCGATGGCGATCTCGGAAAGCATCTTTCTGTTGAGCGTGATGCCAGCCTTCTTAAGACCGTTCATAAATGCGGAATAGGTGGTGCCGTTAGCACGGCAAGCCGCGTTGATTCTGGAGATCCACAGGCGGCGGAAATCTCTTTTCTTCTGCTTTCTGCCGATGTAAGCATAGTTGCCGGACTTCATGACAGCCTGCTTAGCCATCTTAAAGTGTCTGCTCTTGGAACCCCAATAGCCCTTAGCGAGCTTCAGAACCTTTTTTCTTCTCTTGCGCGTAGCGAGCGCACCCTTAACTCTAGCCATTTATAAAAACCTCCGATTATGCTTTACTTAAACTTGAGCTGCCCTGTTCGCTTATGCGTAGGGGAGCATCTTCTTAACAGCCTTTACGCTGGTCTTATCCGTAACGGTCGTGCCGCGTGCATGGCGCTTGGACTTAGCAGTCTTGCCATGGCCGTTCAGAAGGTGGCTCATGTAAGCGTGGCCACGGATAACTTTACCCTTCTTGGAAATCTTCAGGCGCTTCTTAGCACCGCTGTGTGTTTTGAGCTTCGGCATTTTATAGTCCTCCTTGAAATTGTTACTTAACGGGCTTGGGGGCAAGGAACATCAGCATGTTGCGCCCTTCGAGCTTCGCGGGCTTATCGACGTTTGCCGTGTCAGCGAGCGATTCTGCGAAACGCTTCATGATGTCTGCACCCAGTTCCGGATGACCCATCTCTCTGCCGCGGAAACGGATGGAAACCTTGACCTTGTTTCCGTCGTTGAGGAAACGGATCGCATGATTTCTTTTCGTCTCGAAGTCGTGGGTATCAATGTTGAGAGACAAACGGATCTCTTTGATTTCAACTACGCGCTGGTTCTTTTTCGCTTCTTTTTCACGCTTTGCCTGTTCGAAACGGTATTTACCGTAATCGATGATTTTGCATACGGGCGGCGTGGCCTGCGGGGCAATCTTTACGAGGTCAAGATTTTTCTCAGCCGCAAGGTTTAAAGCGTCACGGGCCGACATAATGCCGAGCTGTGCGCCGTCTGCGCCGATCACACGGATCTCTTTATCGCGGATCTCTTCGTTTATCTGCAGTTCCTGTTTGCTAATGGTTAAGCACCTCCATCACGCGTGCGATAACTTGTTTTCGCGAAGCCGGCAATAAAACAGCGGGCAGAGAACCTCTGCCCGCAAATCAACTCAATCAAACACACGAATTTATCGTGATTCTTCTCGATATTGACCTGTGTCAGACGGTACTGCACGGGTGTGAGCCATAGCTCCGCTTTGTTTTCCAAATATTATATTACCACAAAGAGCGCGATCTGTCAATAGGCAAACAGGGCTTAAAAGAAATTTTATTCTTTTCCCGGTGCAAAAACAGGGGCGTTCATATAAAAAGAGTAAAGCACGGTGTCGTTCACTTCTTTATTCATGACGCGGGTCATCGCTTCTTTGTAGAGCGTGAGCTGCGGGCCGTATCGTTCCCACAATTCCTGTTTATTGTAGCACCGATCGGTCTTAAAGTCAAGAATATAAAGCGAACCGTTTTCTTCAAACATGCAGTCCACTGCGCCCTGCAGGATCATCGGCTGCGCGGAATCTTCCCCGCTGAGTGTTTTATCCGTGAGTCCTGCGGGAATGGAAACGATGAACCGCTGCTCTTTATAAACGCGGTCGGCATGTAAAACGCGCTGCCCGAGCGGGCCGGTAAAGAACTTTTCCACACGGGTAAGATCGACGGCGTTTGCCTGCGCTTCGGTGAGATAGCTTTGCTCGATAAGGCGTTTGAGCTCCGCTTCGGGGTCTTTTGAAGCGGCGGAAAAATCCGCAAACTGCATGAAGTTGTGCAGCGCCGTGCCGCGCTCTGCGGGCGTCAGTCCTTTGGCGCTCAAAAACGCCGGGCGTGAAAGTGTGGTTTCCGTTTCGGCTTGTTCTGCCGCAAGCGCGGAGGCCGCGACCTTCGTTGCAAGCTTTGTCTGTGCGGCGTAGGGATACACGAACGAAATGTCCCTTTCGATGCGCGCCTTGAGCGCTTCATCGACCGGTGCGGGCGCTTCGGCTTTCGGCAGGTCGGATAAAATCTGCGGTTCACTGTATACGACGCGAATATCCCACGGCGTGTAGTGTGTGCGCAGAATGATGTCGTCATCCGCTTCGATGCGGCGGCGCAGGTCATTTCCGTTCGGGTGCCGCAGCGCACAGAGCATCAGCCACTCCGAAATGCCGGAAGCGTTGCTGACCGTGTACGGCGGCACGGTCTCCTCCTCGGTGATCTGTGCCGCAAGCTTTTGCAGGTTTGTATCGATATTTTTCACGGTGGAAAGCAGAATGAGCTTCTCTTTGGCACGGGTCATCGCGACGTAGAACACGCGCAGCTCCTCTGCGGAAGCGCTTTCCGCCGTTGCAAGGCCGATGGCCTCGCGGATGAACGTGGTGCGGCGCACGCCGGTCTCGGGGTCTGTAAGGCGCATGCCGACACCGAGCTGTGGGTGCATGCGCAGGTCGTCCGTATCATTCACGAATTTCCGGCCGCAGCCCGCGATGATGCACACGGGAAACTCCAAGCCCTTTGATTTGTGGATGCTCATGATGCGCACGACGTTGGCGTTTTCCGAGACGACATTGGCGCTTTCCATATCGGATCGATTCTTTTTCAGGCGCTCCGCAAAGCGCACGAAGCCGGAAACGCCGCTGTACCCGTAGGCTTCGTATTCTGCCGCGTATTTTTCCAGCAGGCGAATGTTTGCAAGGCGGCTTTCTCCGCCGGGCATGGCGCGCACGATGTTCTCGTAACCGGTTTCGGTGCACAGCATAAAGCTGTCCGCAGGCATGGTGGAAGCGAGCGCTCGGAAACGCGTCAGCTCATCGCGCACACGCACACAGCGCTCGTTTTCGGCGCGCAGAAGCGAAACGTACAACGTCTCTCCCTCGCACTCGCGGCGCAGTTGCGCCATATCTTCCGCTGTGAAGCCGTAAATGGGGCTCATCAAAACGGAGAGCAGCGGAATGTCTTGATCCGGGTTATCGATGACGTTTAAAAATGCCAAGATGAGCGAGACCTCCGCCGCGGCGAAAAAGCCGCCCGTGACAGCCGCCCACGTGGGAATGCCCGCATTGCGCAGATTTTCTGCATAGACAGGTGCATATTTATTGGAGCTGCGCAGCAAAATGCAGAAATCGCGATATTCTATGGGACGCTCCTGACCGTTTTCCGTGACGGTGAAGCCGCTTTCCATTAGCTCGCAGATGATTTTTGCGATACGCTGCGGCTCCAGCACCTCTGCGCCCACGCCGTCGATGTCTTCCAAAAACTCCACGCGCGTTTCGCAACCCGATTTTTCGGGGTACTGCGCGCCTGCCGCAAGCTTTTCATCGCCGACGTAAGCGATGCCGCCGCATGTGCGGGACATAAGCTGCGTAAAAACGAAGTTGACGCTTTCCGTCACGGTTTTGCGCGAACGGAAGTTGCGGTCTAACACGATAGATGCCGGGTATGCGTCCTTTTCGCGGTCATAGCGCGGAAATTTATCTTTATAACGGATGAAAATATCCGGCATTGCCTGGCGGAAGCTGTAAATACTCTGCTTTACGTCGCCCACCATAAAGCGGTTCGCGCTGTTTTGGGAAATGGATTCAAAAAGATAATCCTGCACGTCATTCGTGTCCTGATATTCGTCCGTCATGATCTCGTCAAAGCGCTCGGAGACGAGCTTTGCGGTCTCTGTACGCCGAAATGTACCGTCTTCCTGCTCCGTTAAAAACAGCTGCAAGGCCATGTGCTCAAGATCACTGAAATCGAGCACGTTTTTCTCACGCTTTTTCGCGCTGTATGTTTTCTCGAACGACTGCACGGCCAGAAACAGATAGACGACCGTGCCGGTCGTGGCGGCGATTTCTTCCGTGAATTTCTGGTCTTCCGCGTCGCCTGCAAGCTTTTGCAGTTTGCCGATTTCCTTTTTTACCATGTCGCGCATGGCCTTGATGCGATCGGCACGCGGGTCTTCTCCTCTGAAAGAACCGAGTTTATCGAACGTGATGGTCAAGTCGGAAAAGCGGCAGGTTTCAGGGTCTTCCATTGCCTGCAGCTTTGCCGAAAGCTTATCGATATCCGCGCCGAGTGCCGTGCAGTACGCTTTTTCAAGGTCCGGGTCTTCTGCCGCAAGGCGGTATGCACTGTGGGAAAGTTTGATTGCGAAGTCATAGACCTCCATGATATGCTGCCGGACGACCTCGCCCCACGGTGTTTTGACCGGGGACTGCGTGACATCCGTCATGGCTTTTTGAATGTCCCGCATCCATTTATCCGGAAACGGATGGCTGCGCGTGTATTCATACATTTTGAGGATTGCGGCGGAAAGGCGGGCGTCGTTTTTGTCTCCGCCGAGCACATCCGCCAGGTCTGCCCTAAAGTTTTCGTCTTTGTACCACTCGGTCAGTACTTCGTCGAGCGATTCGGTCATCAGCTCTTCCTGTTGCTTATCGGTGATGATGGAGAAATCGGGCGAGATACCGAGCAGGTAGAAAAATTCGCGCACAATGTCCGAACAGAAGCTGTCCACCGTGCAAATGTGCGCCTGCTGCAATAAAAGCTGTTGGCGGCGCAAGCGGGTGTTTTCCGGCTGCTCCTTCATGAGTGCCAAAAGTCGCTTTTCGATGCGGTCGTGCATTTCGGCTGCGGCGGCTTTTGTGAAGGTCACGACGAGCAGGCGGTCGGCGTCCGTGGGATGCTCCGGATCCGTCAGGCGCTCGATAACGCGCTCCACGAGCACCGCGGTCTTGCCGGAACCCGCAGCGGCGGAGACCAGAACCGTACCGCGCCGCGCTTTGATGGCGTCGAGCTGTGCGTCAGTCCAATTCGGCATTTTCCCCACTCCCTTTCTCTAAGTCATTTTCCATGCGTGCGAGCGCTTCGTCGTTTTTCATGCTGTTCTTTTCGGCATCGTCCGCAGCGTGCTCGGAGCCGCAGACGGACGTATACGGGCACCACGCGCAGGCGTTGATGTTCTGCATCAGCGGTTTTGCCATGATCTCACCAGCAGAAAGCTCCTCCGCCATTGTTGCGATGAGACGCTCCACGTAGCGCAGGACGATCTGCAGCTCCGGCTCATTTAAAGCGGAAGCCGTACCGCTGAGTTTTCTTGTTTTAGTGAGATAAACAGGAATAAATCGACCGTTCAGACCCATTTCCATTGCATTCAAAATTTCGTTGTCCTTTAAAAGCAGGCCGTTCATGCGCAGGTTTTTTTCCACTTCCTGCTTTAGCTTTTCGGCGCTTTCCGTGCCGTCCGAGGTCACACTTGCAATGAACGCCGGCATGTACAAAATGCCCGCCGGGTGCAGGTCTTTATTCTGCGCGAGCGCCGCGAGGTAAATAAGCATTTGCAAGCTCATACCGTACAGAACATCGGCGAGCTTAAACTCTTTGCGGCCGGTTTTATAATCGACGACGCGCACATAGGTCGTACCGTTTTCATCTTTATATAAATCCACGCGGTCGATGATGCCGCCGACCGTGACGAGCCCGTTTTTCGTTGGGATGCGCAGCGGTGGGTACGGTGTGCCGTTTTTGAGCTCCAGCTCGAAATGCTCCGGGCGAAACAGGCTGTGCATCATTTCTTCCGACATGTGGGCGATAAGCTTTACGGCCGTTTGCTCCATGCGGTACAAGCGGTATTTTTCGCGCGGCGAAAGAGCATCATAGCCGCCCATATTTTCGCGCACATAGTCCATGATGCTCGTGTGTACGCGCACTTTTAAGTCGTCTGCATAAAGGTGCAGCGCTTGAATGTCTTCCGCACTGCCGAGAATCTGCTCGAAAAGATAGTGCATCAGACTGCCGTATTCCAGCGCATCGATCTCTGCCGGGCGGCGCTCCTTTGCGCCGAGGCCGTAGCGGCAGAAGTATTTAAAGCGGCACTGGTGGTAAACTTCGATTTGGCTTGCGGAAAAATAATGCCCGCCGCCAAAGTAATCGTTTGCGGTCTCCGGCGCAAGGCGAGCCGAAGCCATGCGGTCTGTGCCGCCGAGGACCTGCAAACGCCCGGCGAACTCCGGCTTTTCGCGAAAAATACTTTTTAATGTCTCGGAGACGGTCGAGTTTTCGTTGAAAAGCGACGCCGTTTGCGAAAACGCGGCTTCCGGTGCGTTTGCGAAAAACTCCGGCGGCAGGTTTTGTGTGATTTTTAAATTCGGCAGCGCCAGCTCAACTGCGCTGATGAGCTCACCGGGCGATTTTGCCTCCTGCCCTACACTAACGGGATACGTAAGATACAGCTTCTCCGAAGCGCCGCACAGCGCGGCGTAGGCGAG
>OLNC01000837.1_pt1 | contig 23529 bp, 21 predicted proteins | sample 1672011 | NCBI WGS metagenome assembly OLNC01 (sample SAMEA3136636, study PRJEB25190) | human gut metagenome | biome: human gut; feature: human-associated habitat; material: faeces | place: Austria | collected 2013 | reverse complement strand
AAATGAAACAGTAGTAAAATATTCTCTAGTATAGTTGTCACTAATTAACTCGACTTTTCAAGAGACAATGTTTCAACCTGTGCTTCTTCATTCGGATTGATTTCATCAAGTCGATATTTTCAGTGATAGACAACAGGGGTATCATTGATCTCTTCAAAATATTTATATATTCGCTCCACCAGCTCACTTTTCGTTTTTACACGAATGCCTTTTAACGACTGACGGGTGAGTTTGCTGAAAAATCCTTCTACAAGATTTAGCCAGGAACCATGCTTCAGAGTGAATACAAACTCAAATCTTCCGGGAACACCAGCCAGATATTTTCTCGTTTCTTGGGAGGTATGCACCTGGAGATTATCTAATACTAATCGGATTTTATCCTCTTTAGGATACTTGGAATCCAGTAGCTGAAGGAACTCTATATACTCTTTGCTGCTATGCCGATCCCTCACAAGTGGAATCGCCTCTCCTGTTTGCAGGTCGATCCCGGCAAGCAGGGAAATAGTTCCAAGACGTTTGTATTCATAGTCTCTGCTGATTGTTTTGTGATTTTCATCCGGCGGAAGATCCTCCGTTATATTGGCAATGGCCTGTATGCCTGGTTTCTCATCATAGGAGAGTACATGAGTTACCTGTTCATTCTCAGGAAAAGGCAATAATTGTCCATTTTCGTCAAACTGAAGCGACAACTGCTTATAAACCAGAAGGACGTTATGCATCTTCTGATCAAAGTCAGGATCGCGGTTTTCGCAGTAATACGTGATCTTATTCGGCTTAATTTCGGCTTCTTCAAGTATTGTGCGAACCTTTGACTGACTTATGGTTGAAAGACGTATATGACCGGCTTCTTCTGCAAACTGATGGATATGTTTTGTTAGAAGGGCTCTGGTCCATACTTCAGCGGAATAACCAAGATCTACAGGTTTCTGACATGCAATGTTAATAATCCACGCCTTTTCGGTATCTGTGATTTCAGCATTGCGGCCACGGCCGGGAGCATCAGAGAGGGCATTTTCAACGCCGCCCTCCTTAAACTTTTTTAAGCAAAGCATAACGCTGCATCGGTTGATACCAACTTTATCAGCGATTACATCAATCGGTTCACCATCCGCTTTCAATAAAAGGATCCGAGCTCTGCAAACAGTCTGTGCCTGAATGGTACGAGAACGTGTCTGTAATTGTACGGGCCTCCACTGTCTTTTGCACAGATGGACACTTCTTTTTCCGTGCAGGCAATGCCGTCCCCTACACATCCCATGTCCACAGACAACACATCCGTAACACCCTCCGGGATCGAAGCGCTGGCGCCGTGTCCAATTTCCTCAAACACCGTAAAATATTGATAAATCTTACGTTTTGGCGTCTTCCCTGTATCCTTCAGATGTTTCGCATATCCGATCAGAACTGCGGCGCTTAACTTATCATCCAGAAAACGACTCTTGATATACCCGCTTTCCGTTACCCGGGTCGCCGTATCAAAACAGATAAAATCTCCATTTTCAATCCCCAGCGCTTTTACATCCTCTTTCGCATGCACATCCTCATCCAGGACAATCTCAATGTTCTGGAAGTCCCGAAGTGTCTCCTTGTATGAAGTATTTACATGCAGGGACGCATTGACCAGCTGGCAGGTCCCCTCATAAACCTTGCCGCCGCGGGTATAGACCCGGCAGTTTTCTGTCTCAATGGCACTGGCGCCGTATCCGCCCACCGGAGAAATCCGAAGCCTGCCATTCTCTTTGATCTCCGCGATAACAGCGCCCAGCGTATCAATATGGGACGCCATAAGAAATGCATTGTCACATTCCTCGCCGCCAAGATCCACGATCACGCCGCCCTTTCTCGTCAGCACCGGCTCATATCCCATGTCCTGATACAACCGCATCAGATAATCCGCCGCCCGGCCTGTGAATCCGGAAGGACTGTCAATCGCCAGCAATTCCTTCAAATGTTCCAGTATATATTCCTGATATTGTTTCATATAAAAACCTCCCTCTGCTCAATTTGGGACGTAGACCTTTTGCAAAGGTCTACGTCCCAAATTGCATTTCACCCTGTACCTTTTTGGAAATCACCCTGTACCCGAACGGCAGTTCTAGATCCTGGCTACGCCGCTTTTTACGGCTGCCTCCGCGGTTGCTTTGGCAACTGCGTCTTTTACGCGGGGATCGAATGCCGCCGGCAGGATATAATCTGCATTTAATTCTTCGTCGCTGACCAGGCCTGCGATGGCGTAAGCCGCGGCGATCTTCATTTCATCGTTGATGTCGGAAGCCCGCACGTCCAGAGCGCCGCGGAAGATACCCGGGAAGCACAAGACGTTGTTGACCTGATTGGGGAAGTCGGAGCGTCCGGTGGATACTACGGCTGCGCCGGCTGCCTTGGCCTCATCCGGGAAGATTTCCGGCGTGGGGTTGGCGCACGCGAAGATAACCGGTTTGTCCGCCATGGTCCGCACCATTTCCTGGGTCAGCGTGCCGGGCGCGGATACACCGATGAACACGTCTGCGCCTTTGATCACGTCTGCAAGGCTGCCTTTTTCGTGATTGAAATTGGTAATCTTTGCCATCTCTTCTTTGATGGGGTTTAATCCCTCTCTTCCTTCATAAATGGCGCCTTTTCTATCTGTCATGATCACATTTTTCAGTCCCATGGACATCAAAAGCCTGATAATCGCGATGCCGGCCGCGCCTGCTCCTGATGTTACGATTTTTACGTCTTCGATCTTTTTGCCCACCAGCTTCAGCGCGTTGATCACGCCCGCCAGGGTGATGACCGCTGTGCCGTGCTGGTCGTCATGGAAAATGGGAATGTCACAGCATTCTTTCAATCGTTTCTCGATTTCAAAACATCTGGGCGCTGCAATGTCTTCCAGGTTGATGCCGCCAAAGCTTCCTGCGAAGAGGCTGACTGCCTTTACGATCTCGTCTACATCCTTGGATCTGACGCAAAGAGGAATCGCGTCCACACCGCCGAACTCTTTAAACAGTACGCATTTACCTTCCATTACCGGCATACCGGCCTCCGGCCCGATGTCGCCAAGCCCAAGAACCGCTGTTCCGTCCGTGATCACAGCCACCGTATTCCAGCGTCTGGTCAGATCATAGCTTTTGTTGATATCCTTCTGGATCTCCAGACAGGGCTGTGCGACTCCCGGTGTATAGGCAAGGCTTAATGCCTCCTTGGAATCCACTTTCGCCCGGCTGGTTACTTCAATCTTGCCCTTTAACTCATAATGCATTTTCAATGATTCTTTTGCGTAGTCCATTGTACCCTCCTGTGTTTGTATCATTTCAGATCCGCTTCTGCCTTAGACGCGGATCTTATCTTCAAACACATTATACTTGCTTTTTCCCCACAGTTCCAGAGGAAATTTCAAAACCGGTCCCGGATGATCTGTCCGTCTTCCATATACAAGATCCGGTCGCACTGCCTTGCAAGTTCTTCATCGTGTGTCACCATCAGGATGGTCACCTGGTAAATGTCATTCAGCCGCCGGAAGAGTTCCATCACCCCGTTCCGGCTGGCCTTATCCAGGTTCCCGGTGGGCTCGTCGGCCAGCAGGATCGAAGGGGACATGACAAGCGCTCTGGCAATGGCGGCCCGCTGCTGCTGTCCACCGGAAAGCTGGCTGGGAAGGGCTTCCCGTTTTGCTTCCAGCCCGGTCTCCCGCAATAATCCGAGCAGCTGTTTTTCTCTTGCCCTGCGCCCATCCAGAAGAAGGGGCAGGATGATATTTTCCTCAATATTCAACGCAGGAAGAAGGAAAATGGACTGGTACACCATCCCGATGCTGCGCCTGCGAAAGACCGCCCGTTTGCTTCGCTCCATCTGGTACAGATCCTTCCCTTTGATCCACACGCTCCCTCCGTCCGGCTCCTCTATGCCGCCCAGCACATGGAGCAGAGTGGATTTCCCGCATCCGGAGGGTCCAAGAATAGCCGCAAACTGTCCTCCCGGGATCTGAAAGCTGGTCTCCTTCAACGCATAAACCGGATTTTCCTGCGTCCCATAGGTCTTGCAGATCTTTTCTGCCCTCAGTCCTTCCCGTTCCAGACTGGCCTTCCCCGTCTTTGTCGTTTTGTTCTTCCCCGCTTCCTTCATCGTCTATTCCTCCCTCCGTATGGTCTCCACCAGATCCAGGTTCTTCATCTCCCGCAGCAGGAAAATGAGGGGCAAGAGTACCACGCACGCTGTCATCAGCGCCTGACCCGCCACCAGGTCCCAGGGCACATCCCCTGGAGACGCCATCTGCGGCGCTCCTCCGTCGTTATATAAGCCGGTCAGGATAAACAGGCTGACCGGGATCCCAAACCCAAGCCCTGCCAGAGCATATAGGAAATGTTCCAGGATCAGCATTTTCAAGATTCTTCCCCTCGTCATGCCAATGGTCTGCAGGAGGGCGAATTCCCTGCGCCGTCTCCGAAGGGAAGCCGCGTCTTTTTGCAGCACCACCAGAAGCGCCGCCAGCCAGCAGGCGCTCACCAGGGCCGCCACCAGCATGAGATGAAGCCCTTTGCCACCCACGAAGAAGGACTGCTGGTATTCCTCCGCAAAGCTTACAACTTCCAGCCCGCCAAGCCCCAGGTCCTGTGCCAGCGCCTCGATCTCCTCCCGGATCTTCCCTTCCTCTCCTGCCCGCTTCGGGGCATTTCCGGGATATATTACTTCATTTAGATCTGCCCGCCGGATCCCCCCTGTCTTCGCCACATCCCGGTCAAGAGAGATTTCCAGGCAAATGGTTTTCTCCGGTTCTTCCCCCAGCAGCTGTTCAAAAGTCTCCATAGGCACATAAAGGATGCTGTCTCCGGCCATGTGTGGGATGTCCAGTCCGTCTGCAGACTCTGCCGCCGTCTTAAGATACTCCGGGCGTAGCATTTCTTCATACTCACCGGGAAGCATTGTAAATGCCAGCGGGATCTCATAAATCTCTCCTCCAAATATCAGTGGAAAACTTTCTTCTTCATAAGCCGTTTCCCGGACCAAAACCGCAGAATCCTCCGGTAATTTCTCAGATTCCCGGATACATCCCTTTTCCTGTCCATAATTCAGATATTTCTGAAAGGTATCGTCATCCACCCCCAGCACACGGACTACATAATACAAATCCATCTGCGCCAGGAGCTCTGCTTCCTGCCTGTCGTACTGATCCGAATCGTAAAAATCCAGGTATCTTTTAATCTGCAAATCATCCAGGTACGCTTCTATCTGCGAAAGAGACATCCCTTCTGTGGCATGAAACGTATTGGCCTCTTTCACCACAGACGCCTGGGCGACTCCCTCCAGATCCTCGATCCTTCCCGCCAGTTCTTCCAGTGCAGCTTCCCGGGAAGCCGCTTCCTCTGCTTCTGTGTTCTTTGCTTCCTCGTTCTTTGCTTCCTCGTCCCTTGCTTTCCCGCTTTCCAGGCCGGATCTTCCCGCCTCTGCCTTCACCCACAGGGAAATCTTCGGATAATCCTGCCCCTTCTCATAAGGAGCCGCCAGCCCCCGGATGTACATCATCCCGTTCAGGAACACGCACAGAGAGATTACCAGCAAAGCGCAGGACACCCCGTAATTTCTGTGATTCAGGATTACATTCTTCGCCGCCAGCAGAGTCTCTGCCTTGAAGAAATGCCGTTTCGCCCGCAACAGCACCATTGTCCGGTTCACTTCCTCCTCCCGGTCATAACCGCTGACAAGATCCAGGATCCGCTCTTTCCTCGCCCTGGCGTAGAGGCCGGAGGCAGAGCAAAGGATCACCGCCACGCTTCCTGTCAGGACCATTCCAAGCCACAGCGGACTGATGGCAAGTTCCAGGTCATAGGCCGGCAGGAACCGCTCATTTAACTCCCGGCAAGAGAGAAAAAGCGCCAGCAGGCCAAGGCCCATTCCAAGAGGAACCGCCAGAACTCCGGCCAGCAGATTTTCCCCGTAGATATAAAGACGCTTCTGCCCGTCCGAGATCCCGATCCCGTCCAGAAGTCCTGCCGTTTTAAGTTTCTCCTCCATCCCGGAGAGCACTACATAATAAAGAATCACCGCTGCGAAAATGGTGATCACAAAATCGATCATCCCAATGGACCAGGCCGATCCCCCCTTTACCTCGGAGGCATTAAGCCCATAATATCCCAACAACTTATTGTTGAAGGTAATGTCATAACTGGAAACGACCGTAAGATTTCTCCGGGAGAACACGGTCTCCCGCTCTTCTTCCGGAAGCGGGTCCATGTCAATCTCCGCCCCCAGCTCATTTACTTCTTTAAAAATCCCGTGGGTCCGGTGGCAATAAGTCACCCCGCAGCACACCCGTCTCTGCCCGTCCTCTCCTTCTTTTTCTTCGCCTGCGTTTCCAAAATCCCGGGGGCATTCTGCAAGCCTCCACACCTTACGGATCCGCCCGTTTTCCTCCAGCCTTTGCACCTGCTCTTCGGTCAGGTTGTGAAGCACCGCCTCATAAGGGCCATTTTCCTCGATCTCCTGCCGGATCATAGCCTGCAGGCAGGAGGTGGAGAAGATGGTCATCACCGTGATGAGAAACACCGCCGCCGTCATCCCCAGCGCCAGAATGAGAAATCTTGCCGGCTTCTGCCGGATTTCTTTTCGGATCAGCTTCCAGAAAACTGCCATATGTTTCACCTGCCTCTATTGAAAAGTTTATTGTTCTATCCCTCGCGGATCTGTCCATCCTCCAGTGTCAGGATCCGGTCGCAGATCTGCGCCAGATCCAGGTCATGGGTTGCCATCAGCACCGTGCGCCCCCAAAGCCCGACACACCGTTTCAGCATCCCCACCGTTTCCAGGGACTGCCTGCGGTCCAGCCTGGCGCAGGGCTCGTCCGCCAGGAGGATCTCCGCCTCAGAAAAGAGCGCCCGGCCAAACACGGCCCGCTGCCGCTCTCCGCCGGAAAGCTGCGCCGGGTACCGGTCCCTCGCCTCTGCAAGAGCCAGATCCTTTAAGATCCTTTCCAGCTTTTCCTCTTCCACCAGCCGCCCCGTATCCATGACCACCGGAAGCGCCAGATTCTCCTCTACCGTCAGATTCGGAAGAAGCGCGGCTTCCTGAAGCACCAGACTGACGTGCCTTCGACGGAACAGGATGCGCTCTTTTTTTATCATTTCCCGCATATTTCTGCCCAGCAGGAATATTTCCCCTGCCTCCGGATCCTGCAGACCCGCAAGTAAATGAAGGAGAGTCGTCTTTCCGGAACCGGAAATGCCGGTGAGGGCAGTAAAACTCCCTTCCTCCTGAGCGAAGCTTACATCTCGCAAAATGCTTTCTTTTTCCGGACCATTTCCATACGTTTTCCATACTCCCTGTACACGGATTGCCTCCATATCCCGCGCCCCTTTCTCTATGTTCCGTACTTTTATAAAAATTGTATCACATTTTTCTGACAGACCCCTGACAGTTCCCCTGAAAAGTTCTTACAATTCTGTCAGAAACCGGATCTTTCCCACCCGATCCACAGAAAATCAATTGGGGACGGGGGATTTTCAAAAATCCCCCGTCCCCAATTGCGATGTTACATTTCCTTCTCTCTGCACAAGGGGAGAAATACCGAGAAAATGTTTCCTTTCTCCGATCCCGCCTCTACTTTCACATACCCCTGCTCCTGTTCCAGGATCAGCCGCGCCAGATAAAGACCTATCCCCCAGCCTTCCTGCTCCCCGGCGTTCCCGCCCCTGTAGAATTTCCGGAAGATCCTGGGATATTCTTCCGCAGGGATAACGGGCGCTGCATCCTGAATATGCACGGCGCCGTATGTTTCAAATGCCTCATAAAAAATATGAACCGTCGAACCGTCCGGACTGTATTTCACCGCATTTTCCAGGATATTAAAAAAGACTTCTTCCGTCCACTTTGGATCATGCACGAGCAAAAACCCCGGGGAAGGTTCTGTTTCGATCCGGATGTGCTTTGCCCTGGCCCGCGGCTCCACCGCAGCCAAAGCCCCTTCGACCGCCGTCCGGATCTCTTCTGGCTTTGCCTTTAAATTTTCCTGCCCCCGCTCCAGGTCCACCATTTGAAAAAGTGCATTCAAAAGCCATTCCAGCTTCTCCGTCTGCTCCCCCAGACGTTCCTCCAGCTTCTCCCGCTGCCCGGATGGAAGTCCCCGGTTGGAAAGAAGTTCCTGATAAAGCCGGATGTTAGCAAGCGGAGTCTTTAACTGATGGGAAAGATCCGAAATCAGTCCCTGCACAGCCGCCCGGTCCCTTTGAACCCTTTCAGTTTCCCGGTTATATTTTTTCTGAATCCGGAGAAATCCGTCCCGGATCACATCTTCTGCCTTTTCAGTGTCGGCTCCGGGCAGAATCTCCTCTCCTTCCAGTATCTGCTTCTGAAACCGCTGCACTGCCTGGTACAGCCGGAAATACCGTCTTCGAAAAAAGAAAATACCAAGAAGCACTGCCAGCAGGAATATCATCACCACAATCATCATTTCCATTTCACTCATCTGTCCATCTCCTGCCACCGGTACCCCTGGCCATGAACCGTGCGGATCCGCTCCGGATGTCCCGGATCTGTCTCCACCTTTACGCGGAGACGACGGATCGTTACTGCCAGTGTATTTTCATCCACATAGTTTCCTTCTTCATCCCAGATCCGCTCCAGCAGCTGTCTTTTCGTAAGAAGCCGGCCCGGATGCTCAAGAAAATAAGCAAGAAGGCGAAGTTCCGTACCGCTAAGTTCCAGTTTCGCTCCGGCCTTGCAGGCCACGCCCCTGCTTAAGTCCACTGTAATATCCCCGGAAACCAGGACCGCAGACTCTTCCCGCTTCTTCAACATCTTCCGCACTCTTGCCTGGAGCACAGCAAGAGAAAAAGGCTTGCTCATAAAATCATCCAGTCCCTTCACCTCATCCAGCTCCGAAGTACGGGCTGTCAGCATCAACACCGGAAGATCCGATGTTTCCCGCAGCTTTTTCACCAGGTCAAATCCGCTTCCGCCTGGCAGATTGCAGTCCAGAACGACCGCATCCATACCTCCGCTCTTCAGCAACATTTCCCCTTCCCGGAAAGTCCCGGCCGACACCGTGTCATACCCCTCCAGCCCGAACGCCATAGAAAGCCCCTCCCGCAGGGCTTCATCATCCTCAATAATCCCGATTTTTACCGGCATATCCTTCCCCTCCTCGCCAGATCCACAGGATCCACTACTATATAAATCTCATTATATCATGAAATCGGGTACAGGGTAAAATGCAAAAAGGGACAGGGCAAAACGCAAAAAGGGACGTAGTAAAATGCAAAAGTACTACGTCCCCATTTCCATTATTTCTCCTCACACACCTGGAATACATAAAATTTTAAATAGTACGAATCCCCGGCTCCCCACAGGATCGGATGATCCGGCGCCTGGGTGCGGAATTCTACCTGCCGCAGCCGCTTGTGTACATTCTGCGCGGCCTGGCCGATGGTCTTGGCAAAGAGTTCCGGATCCATGAAGTGGGAGCAGGAGCAGGTCGCCAGGTAGCCGCCATCTTTGACCAGTTTCATGCCCCGCAGGTTAATCTCCCGGTAGCCTTTGACTGCTTTTTTGATGGAGTTTCTGGACTTGGTGAAGGCCGGCGGGTCCAGAATGACCACGTCGAATTTCTCTCCCTGCTTTTCCAGCCGCGGGAGCAACTCAAACACATCCTCGCAGAGGAACTCCACCCGGTCGGAGAGGCCGTTCAGTTCCGCATTTTCTCTTGCCTGTGCCACGCCCAGTTCGGATGCGTCCACGCCCAGCACGTGCTCCGCCCCGGCCAGCCCGGCATTGAGAGCGAAGGAGCCGGTATGGGTAAAGCAGTCCAGTACCCGGGCTCCTTTGCAAAGTTTCGCCGCCGCGCGGCGGTTGTATTTCTGATCCAGGAAGAATCCTGTTTTTTGCCCGTCTTTCACATCCACGTAGTAGCGCACGCCGTTCTCCACGATCTCAACCTTTGTATCAAAGGGTTCGCCGATGAAGCCCTTGATGCGCTCCATCCCTTCCTGCTCGCGCACCTTGGCGTCGCTGCGCTCATAAACGCCCCGGATATGGATGCCGTCCGCTTCCATCAGTTCTTTCAGGATATCCACGATCGTGACCTTGAACCGGTCGATGCCAAACGCCAGGGACTCCACCACCAGCACATCGGCAAATTTATCGATCACCAGCCCCGGCAGAAAGTCCGCCTCGCCAAAGATCACGCGGCAGCTGGAAATGTCATCCATGACTTTCTTCCGGTATTCCCAGGCATTTTTCACCCGCATGCGGAGAAATGCCTCATCCACCTGCGTATCCCGGTCCCGGGTCATCATGCGGACCATCAGCTTCGAATTGCGGTTGATAAATCCTCTTCCCAGCGGATACCCGTCAAAATCATGGACCAGAACCATGTCTCCGTCTTCAAATGTTCCCAGCACGGTGTCCACTTCATTATCATAAATCCAGGGGCCGCCCTGCTTCAGGGTCCGGCCCCCGCCTTTTTTCAATGTTACAACTGCTTCTGACATCCCTTATCCTCCTCGCACGCGTAAAAATCATGTTCTGTCAGATATGATACCACAGATTTCCGGCTTCATAAATACGATTATACATATTTCCGCACCCGCAGGTGGATGCCAAGCTCTTCGGCCAGTTTCCGGCTGGCCTCGATGTCTTCTTCCGGGAGAACGTCCACCACTGTAAACTTCACTTCCGGGATCTGTTTCGCGCACGTGGCGGCAAATGCCAGCATTCCTTCAAAGGCATGGTCAAATCCGGGCCTTGTTACAGCCACGTATTTTTCTTCCGTAGGCGCGTTCAGGCTGATGGACACCACATCCACCACTTCAGCCAGTTCCGGCACCACATCCCGGCCATGATACAAATTTGCCAGGCCGTTGGTATTTACCCGGATCCGAAGCCCGTACTTTTCTTTGGCGTATTTTGCGGATTCTATCAAAATGTCCAGAGCGCAGGTGGGTTCGCCGTAGCCGCAGTAAACCAGCTCCTGATATCCTGTAAAATCAAAAGCATCCATGGCCGCGATCACATCCGAAAGCTCCGGGTCCTTCTCATGCCACAGGTTTCCCGATTCCCCCACCGTGTCGTGGTGGCTGCGGATGCAAAATGTGCAGGCACAGTCGCATTTGTTGGTAAGATTTACATAGACACTGTCATGATAGGTATACAAAATATCTGCCATTTTCTTTCCCTTCTTTCCTGGAATTCCTAGCCTTTTTTCAGAAGCGCCCGGTTTTCCTCGGTCAGCATCCACAGATACCGCTCATACTCTACGCCGTCATTTCTGGGAACCCGCTCCCGCACGGCATCCCCGATGGCCCGCCGGATCATCTCCGCAGCCAGGGTGACGGAATCTGTTAGCCGGTCGTCCCTGGCCTTCCCGGCCGCCACCACCGACGCAAACAGATCGCCGGTTCCGGAATAGCTTTCGCCGATGAACGGAAGCGCCGCAAAATGCGCCCCTTCTTTTGTGACCGCCAGATTGCCTATCATCGCCATGCCCGTCTCTTCATCGGTATAGCGGATGCCGGTAACCACCGCTTCTTTGGTCCTTCCCGTCAACAGCGCATTTGCCATCTCTTCGGCCAGCATTTTCAGCCGCTCCCCGTCCCGGATTTCCTTCACCACCCGGCAGTCCTCGCCGGCCAGCAGGCACAACTCCGTAAGATTCGGCGTGATCAGGTCCGCCCGGGCCGCCAGCAGTCGCATCTCGCTCTCCATTTGCGGCGAAAATACCGGATAGCGGGCGCCGTTGTCGCCCATCACCGGGTCTACCAGAAGGAAATTGTCGTCTGTTTCAAAAATGTCCAGAAACTCCAGCACAACCTGGATCTGATGCTCACCGGACAGAAAGCCTGTGTAAATGCCGTCAAAACGCACCTGCATTTTCTCCCATTCCCGGAAGATCCGGGGCATCCGGTCCGTAAAATCATCGCAATAATAACTGGGATAGCCCGTCTGGGCACTCAAAACCGCTGTCGGCAGCGGGCAGGGCTGAACCCCCATAGCCGCAATAGCCGAAACAGCCGCTGTCAGAGAACATTTCCCAAAACCGGACAAGTCATTGATCACTGCTATCTTCTTCGTCATAACGCTTCCCGCTCCTCTGTCAACTTCTCAAAAATCACTTCATCTTATCCTTATCATAACCCCGATCTGGCTTTATTGAAATGTCCAGTTTTGTTTATGGCGCACAGGCCAGTTATTGCCGGCTGTTCGCCAGTTCGCTGATGGTATATTTTTCTCCACATTTGGGGCAGGTGTACGTGTAATAGTAATATTTCACCTTGTCATCCTTTACAGACGCAAGCTCCATCGTAAAAGTTCCCGGTATCTTGCCTTTTGTTGAGAAAAACTCCTTTTTCCGGATCAGCTTTTCTCCACATTTGGGGCATTTGGGCTTTTTGAAAAGGAAAAAATAAAACTCCTTGGGCGTAAATGAATAGCTGAATGCTGTGTGTTTCATAGAATCCCAATCCTGGTTGTGTTTCATAAGGGCACCTCCTCTTATGATGATTCCAATTGTTGTTGCTACAATCTTATGTACTGCTTGATTTTTGATTTTCTATCCACTTGTTTGTTGAAAAGAAATGCTTTTTATCCAACTGCATATATTAAAACCTGAAATAAAACCACATCTACATCCCTTATTCAACTCAGAAACGATCGAAAAAATCATTTTTAACCGATACTTTTCCTAATAAGTATACTATCGTAGTTCTGAAGCAAACTGATATTCGAGACCATTCAAAGACTAATTTTGTAGCCTACAACAACAATATTTTTAATCCTCACTATTCGACTCATATGCACAAAATCACGTATCTCTGCAACACCCTCTTGATATATTTAACTGCTATATAAATTTACACTACTCTCAAACTGGTAAAGAAGTATAGCATGGCAGATAATCTCATAGATTATCTGCCATATAAAATATTCCAGACTAATTTTCTGTTATTCTAATTCGCTCCCTACGAATCAATTTTAAACAGATTTGTTTATGAGATTTAGCAGAACATACTCACATTACTTGTATTATCGATAAAGCATACGCTATCTAATTTTTTGTTGCCATAGCCTTGTCACGAAACTCAAGAATTTAGGGAGATTTTATGACTCTCCCATCATCATTTTATAGTGAGCTTCGTGTCCCATCTTGACAAATACTTCTTTGAATATCTGTCTATATCGATCTATCGAATCGGTATAACTATCAATGTACAAATCATCTGGAATAGTATGCGAACCGTCATTTATCCAGCTTAATAAAGAGCGACAGACCATCTTCTCTTCTATTGTAGAAAAAGAATCTACTATTGTGTCATCTTTTATTTTGCCGAGAATACTAAAGTAATTTTCCAAAATTCTTCGCATGATGTTTTGCGTAGTAATAAGCGAAGCATTTGTGTTGCTTTTCAATTCTTCCCACAGTAGCTCATATGACGTTTTGATTGGATTGTTCCTTTCATATGCTCTAATAGAGGAAACGTTGTTGTCCTTACTTATAATCCAGAAATGAATATCATTGCAAACTTCCGTTCTTCGATCAATAAAAGCTGTTTCCTTGTGGAAGAACACATTATGAGTGAGAATAAAAATTTGCTCTACATCAGAATTACCCTCTCGAACATCTTTTATTAACCCTTTAACCAAAGAACTCACTATGTATAAAACCGTGCTGTCAAGACTACAGATCGGGTCATCCAATACTAAGACCTTGCGGGCGGAAACTTTTGACACATCAACAGATCCTTTGGCAAATTGCAAAAAATACAAGAATGATATAAATGTTTCTTCACCCTCGCTCAAAGTGCTATTCGCAAGAGTGCCGTCCATTCGCTGTATTTGATAGGCATTTCTCTGAACCGGAGAAGGTACGATTTGGAAGTTTGTAAAACCGTAGCTTTTCAGAGAACGATTAATCTCATCAACTGCTGGCTGAACACTCGTTATGTTCTTGCTGGCCTCACCTATTTTCTCATCCAACTCGTCCAATTGTTTTTTGCCTACGTCGATTCCTTTTTGGATGCCTCTTATGGCTTTGGCAAAGTTTTCAATATCGTTCAAATATCCAGCAATTAATGCCTCGTTTTCATCCATCAAAAACGCCCAAATATCAGCTATAAGAACGTTCTTCTCGGATGTATAGTTATCGACCATTTCATTATGTTTGGTAATCGCTGTATTTCCGTCGACAACTAATTGTATTATTGAACTTATTGTTACAGCAGTTTCTGTTAGCGAAATTATTCTGCTAGGTTCTTTTTCCTTGATAAGCATTTCGGCTTTATTCTTAGAAATATATCCACTAAGAACGTCTATCAACGAATCAAGTTTACTCGTGTCAATCCCCGCAGCAGGGTAAGAACCAAGGCTTGTCCGAAAACTATTGATACGTTTCAACAATCCGTCAGTATATGTGCTATATTGGGCAATGAACTGCTTTGTTTGGTTGACATCTTGCTCGTATTCTCCACTAAAGAAAGCATCAAGTTGACATTTCAATTCTTGTGTAATTGTGGACTGCTGACAAAACGGACAAATCCCATCTGCTCTCAAATGTTTTCTTCCTTGATTTACCCAGTCAGCATTATCCAAAACATCTATAAGCCGTCCTATAGGGATATCTTTATTACCCACAATTACTTTGCCCCAAATCGTCGAAGTTTCAATTTCGGTAAGTCGATCAACAATATCCTCAAGAGAAAACGAGATAATAGCACATTTTTCCGGTTTCTGTGCGAACAAGGTCTTAGCCCGTAAAAGCAGACTGTCTTTTGTTTCGCTAGAAATGTGTGAAATTCCATACCGTCTAAGTACTTCATCTCGAAAACGTTCTTTATTATTCCTGAAACCACTAAAAGCCTCTCGAAAATCAGCTTCATTAGGTTTTAGTATCCGTTCCCATACCGTATCTCTAAATGTTGCCTTGTATTCGGTTTCTTCTTGATACTTCTTTTTTAGTGTGTTCTCCCGTATTGTATAGCCTTCGCTCTCTTTTGTGCGTTCTCCTTTCATTTTTTCAAGAGCCTGTATCTCTTCGATTGTTGCTTGGCCAAGTGTAAAAACACCGGCAATATCCTCTTTGAAGTTTCTCTCACGAAATTCTCGATTATATACAACGACATCAACGGCGGTATTATTATCCCATTCAATTTCACATTCACTAAACTCTAATCCGTTTGGATTATGCAAAAACTTGCTAATTGTAGATTTCCCGCTGCCATTGGGACCATAAAAGAAATTAACCTTTTGGCAATTATCGATTACGGTACCCACTGATGGATAAGTGGCACAATTTTTGAGCTTGATTGATTTAATCACCGTTAACACCTCCTTAGTAAATTTGCTCCCCTTGGCTATATAAAACAGAATTATTCAAAAACATTAAATCTCTTGCCAAATTACCCAAGCTAATAGAGTTTTCTAATTTATCAATCGATTGATTTACAAAATATCCAATTTTTTCAACAAGAGATCGGTCTTTTGGAACGAGAATCGGAATGTCGGCAATAACATCAGGTCCCAAATGTTCTTGATTAGTGGCGTACGCATTTTTAAGCATAAGGCTTTGTCTGATACGTTCTTCTGGTGTGTTTAGTCTTTTGATTTTGTTATCCAAAAAATCAATAATTTTTCCTTGTGCATCAAGGGTGATTTGAAACTTTTATGCTTCGATCCAACTATCAAATTCAGCCATATTATCCGTCCATCCAAACATTTTGAAAATTTTATATTATTATATCATGTTCTCTAAAATATCAAAATAACATCTTTACACTAGAAAGCATCTAAAATATTGTTCTATTATCATTTTGAATTTGTTTCTCCAAACAGCAGCAAAAAGTAGCACTCCCTCCTTAGCGTCAATTTCACCTTATTCGTAGATTATATCGTAATTTACTACTTCCATTGAATTACAGCATCCGTCACCTGTAACCTGCTCTAACATCCTCATTTTTTCTGTACTACCATTTGTGATTTAATTTAATCTTATTGCCTTTGTTAATCGAATTAGAGAAATATGTGGATTAGTAGAAATAATAAATGTATTAAGGCAAACTAAAAGGACTGAATCCTGTGCAATACAGGGTTCAATCCTCATTAGTTGCGTAACCGCCAATTTTGTCTGACTTTTTAGGGTCAAATCACTCTGAGAAAGTAAACGACTATTTCTAATAACTTATATCTTTTGCCAGGTTAAGTGAGGTGTAGTCACCTTCCGGCTGTCTTGTTACATATATTATAGGGTACAATGAAGGCTCTGTCAAATGTACTTTCATTTCCGCCCCAACTATTTTAGCTCTTTTCAAACTCTACCATTCCGTTTCAATCTCGTCATTTTTTGCTATTTGACGAGATTGAAACGCAAATGACGAATATAACCTTTCATTTAATTGCAATATTGAAATATGAACATTTACCACTTATCTGTAAAGCTGTGACAAAATTCCGCTTCATTCAGTTCATCTGCCATATTCTTTGCAAATACTGTGTGAAACATCAGGCCATAAATACCACATACGATTTCAAATGGCGCAACCGCTTTGGAACGATAAATTGTAATTCTTATCTGATTTTTGTATTCCTCATCTTTTATAATTGCAGGATTTTTCTTCTCCTCAATGTATCTTTCCCACATAAACCTTCACCTCACCGTTCCATATGCTCCATATACTCCGCGATCTTTCTCTCCCACTCCGGCATCTCTTCCTGCACCATCCCGTCCTGAATCTCTGCGATCAACGGCAGAAAATGATCCCGCACATATTCAGTCGACTCCTTTTCCTCGTAATTGATGGAGCTGCTGATAAGCCCTTCCGCCAGCCCATTAACAAACTGCCACTTCCCTTTTGCCTTTTCCAGTTCTCCGGTGAAAAGAATGTCCGCAACAGAAAACTCCCTGCTGCGAAGCGCTGCGCCAATCAGATCCGGCATGCCAAACAGTGGTTCATCACCGGTATCCGTAAGTTTCCTGGCAAAGTCCGGGTGCTCTTTCAGATAGCAAGCCAGCTTTTCTGTAAAACCCTTGGGAAATTCATGCAGCTCAAGTAATACATTTTCGCCCAGTTCATCCGAAGCAAGATAATCATACTCTTTATAAGGCAGGAAATGATCTATGCACCAGTCCCATATCCTGATGGACAGATCTGCGTCATACCGGGCAATCTTTCTTAGGATCTCGTCCAGCCTGATTTCCCTCTTCGTCGTTTCTTCCGGCAGAGTGCAGGGAACGGAGAAATGGTCTTTGATCGCCTGTGCGTAAAGGAAATTTCCCTCAAGCGTCAGATATCTGGCTGCGACCAGATGCTCCTGCCGGCAAAATTCTTCACGTTTCTTTTGCATTTCATCTTCTACGGAAAAAGTAACCGTTATATTTATCGTACCTGCACCTTCGTATCCCTCATCATCATATCCCGGATACATTCCCTCCTGCTCATCATCATAATCATCATCTTCATCATCCCAGTCTTCGTCATATTCCTGTCCATACCCTTCCTCTTCTCCTAATGCCCCTGGATCCATCTCATATTCCATACTATCCCAGTAATCCCTCTGCGCTGCAAAGTCAGCCTCCTGCAGCGCTTCCTCGTATTCCTCTTCCGTATCATAATCATAAGGATCAATCCCAAATTCAGATCCGTCTTCGCAAAAATCTCGCCACGAATCATCTGGTTCGTCATCAAAAGAGGGCGCGTAAGACGCTGTTCCTGTTTCCTTCGCTTCTTTTCTCTTCAGCCATTTCTGGTACATCTGATATGCGACATACATTTCCCCGATACTTTCTTTACCATCCCTGTTAAAATCAAATAATCCTCCGCGTTTTCTTCCCATAACCGATCTCCTCCCGAGCCGAAAAAACCTTTAAACTTAATCTCATAATATCTTTGTTTTACAACACATGTCAACCTGCAACCCGGCAATTTTGAAACTGTTCAAAACGCAAAGATACACAGCAGAATTCTACCGGAAAAACGGCAAAGACGGGCTGCTTTTTGCATCCCGTCTTCGTTATTTTTTCTTCATATTTATACAACATTTCTCACAAGCTGCACCACCGTCTCGACATGATTACCATTGTCCAAACCAATACTTAAATCATTTTCAATAATCGGTAGCTTAACGCCACATCTGCACATAGATTTCGTGCCTTATATTACAGGGAGCAAACGGGGGCTTGATACAAGGGTGTCTCTAAAACAGGCGTTGACAGCCCTTGGTTTTAAAGGCGGTACGAGAAGGGAAACGGAATTAAATCAGTGGGTGTCGGCTGAAAAGCAGCAGCTTGCTGCAATTATGCTGGAACATGGGATTGAGTGGGAACAGAAAGGCACACATGAAAAGCATTTGTCCTTGTTGGACTTTGAAAAACAGGAGAGGGCAAAAGAAGTGGCTGCGCTTGAAGCACAGAAAGCGGAACTGGAAGAACATAATGCCACTATGCAGGAAGTCAATGAAAAATGGCTTGACCAGTTGGAGAATATTGAAAAGGAAATATTTTCAGCGCAGGAAAACCGGGAAGAAGCCGATAAGCAAGCAGAACAGGCAAAGAAAAAGGCGTCACAATATGAGAAAAAACTGACGGAAATTGCGCCTATGGTAAAAGATATGGAGCGGTTCGCAGAGAAATATTCTGCTGATCCAGAGGAAGTGTTGCCGGAGGCGGGAGCGCTGGAAACGGGGAAATCCTACCGAGAAAAGAAAGCAAAGCCGCTGATTAAGAAGATCGTGGCAGTGTTGCGGTCTGTTTATCGGGCTTATCTGGATCTTTCCAGAAGATTCAGTGATATGCAGAAATCTTATGAGAGGGCGTGGAGCAAAGTTAATTCTCTTACTGCACGTGTAGAAGAACTCTGGAATGAAAACAGAGATCTGAGGGAACGTCTTGGAGATTTTGGCAGGGTAGAACGGGCATTAGGACGAGATACAGTTGAAACGATTGTTCAGAAGGAGAAAAGACTGGAAGAAGTACAGAGAATGCAAAAGCAGAGGCATAAAAGAAAGATAGACAGAGGGGAGAGATGAAAAAAATTTGATTACCTCAAAAGAACATTTGTTCTAAAATGGTAATTGAAAAAGAACACCAGATATAGTATAATCAAGCCACAGATATATACAAAGCAGGTGAGATCATGCTGGAAAAAGTTATAGAATTGACAAATGGTTATATTGATACAATGCCGAAAAAAGAGCGTAAAAAATACGGTCAGTTTTTTACAAGTATGGAAACAGCTCGTTTTATGGCAAACCTATATGATATTACTTCTGATATGACAAAAATTAGTGTGCTGGATGCCGGGGCAGGTTCCGGCATTTTAGCATGCGCTTTTTTGGAAAGAGTAGAAAGGTTACCTTTTGTGGAAGAAATAGAAGTGACTTGTTATGAGAATGATGAAAAAATTTTGCAACTATTAGAAAATAATCTTAAATATTGTCAACAGAAATCAACGAAGAAAATATCCTTCTCTATAGTAAAAGAGAATTATATTCTAAGTCAGTATTTAGATTTTAATTGTATGATTGGCGGGAACCCGAATCCTAAGAAATACGACTTTGTTATCGGAAATCCGCCTTATATGAAGATACCGAAAGGTGCACCAGAAGCTACAGCTATGCCGGAAGTTTGTTATGGAGCGCCTAATCTTTATTTTATATTTGCGTCTATGGGGCTTTTTAACTTGCGTGATGAAGGGCAAATGGTGTATATCATTCCACGTTCATGGACTTCAGGCGCTTATTTTAGACGATTTAGAGAGTATTTCCTGACGCAGGGAAAACTTGAGCATATTCATTTATTCGTGAGTCGAAATAAGGTATTTGACAAAGAAGACGTATTGCAGGAGACAATTATTATTAAAGTGCGGAAAACAGAAAAAGTTCCACAAAGTGTTATGATCACTTCTTCAAAATCCAATAATGATTTTGAAGATCTTACATCTCTGCTCGTACCATATGATTTAGTAGTTTCAGGCAAAGATTATTATGTATATCTGGTGACGAATGAGGAAGAAGTTCAGGTGTTGGAGCAGCTTCATAAATTTGATAAAACGCTGCCGGATATTGGTGTTAAGATGAAAACAGGTTTGACAGTAGATTTCCGTAATCGGGATATTCTGAGAGACACAGAAGAAGAAGGTGCAATTCCTCTGTTTTATTCGCAGCATATAAAGCAAGGAAAAGTACAGTTTCCAATTCAAAAAGAGCATGAGTATGTTGTGACAGACCAGAAAGGATTAATGCAGGAAAACAGGAACTATTTGTTTGTAAAGCGTTTTACGGCAAAGGAGGAGCACCGGAGATTGCAGTGCGGTGTATACTTGGCGAAAAACTATCCGCAGTATTCGAAAATCAGTACTCAGAATAAAATCAATTTTGTTGATGGATTACTGCATGAAATGTCAGAGTGCCTGGTATATGGCTTATACGTCCTCTTTAATTCTACACTGTATGACGAATATTATCGTATATTAAACGGCTCTACACAGGTAAATTCAACAGAGATTAATGCTATGCCAGTGCCCGATCTGGAATGTATACAGGAGATGGGAAGAAAGCTGATGAGGAGTAAAGACCTGTCAGAGAATAATTGTAATTTAATTTTGGAGGGATACTGTGGATAAAATCGAAGAGACCAGAGACTTTTTAAATCGTATAGGGATGCCAAAAGCACAGCAGGCTGATATTTGCTGCTATGTGATATTGGCCATGGCGGGAATAAAGCCGGATATGCAGTGGAAAGAGGCTACAAACGAATGGATTCGTATACATGATATTATCCAGTTCGCAAATTCTTATTATGGAACTACATATGCCGAGAATAGCCGGGAGACGTTCAGAAAACAGGCGTTACATCATTTCCGTACGGCAGCGTTGGTAGAAGATAATGGAAAAGCTACAAATAGTCCGAATTATCAGTATAGGCTGACAGAAGAAACATTACAGATGTTGAGGGTTAGAGATACGATTGAGTGGCAGCCTTCCTTGAGAAGATTTCTTCATTATCATCAGAGCCTGATCGAAATGTATGCTTCTAAAAAGAAAATGAGCATGATGCCCGTACAGATAAATGGACAGGATTTCAGCTTTTCATCGGGAAAGCATAATGAGCTGCAGAAAGCAATTATTGAAGAGTTTGCACCGAGATTTGCGCCAAATTCAGAGTGCCTGTATGTGGGTGATACCATAGAAAAAGATCTGGTGAAAAATGTTGAGAAGCTGACAGAATTAGGATTTGAAATCACACTTCATGATAAGATGCCGGATGTGGTGTTGTATCGTGAAGATAAGGACTGGCTGTATTTTGTGGAGTCGGTAACCTCAGTGGGGCCAATGGATCCGAAACGTATCCTTGAGATTACAGAAATGACAAAAGATGTGGCGGCAGGAAAGATCTTCGTAACGGCTTTCTTGGATTTCAAGACTTATAAAAGATTTTCAGAGGAGCTGGCATGGGAGACAGAGGTCTGGATTGCTGAGATGCCGGATCATATGATACATTTGAATGGGGATAAATTTTTAGGACCGAGATAGGCAGAGATATGGATATAAGAAGAGAGGTTGTGAAGTTGTCTGAAAGGAAAATGTATGTTTAATGAAGAAAGAGCGAGGATTAGCTGCTGAAAATTTGTTATTGCATTATGGAAAAAGATTAAGGAGTGAGTAAATGGAACATCCAACTGTATTTATTTCATACTCGCAAGAAGATGATGAACATAAAAAATGGGTTAAAGACTTAGCTGATAGATTGTTAAAAGATGGGATTGAAGTCACTGTTGACCAATATGATCTTACTTTGGGAGACAGACTACCGCAATTTATGGAGCAGTCTATTTCGGAAGTAGACTATGTTTTGATAATTTGTACGCCTACTTATAAAATAAAGTCTGACACGAGAAAAGGTGGCGTGGGGTATGAGGGGCATATTATTTCTGGAGAGTTATTGACAAAAGGTAATGAAAGAAAATTCATTCCGGTTATTAGAAAAGGAAATATAGTTAATGCCCTTCCAGATTTTTTGGCAGGAAAGTATGGTATTGATCTTACCGGTGGAAAAGAATTTGAAAATAACTATAAAGATCTGATTACTACCATTTACGGAGCAAAGAAAAAACCAAAAGTTGGAGATCAACCGTCATATATATCCCAGCCATATCATAAACAGTCTGCCAACGTTGAAGATGCGCCTGTTCGCATTCTTGGAATCATTACAGATGAGGTAACAGTTCCCAAGATGGATGGAACAAGGGGAAGTGCATTATATAAAATTCCATTTAGATTATCAAGAACTCCAAGCGCATTATGGTGTAAACTTTTTTTAGAAGCTTGGCGATATCCATCCCGGTTTACTACAATGCATCGGTTCGGAATAGCATCTGTTATTGGAGATGAGATAATATTAAATGGAACAACTATTGAGGAAGTCAGAGATTACCATAGAGAAACATTAATTCTTTGCGTAGATGAGGCTAATAAAAAAGAGTCTGAAATTAAGCGGAAAGAAAGGGAACGCAGAGAAAGAGAAGAGATGCAACGAAAAAAGCACTATGATAATGTAAGTAGTATTGCAGGAGAAATTGAGTTTTAATAAATTTTCGTAAAGTGTAAAGAAGAATTTGAAGGACAAGAAATATGGAAAATTTTTGTTTTATGATACAACCTTTTGATGGTGGAAGGTTTGACAAGCGTTATGAAGATATATATAAACCTGCCATTATTGCTGCAGGACTTGATGCTTATCGAGTAGATGCTGATGACTTGGCACAAGTGCCGATTGATACTATTGAAGAAAAAATACGAGCAGCAACAATTTGTGTTGCAGATATTACTTTGAATAACCCCAATGTTTGGTATGAAGTTGGTTACGCTTATGCAAGTAATAAAATAGTTGTTTTAGTTTGCTCGGATGAAAGAACAGAAGAATATCCATTTGATGTCAGAAGCAGAAATATATTAAATTATAAAACTGAATCGGCAAGTGATTATCAAGAATTTCAGCAAAGATTAACAAAAAGGATTAATAAATTAAAAACGAATAGCACCGTAATATCGGTTACTTCAGTGAATACAGAAATTGATAATTTTGAAGGGCTTACATATCAGGAAATAACTTTTTTGGGGGCAATTTTATCAAGTCAAGACAGTATGGATGAGTATGTTTCTGCATGGAGTGTTAAGGAGCAGATGAAACGAAACGGGTTGAATGAAATTTCGTTCAATATATGTATGAGAAAGTTATTAGCAAAAAAATTTATTGAAACTTCTGTTGTTAATGACTATAGTGGAAACGAATATAACGGTATCCTTATTACTCAAAAAGGGAACGAGTGGATTTTAGAGAATGAAGAGAAATTTTGTGTTGAATATCATGCTGAGAAAGAAAATCATATAACAGAGTTTAAACTGCCATTTGACTAGAACTTATAGGGATGATTACCATTCGTGCTGGCTCTATTTTGGCTCTAAAAATTCGAACCGGCACAGATATGAAAAGAAGTTATAAGAAATAAGAATAATAAAATCGAGGGCGTAAAATTTTCTGTGTCTATGGGGAAAAATCTTCTTTGATAAGAACCA
>OLNC01000834.1_pt1 | contig 23688 bp, 15 predicted proteins | sample 1672011 | NCBI WGS metagenome assembly OLNC01 (sample SAMEA3136636, study PRJEB25190) | human gut metagenome | biome: human gut; feature: human-associated habitat; material: faeces | place: Austria | collected 2013 | reverse complement strand
AGAACTACCTGAACACCATCAACCTGGGTGCAGGTGCATACGGTGTACAGGCTGCTGCAAGACAGTATTTCGATAAAGATGTATGGGATCTGAATCTTTCCGAGTGTGCAACACTGGCTGGAATCACCCAGAACCCTACCCGGTTTAATCCTATCGTAAACCCGGAGAACAACCAGAAACGTAGAAAAGAAGTTCTCCAGCATATGCTGGATCAGAATTACATCACCAAGAAACAGTACAAAGCAGCTCTGGCTGATGATATATATTCCCGTATCCAGGCAGCTCAGGAAAAAAATTCCAGCACAGAGAACACGGTCTACACCTATTTCGAAGATGAACTGACAGATCAGATCATCAACGACCTTATGAATATCAAAGGTTATACCAAGACTCAGGCTACCAACCTTCTCTACAGCGGCGGACTTAAAGTATATACCACACAGGATTCCAATATCCAGACTATCCTGGATGAAGAATATGCCGATCCGTCCAATTACCCGGACGAAGTCCAGTACGAACTTGACTATGCGCTGACTGTCACAGATCCTGACGGCAATCAAGTAAACTACAGTAAGGAAATGCTTCAGCTGTATTTCCAGAATGAAGATCCGTCTTTCGATCTGCTCTTCGATTCACCGGAAGAGGGCCAGACTTATGTGGACAGATATAAAGAGAACATTCTGGCAAACGGAAGCAAGGTTGTTGCAGAACGTGTAAACTTCGCACCACAGCCTCAGTCTTCCATGAGTGTCATTGATCAGCAGACCGGTTATGTGAAAGCTCTTATCGGCGGCCGTGGGGAGAAAACAGCCAGCCTGACCCTGAACCGTGCTACTGACACAACACGTCAGCCTGGTTCCACCTTCAAGATCGTTTCCACCTATGCACCTGCCCTGAATGAAAAGGGTATGAGCCTAGCAACTACCTTCGAAGATGAACCCTATGAATATCCGGACGGTTCTCCTGTAAACAACGCAACCCGTTCTTACAATGGAACTACTACTATTCGTACAGCGATCCAGAACTCCATCAACGTAGTGGCAGTAAAATGTCTGGAGCAGGTAACTCCTGAACTTGGTCTTCAGTATCTGGATAACTTCGGATTCACTACACTTGCCCACGGTACAGAAGCAGATACAGATGCCAACGGCAATGTATGGAGTGACGCGAACCTTGCTACTGCACTTGGCGGTATCACCAGAGGTGTCACAAACATAGAACTGTGTGCTTCCTACGCAGCTATCGCTAACGGCGGCACCTACATCAAACCGATCTACTACACAAAGATCCTGGATCATAGCGGAAACGTACTGATCGAGAATACTTCCGCCGGACGTTCCGTGATCAAAGAAAGTACAGCATACCTGCTCACAAGCGCCATGGAAGATGTTGTAAAGAAAGGTACAGGTACCGCCTGCCAGCTTGACAACATGGCTGTTGCCGGCAAAACAGGTACTACTGAAGCCTATAATGACCTCTGGTTCGTAGGATATACTCCATATTATACCTGTGCAGTATGGTCCGGTTATGATAACAATGAGAAACTTCCGGATTATGCCCGTAACTTCCATAAGACTCTGTGGAAAAAGGTCATGACAAGAATCCATGAAGGATTACCTGAAAAAGATTTCACCAAACCTGCAAGTGTGGAGAAATTAAGCGTATGCTCTGAAACAGGTCTTCTGCCAAGAGCCGGCTGCCCTGTGATCACAGAATACTTCGATGTAGGTACCATGCCTACTGAATACTGCGAAGAGCATTATTATGACAGTTATGACTACGATTATGACAGTGATTACAGCAACACTGATACAGAAAACACCGATGATGCATCTCAGACAACAGATGCAGACAGTGACAGCACCGACAATACCGGAACCGATGACACCGGCAACGGTGATAATACTGATAACGGTGATGGCGGCAGTGATAATACAGATAATACCGGCGGCGATGATAATGGCGGCGGTGATGGCGATAACACTGGTGATAACGATGATGGCGGTGACAGCGGCGGAGAGGATGATTCCTCTTACCAGATTGATTATTATTGATCCTTCGCCTGAGTCAGATTGCTTTCGGCAACGTAATATTGTAACAAAAAATCCTCTGGGACAAGTTCCCAGAGGATTTTTTTACGCCTTTAATGATATCTTTAATAATATTTTGATTATGCTTCTTTGATCACCATACGGGCAGAGCCATAAATACCGGCATCATTTCCCAGAGTAGCCAGAATGATCGGTGTCTCTTTGCATGCTGAAAATGCATACTTCTTATAATATTTCTGGATACAGTCGATCAGAGACTGTCCTGCCTTTGATACGCCGCCGCCGATTACGATCGCTTCCGGATCTGTCACACAGGCAAACACGGACAGGGCACCGCCCAGTTTATCACCTACCTGGTTCATCACGTCCGTTGCAACTTTATCACCGTCTTTGTAAGCATCCAGTACATTCTTGGCAGAAAGATTCGGGAAGTCTCTGAGAACTGTTTTCTCTTCTGTTGCAGCCAGAGTCCTTTTAGCCACACGTACGATACCTGTAGCGGAAGTGTACTGCTCCAGGCATCCACTGTTACCGCAGTTACATTTCTCTTCTTCTGCATGGTCAATATTGGCATGGCCGATCTCTCCGCCTGCACCGTGAACACCTGCTACAATCTTGCCGTCCAGAATGATACCGCCGCCTACTCCGGTTCCCAGAGTAACCAGGATTACATTCTTTGCACCTGCTGCCGCACCTTTCCATGCTTCTCCAAGTGCAGCTACATTCGCATCATTTCCTGCTTTGGACGGAAGTCCTGTCAGTTCTGTCAGCTCTCTAGTAACTTCTTTAAATCCCCAGAAAAGGTTTACTGCGCAGAGAACTTCTCCTTTATCATTAACAGGTCCCGGAACACCGATTCCAACACCGTCTATATCAGATTTATCCAGCTTACGCTCTTCAATTTTATCCAGAATTGTTTTCGCGATATCCGGAATGATCTTCTCTCCGTTATTCTCCTTGCGTGTAGGAATCTCCCATTTCTCAACCAGAGTTCCGTCTGTCTGAAACAGACCACATTTTACGGATGTACCGCCAACATCAATTCCAAAACAATAATTTCCCATAATTTCCTCCATTTTCACAGATGCTACTGCGTCTTTTATTCTTTATCCTCGCGTCTCTTGGCAATGTTTGCCTGTACACGCTTATACAGCTCTTCCGCTGCATTATATCCCATCTTCTTCTGTCTGTGATTAACAGCTGCAGACTCTACAATGATCGCCAGGTTACGGCCCGGACGGATCGGAAGAGAATGGCATACGATCTTGTTTCCAAGGTACTCTGTATATTCCTCATGAAGACCAAGACGATCATACTCCTTGTCTCTGTCCCATTCTTCCAGTTTGATCACAAGGTCTACAGACTGAGTATCCTTGACACTTTCTACACCGAAAAGGGTCTTTACATCAATGATACCGATGCCGCGAAGCTCGATAAAATGTCTCGTAATGTCCGGTGCAGAACCTACCAGAGTTACGTCACTTACTTTACGAAGTTCTACTACATCATCACTGACCAGTCGATGTCCTCTCTTGATCAGCTCCAGGGCAGCTTCGCTTTTACCGATGCCGCTCTCTCCTGTGATCAGGACACCTTCACCGTATACATCTACCAGAACTCCGTGGATAGAGATACATGGCGCCAGCTGTACTCCCAGCCATCTGATGATCTCAGCCATGAAGCTGGAAGTTGTTCTCTCTGTTACAAAGGTCGGAACATTATATTTTATGGCCAGATCGATCATATCCTGTGATGGTCTCGTCATTGTACTGAAGATTACACACGGGATCTTACTTGAAATGAATCTCTCATATTTGAATTTCCGTTCTTCATCACTGAGCTGCATCAGATACGTATATTCTACATATCCGATGATCTGTACACGCTCATTGGCAAAGTGTTCCAGATATCCTGTAAGCTGCAGCGCCGGTCTGTTGATCTCGGCTGTCTTGATCACTATCTCAGGCAGGTCAATTTCAGGAGTCAGATTGTGAAGTCCCAATTCCTGAACTAATTTTGTCAACTGTACACCTTTCATTTGTTTCTCCTTTTCAGTTCAAAATTTTACGTTATTTTTATTATATCACATCACTATGCGCAACATCAATTGCAAATAGCAGATAATAGTTGGGGAACATGTAGAAGATTAAGAGAATGTTTCTACATATTTTATAAATTACTGTCTGTTTTTCCACATCAGATAACTAACGTGCCGACAAGTTGATTCTTGAAACAATCTTTCAGGATGAATCTTTAGCTATTTGTTCTCAACAGGCACATGAAAGAATTCATATACTTTCTGCGCGCTTCCTGCATTCATACTTTCTGTCTGCGCCAGTTCTTCCAGGGATGCATCCCGGATATTTTCGATGGATTTGAACTTTCTCATCAGTGCTTTTCTTCTGGTGTCTCCGATTCCCGGGATGTCATCCAGGAGAGAATGTACCTGATCTTTACTTCGCAGAGAACGGTGGAATTCAATGGCAAAACGATGTGCCTCATCCTGGATCCTGGTGATCAGCCGGAAGCCCTCACTGCTGGTGTCGATAGGGATTTCCAGGTTATTGTAATACAATCCACGTGTTCTGTGGTGATTATCTTTAACCATACCACAGACAGGAATATCAAGTCCCATATCTCCCAGAACTTTCAGCGCAATATTTACCTGGCCCCGGCCTCCATCCATCAGGATCAAGTCCGGCATGAGGGAAAAGCTGTCAAACTCGTCTTTTCCCTCATGGGTAAATCGTCTGGTAAGTACCTCCTCCATACTTGCGTAATCGTTGGGTCCCTGTACCCATTTGATCTTGAATTTACGATAGTCACTGCGTTTCGGCTTGCCTTTTTCATAGACAACCATGGAACCTACAGATTCGAAACCGCTGATATTGGAAATATCATATGCCTCCATCCGTCGAATTCCGGACAATCCAAGCCAGTCTTCCACCTCATGGACAGCGCCGATAGTTCTGCCCTCTTCGCGCTTGATCCGCTCTCTGTCCTTATCCAGAACCATCTTCGCATTCTCTTCTGCCAACTCCACAAGCTTTTCCTTGGTACCTTTCTTCGGCACACGGATATAAACACGCTGCTTTCGTCGTGCAGTAAGCCATTCCTCTATGATCTGCGCATCCTCGATTTCTTTCTGCAGCATGATCTCCCGTGGAATAAAAGGCGTACCCGCATAAAACTGTTTCATAAAACTGGACAGTACCTGAGCCTTCGTATCTCCCTGCGCCACACGCAGATAGAAATGCTCTCTGCCGATCAGCTTGCCGTCGCGGACAAAAAACACCTGCACAACCGCATCCTGCTCACGCAGGTCAAGGCTTTCGTCCATTGCCACCGCAATGATATCCTTATCTTCTTCTCCGTAGCTGGTGATCTTCTGACGCTCTCCGATCTTCTGAATACTGCGGATCAGATCGCGGTATTCCATGGCATCCTCGAAACGCATTTCCTCTGATGCTGCCATCATTTTATCCGTCAGTATATCAATGGTATCCTGGAAATCCCCGTTGAGAAATTTCAGAAGTTCTGTGATATTTTTCTTGTACTCTTCTGAACTCACATATCCCTGACAGGGTGCTGTGCACTGTTTCATATGGTAATACAGACAGGGGCGGTCTTTCCCACAGTCACGGGGAAGTACACGGTTGCAGGAACGCACCTTATAGAGCTTACGGACCAGTTCGATCACGTCTTTCACTGCCCCCGCACTTGTATATGGTCCGAAATACTTTGCCTTGTCTTTCTTCATTCTTCTGGCAAAAAGAACTCTTGGATATTTCTCATTGACTGTTACTTTGATAAATGGATAACTCTTGTCATCCTTGAGCATGGTATTATATTTCGGTCTGTGTTCCTTGATCAGATTACACTCCAGAACAAGTGCTTCCAGTTCAGAGTCCGTGATAATGTACTCAAACCTTCTAATGTGAGTTACCATCTGCTCAATCTTCGCACCTTTATTCCTGCTGCTCTGAAAATACTGCCGCACTCTGTTTTTCAGACTGACAGCTTTTCCCACATAAATGATTTCATCTTTCTCTCCATGCATGATATAAACCCCTGGTTTCCCGGGAAGTTTTTTCAGTTCTTCTTCTATCTGAAACATAAAATTTCCTCCATTTTATGATCCTATACTAACAAGAGCCGGGATGCTTCCCGGCTCTGTTATTGTATCACTGAATCTCTATCTTATCCAGCGTTACTGTATTCTCTTTTTCATCTGAATCTGTTTCTTTGGCCTGATCTGCGTTTGACTCATCCGGCTGTTTTTCTGTGATTTCCGCAACTGTCTCCACTGTTTTCACAGACAGTTCTTCTGTCTGTTCATTTGCAGCTTCTGCAGTTTGTTCTGCTGTCATTTTCACTGTTAAATTCTCTGCCTGTTCTTCCTGCTTGTTATCTGTTTTCTCCGGGATTATCAGATCGTCCAGATTTTCGGGAATCTCCATCCCGCGCTCTACTGCACGGAAGATCTTCATGAATTCCTTACCTGTAATAGTCTCTCTGCGGATCAGATAGCCCGCAATCTTGTCCAGCGCTTCTCTGTGACTTCCGATGAGTCTCTTGGCTTCTTCGTAGGAATTGTGAAGAAGTACCATAACTTCATGGTCAACTTCTGTAGCCGTGTCATCGCCGCAGTTTAATACTGCTCTGCCGCTGAGATACTGGCTCTCCTGTGTTGCCAGTCCCATCAGTCCGAACTTCTCGGACATACCGTATTGTGTGATCATTGCACGTGCTACCTTGGTAGCCTGTTCAATATCATTTGCGGCACCTGTGGTTACTGTGTCAAATACCAGTTCCTCTGCAGCACGTCCCCCAAGGTATCCCACCAGCATCGCTTCCAGTTCTTTCTTGGTGTTGAGGTATTTCTCCTCTTCCGGTACCTGCATGACATAGCCAAGTGCGCCCATGGTTCTCGGCACGATGGTGATCTTCTGTACAGGCTCTGCGTCTTTCTGCAGGGCGCTTACCAGTGCATGTCCAACCTCGTGGTAGGATACGATCCTGCGTTCCTGCTCACTGAGGATTCTGTCTTTCTTTTCTTTACCTACCAGAACCACCTCTACTGCTTCCAGCAGATCTTTCTGGGATACAGCAGTACGACCGCTCTTAACTGCAAGGATTGCGGCCTCGTTGATCATATTTGCCAGATCAGATCCCACTGCTCCGGAAGTTGCAAGTGCAATGTTGTCAAAGTCAACCGTTTCATCCAGATGTACATTTCTGGCATGTACTTTCAGGATCTCGATTCTTCCTTTCAGATCCGGGCGGTCAACGATTACCCGTCTGTCAAAACGTCCCGGACGGAGAAGTGCAGGGTCAAGAACTTCCGGACGGTTGGTAGCTGCCAGGATCAGAAGTCCCTTGGAAGTATCAAAACCATCCATCTCAGCAAGTAACTGGTTCAATGTCTGCTCACGCTCGTCATTGCCGCCGCCATAATGGGAGTCACGGCTCTTACCGATGGCATCGATCTCATCGATAAAGATGATACACGGCGCATTCTTCTTCGCTTCCTCAAACAGGTCACGGACACGGGATGCACCTACGCCGACAAACATTTCCACAAACTCAGAACCTGACAGGGAGAAGAACGGCACTTGTGCCTCTCCTGCTACTGCTTTTGCCAGAAGTGTTTTACCGGTTCCCGGAGGACCTACAAGCAGGGCACCTTTCGGGAGCTTGGCTCCGATGGTCGTGTATTTTCCAGGATTGTGCAGGAAATCAACAACTTCCTGAAGTGATTCTTTCGCTTCATCCTGTCCTGCCACATCCTTGAAAGTAATTCCTGTGTCTTTCTGAATATAGGCTTTCGCACGGCTCTTGCCGACACCCATCATTCCGCCGCCTTTATTCATACGGCGCATGAACACCATCAGAAGTACAAAGAGTACGATGGTCGGCAGAAGCACGCTCACCAGCATGGCTACGATCTCACTCACCGCATCCGGTGCTTCAGAATGGAACTCAATTCCGGTCCCTTCCAGTCTCTCTGTCAGCTGATCTGCTGATTCCATCTGGCGTGTATAATATTCTTTTTCCGAAAATGCAGAATCCTGATGCTTCGGTTTAATGGTCAATGTATCTGACTGAAGTGTAACTTCTTTTACATTTCCCTCTTCTACCATCTCGATAAATTTATCGTAGGTGATCTCACTGGAATTATCCTTGAGCATATTGGTAAACATGGCAAAACATACCAAAGTAATCAAGAGGCATACCAGAAACGCAAGGATCGATTGATGATTCTTATTGGGATCCTGATTGCCCGGACTCTTGTTTTTATCAGGACGATTGCCATTCGGATTATTGTCCATATGATTATCCATTTTTTTCCTCCTCTTGTTATCCTTTTTATTATAAAGAGAATTTTCTTATAAATCAACTGCGTTATTGCGAAATTACTTCGATTTTTGTAAAATTTCACCGTTACAAACGTCTCTTTTTGTAGTATACTATTGGCAAAGTGATTTTAAACATGTGATGAGATGAAAAAGGAGTGGATTTGAACAAATGAAGATAGGATTTGACAACGACAAGTATCTGAAAATGCAGTCCGAACATATTCGGGAACGTATCAACCAGTTTGGAAACAAACTTTATCTGGAATTTGGCGGCAAGCTTTTTGATGACTACCATGCTTCCAGAGTTCTTCCGGGATTTGAGCCGGACAGTAAACTGCGCATGCTGATGCAACTTTCTGATCAGGCAGAGATCGTCATCGTAATCAGCGCTGCTGATATTGACAAGAACAAAGTCAGAGGCGATCTTGGCATCACTTATGATGAAGACGTGCTTCGTCTTATGGAAGTGTTTACAGAGCGCGGCCTTTATGTTGGAAGTGTCTGCATTACTCAGTATGCTGGCCAGGAAAGCGCAGATGCGTTCAAGAAACGTCTGGAGAAACTTGGAATTAAGGTTTATGTACTTTATCTGATCCCGGGTTATCCGAACAACACATCTCTGATCGTCAGTGATGAGGGATACGGCAAGAATGATTATATCGAAACAACAAGACCGCTGGTTGTCATCACTGCTCCTGGACCTGGAAGCGGAAAAATGGCTACCTGCCTTTCCCAGCTTTATCATGAATACAAACGTGGTGTCAAAGCCGGATATGCGAAATTTGAAACTTTCCCGATCTGGAATATCCCGCTGAAACATCCGGTAAACCTGGCATATGAGGCAGCTACTGCTGACTTAAATGATGTCAACATGATCGACCCGTTCCATCTGGAAGCATACGGTAAGACTACTATTAACTACAACCGTGACGTTGAAGTTTTCCCTGTTCTTCAGGCTATGTTTGAGAAGATCATGGGCGAGTGCCCTTACAAATCTCCGACAGACATGGGCGTCAATATGGCCGGTAACTGCATCGTTGATGATGAAGCCTGCAAAGAAGCTGCACGTCAGGAGATTATCCGCAGATATTATAAGAGCATGGAATCTCTGGTTCGCGGAACCGGACGTGAAGAAGAAGTTTTCAAGATCGAACTTCTGCTGAAACAGGCTCATGTTACATTGGAAGACCGCAAAGTTGTTCCAGCTGCACTGCAGCATGAGGAAGAAACCGGTGCACCTGCTGCTGCCATGGAGCTTAATGATGGACGTATCATTACAGGAAAGACTTCTGATCTGCTTGGTGCTTCCTCTGCTCTGATCCTGAACGCACTGAAAGAGCTGGCAGGAATTGATCATAGCAAACATGTAATCTCTCCGGAAGCTTTAAGACCGATCCAGACTCTGAAGACTCAGTATCTTGGAAGCAAGAACCCGAGACTGCATTCTGATGAGACTCTGATCGCCCTTTCTATCAGTGCTGCTGATAATGAAGATGCGAAGCTTGCACTGCAGCAGATCCCGAAATTAAAGGGCTGCCAGGTTCATACTTCTGTGCTGCTGTCCCAGGTGGATATTCTGGAGTTCCGTAAGCTGGGTGTAGAGCTTACATGCGAGCCGAAATCTGAGCATGCTAAGAAGCTGCAGAAATAATAAAATGAAGAACTGTCTTTAATAACACAAGGACTGTACGATCTCTCTTTTTGAGAAATCGTACAGTCCTTGCTTTCATTTTCAAGCAGATAAAATCATTCATTTCACTGCCTGCTTATGACTGAATAACTACTCCATCACTGTTTCTTTACAGATTCTCCGGTCTTTCTACTTCATAGTTGGACCAGTCATCGATTGCTGTTGCGTTTGAGGCATCTGCGCTGTCCTGATAGAAATCTACTGTAATTGTGTAATCACTATCGCCTGTTACTGTCCAGGTGGAGTCTTTGTCGATCACTACGTTGCAGTAGCCGTCTCCGCCGTTTCCTGCGTAAGTTTCGTCATTGACAAATGCGCCTTCCAGTGTGGCTGCCGTTAGTCATGTAGAAGTCAAGGTGACTGATGGAATCCCAGATCACATTTCCTTTCATATCCTGGCTGTCTGCTGCAAATACTGTTGCTGCAGATCCTACAGATGTTGCTGTGATCATAACTCCCATAATCATTGCCAGATGTTTATACTTCATCGTGATACCTCGCTTTATACTTTTATAATTCTTATTTTTTTAGTTCTTTTGTTTTTGTTGATGGTATTACTATATCTAATAAATGTGTTTGATCTATGGTCAGTTTACGAAAAAAAGTGTCCTCTTATCTTTCTTATAAATGATACATCTCACATTTGCGGTGTTTCAATAATGGAAGCTGTTCTCTGATCTGGTCTTCCCGATCCAGATCTATTTCTTCTATTAAGATGCCTTCTTTCTCATCCAGCTGTTTCCTGACCTGTCCCCAGGGATCAGACACAATGGAATGTCCCCAGGAAATATATCCTGCCTGTGTGTCTCTGGCAGGAGCACATCCAAGCATATAAATCTGGTTATCAAGGGCTCTTGCACGGAAACTAAGTTCCCAATGCGCAGGGCCTGTAGTCATGTTAAACGCTGCCGGAACGAAGATCATTTTCGCACCATCCAGTACCATTGTTCGGGCAAATTCAGGGAAACGGATATCATAACAGATCATAACGCCCATTTTCCCGAATTCCGTATCAAATACTGTAGCATGATCCCCCGGAGTCAAAGTATCTGATTCCCTGAAGTACTGGCCGCCTTTTACATTGATATCGAAAAGATGGGCTTTCCGATGTTTCCCGATCTGTTTTCCCTGTCTGTCAAATATATAGGAAGTGTTAAAAATATTTCCGTCCGCATCCCTTTCAGGCATGGAACCTGCAATAAGATAAATCTGGTATTTCTCAGCCAGTCCGGACATTGCCTGCCACGCCGGTCCTCCCTCTTCCTCTGCATATACCGGAAAATTTTCCGTCTGATAGGGACAACAGAACATTTCCGGCAGTATCACAAAATCCGGTTTCTGTGCACTCACTTTTTCTATATATGCACCTGCTGTCCGTATATTTTCCATTTTATCCTGTACCGTATGCATCTGGATCGCAGCTGTTTTTATTTTCATCTAAACATCCATCCTTTCTTCCCGGCTCATTCCTGCCACGATCGAACCATAGATTCCCGTTCCGATCACTACAGATAATGCGTTGATGATTACTCCAATAGGCATAACTTTTTTCTCTCTCCTTTACCTGATTTCAGACAGACGCCGTATTTCTGACATCTTCCTGAAATTTATTTATTATGTAACTTGTTATGCATCATTTTTCAATACATAAAATACCACTTTCCAGGCATGTCCTGCAATTCAAAAACAGGAGTAACCTATTCCTGTATGGAATACAAAAAAGCAGCCCTCACCAACTGCATATTCTGCTACGGTAAGGTCTGCTTTTACTTTTTTATGAATTCTGTCCTGATCAGTCTTCGTATCCGTTCGGGTTATTGGACTGCCATCTCCAGGAATCTGCGCACATTTCCTTAATTCCGTTCTCTGCTTTCCAGCCAAGTTCTCTCTCTGCTTTGGAAGCATCGGAATAGCATGTTGCAATGTCACCTGCACGGCGCGGTTTGATCACATATGGGATCTTAACGCCTGTAGCAGCTTCGAAATTCTTTACGATATCAAGAACACTGTATCCTTTTCCTGTACCAAGGTTATAGATGCTTAATCCGGAGTTGTCTTCGATCTTCTTGAGGGCTTTTACATGTCCCTTGGCAAGATCAACTACATGGATATAATCTCTTACACCTGTTCCGTCCGGAGTATCGTAATCGTTTCCGAATACACCAAGTTCTTTCAGTTTGCCTACTGCAACCTGTGTGATGTATGGCATCAGGTTATTCGGGATACCGTTTGGATTCTCTCCGATGGTTCCGCTCTTGTGAGCACCGATCGGGTTGAAGTAACGAAGCAGAACTACGTTCCATTCCGGATCTGCTTTCTGGATGTCTGTCAGGATCTGCTCCAGCATGGATTTGGTCCATCCGTATGGGTTTGTACACTGTCCTTTCGGGCACTCCTCTGTGATCGGGATGATAGCCGGATCTCCATATACAGTTGCAGAGGAAGAGAAGATAATGTTCTTTACATTATGTTTTCTCATCACATCTACCAGTGTTAAAGTACCGGAAATATTATTCTCATAGTATTCCCACGGCTTTACAACGGATTCTCCTACAGCCTTCAGTCCTGCGAAATGGATGCAGGAATCAATATCTTCTTTATCAAAAATTTCATTTAAAGCATTACGATCCAGAATATCCGCTTTATAGAACTTCACTGGTTTTCCTGTAAGTTTGGATACTCTTTCCAGAGATTTCTCGCTTGCATTGCTTAAGTTATCCAGAACCACTACATCATATCCGGCATTCTGCAGTTCCACAACTGTATGGCTGCCGATATAACCTGCTCCACCTGTAACTAAAATTGCCATAATAATCTCCTCCTAATCAGTCTGCTGTCTGTTGCCTATGTTCTGGGCAGTAACAGCCTTTGTTTTCTGTAAGTTCATTTCCAGTACATCGTTTCGTAAATTACGATATACCAGCTCTTTATTACAATCATTATACTAGTTCACAGTATCTGTAATATCCTTGAAAATTCTGAGCGGAATCTTAAAAATCCTGCGGATATAATCCTTCATCTTTCATTCTCTGGATTGCAGCCACAACTACCGGCTTATCCTCTTTATAGGTGACTCCATACCACTTATCCATGGATTTAAGAACCTTTACAGTTGCCTTGTTTTCGCCCAGAAGCTCATCTACTACAAACGGCAGAAAATATTCACATTTCATAGGATTTACCGGAAGATTTTCCTCCAGGAATTTCGGGAATCTTGCCTTTAATTCCTTCAGAATGCTTTCTGAAAATCCCCACATGTTCATGGAAACCGTACTATCCTGCGGTAAAACGGTCCATGTTTTGCCCTCATCTTCTGTATAGGCAACACTACCCTCATGTCTTTCGATATGAGTACGCTCATGAATCTTCTGCAAATGTCCTTCTTCATCTGTCACGCAAACGCCTCTGGCCACATGACCATTCTCTGTCAGAGTATTCTCAAGCTTATATCCTACCATCATATATCTGTAGATGCCATCCTCATCCTGATTCTGTGTCAGGAAATCATACGCCATCCTGAAAGCATTTGCTCCGTAATAATCATCTGCATTGATCACGGCAAATGGTCCGTCGATCTCATCAATACAGCTTAATACCGCATGACCTGTTCCCCAGGGTTTGACTCTTCCTTCCGGAACCTCATAGCCCTCTGGAAGGTTCTTAAGATCCTGAAATACATAAGTCACATCCAGATGTTTACTCAGCCTGTCTCCGATCGCAGCTTTAAAATCAGCTTCGTTTTCTTTCTTGATAATAAAGATTACTTTTTTGAATCCGGCTTTTACTGCATCATAAACAGAAAAGTCCATGATGATATGCCCTTCTTTATCTACAGGATCGATCTGCTTCAGACCACCATAACGGCTTCCCATGCCAGCAGCCATTACTACTAATACTGGTTGTTTCATAATAACAATCCCCTTTTTCTTTTTAATTCTGTTTTATATTACCACATTTTGGAGTTCTTGGGGTATTTTTTCTCTTATTGAGCAAAATTTCTCCCTTATCCTGTGATTTCACTGAGATGAGCGATGAATTCCTCCGGTGTCTCCGTAAGTCTGACCAGTCTCAGAAGTTCCTCCCGGATTTCCTCTTTATAACCTTCACTTCTCTCCAGACCTGCAGCCCACATATAAGGGGTAGTCATGTTTTCCAGATAAGTTCTGGCATCTGCGATCGCTTCCGGCCACTGGGTAAAATCCGAATCTGCCGGAATGGAATTTACGGTTTCTGTCATTTTCATATCATATTCTCCGGTGCACAAAGAGTACGCGAAATCAAAACTCTCCTGCTTTTTCTCAGAACTCTCTGTGATCCCGAAGCCCTGTGCGCCAATCATCACACCTTCTGTTCCGTCTTTTCCCTCTGCCGGGGCAGGCCACGGAAAAAATCCCCACTGGATCTGAGAATCTGTTTCCTTCATGATCTCATCCGGTGCCCAGGATCCCTGCAGCACCATAACAGATTCTCCGTTTCCAATCTCATTCTGTCCTTCATGTTCAGGGGCAGGCGCTTCTTTGCTCATATATCCTGCGAAAAAAAGAGTTCTGATATCCTTCGCAGCCTGGAGAGCCTCCGGAACCTGATCCCAGGTTCCATTGCGGATCACTCTGAGTACGGCATCCTGTCCAATATATCTGGCAAGCTGATAACCATAGAGCAGGTCTACTGCATTCTCGTCACAGGTCATGGCATTCAGGCCACTGTCACTGTTTTTTATCTTTCTGCATACCTTCAGAAGTCCTTCCCAGGTTTCCGGAATATCATCCTCTGTAAAACCTGCCTCTTCCCACAGTTCTCTGTCATACCATACTCCTGTAATATAGGGCTGGTAAGGCATGGTCAGAAGCTGTTCTTTATTCCACTTTTTCATCTGTTCCCTGAGTATCGGCATAATGTGCGTCTGATAATTCATGGTCTCTGCCATCTTATCCAGTTCTGTAAGATATCTGCTGTGATCCTGGATCATTCTCTGGTAATCATCGTCAAAAAGGTCTATTTCCTCCCCTGCATCCAGCGCAGGTCCGATAAGGTCGGAGATTTTTCTCCCCTTCCATTCTATTTCCACAGAAATTCCCGTGGCTTCCTCATAGGCCTCTGCGGCTTCCCTGATCACATCTGCCTGGGGTTCATCCTCTTCCCACATGGACCAGTACACGATACTCTGCTCGGGGATCTCTGTGATCTCATCTGAGGCTGATACAGGAACTGTCCCCGCTGTGAACAACAGGGAAAAACATCCCGCTCCTGCTGCAATGCTTCTCCATCTTTTCATACCGAAAATACCCTCCTGTTATGAGTTTATTTTCTCTAATAATTCCCTGTGTGTCAATCCCCTAAATTATCACTCTGTCTGAAATGGAGCACGCAGCCCTTAATTTGTCAAGCAGATATTCGCAATTGAAGCAGGAAACTTACTTGATTTGGTTAAACAGGATCTCCATCTTCGTTCCTCTGCCCGGCTCACTGTCCAGGAGAATTTTGGCATGATGCAGGACTGCTCCATGTTTCACGATGGACAGACCAAGACCTGTACCTCCGGTCTCCCTGGAATGGCTTTTATCCACTCTGTAAAAACGTTCAAAAATCCTCTGCTGTTCACTCTCCGGAATGCCGATTCCGTTATCTTCCACACGGAAATAAGGTTTCCCGTTAAGTTTTCCCACAAATACCTTTACTTCTCCTCCTTCCGGTGTATACCGGATGGCATTATCCGTAATATTATAGAGCATTTCATAAAGCACATGACGCACTCCCTCTACCTTGGCACTGCCGCCGCTGTATTTCAGCTCAATCTGTTTCTTCCCTGCACAATTCTGCAGATTATTGATCACATCCTGTCCCAGTTCTCCGATATCCACCGGTTCAAACATGGTTTCCCCGTTCTTCTCATCCAATCTGGAAAGCTGTATGATATCTGCCACCAGATTGGATAATCTCTCAGATTCGTGATAGATCCTTCCGGAAAAATCCTGCACCTTATCCGACGGAACCATTCCATTCATCATAAGCTCTGCATATCCGGAAATAGACATAAGCGGAGTCTTCAGTTCATGGGAAACATTGGCAGTGAATTCCTTGCGCACACTCTCCGCGTTTTTCAGATCTTCCAGCTGCTTCTGGATCTGTCTGTTCTGCTGATCCAGACGAAAAAGCAGAGGCCGCAGTTCCTCATAGCAGACATCATTCAGAGGTTGTTCCAGATCGATCTGATTAATAGGCTCGATCAGCTTCCTGGTCTGTTTCTGCACCAGAAAGATTTCGATCATAAGGATCACACATACCAGTCCTCCCAGAAGCAGGAAACTGGATACCATTGTCATAAGCAGACTGTCTGTGGTCTTGGCCACCCTGATGATCTGTCCGTCATCCAATCTGACTGCATAGTAGAAAGTCTGCTTGGAAAGGGTATCTGAATATCGCACCATTTCACTGAATCCGTTTTTCTCAGCCTCAATAAATTCCGGTCTGTTGCTGTGATTTTCCATCTCAGAGGGATCCTCAATGCTGTCAAACAGCACACTGCCGTCTTTTCCCAGAAGTGTGATCCTGCTGCTGGTCGCATCCCCGACTTTGCTGGTAAGAAAACCTTCTCCATCCTCTTCCAGTCCTGTCCGGATATATGCAACCTCATCCCGCACTCCCTGTTTCATATAAAGATCATATCTGTTGTACATGACTGTTCCTGCTGCCAGGAAAGTAAGTATCACCGACAAAATAATAAGAAAACTGGTATGGCTGAATATTCTCTGCTTCATATTATGCTCCTATCCTGTATCCCACACCCCGGACAGTCTCTATCAGATTTCCGGCATCTCCAAGTTTCTGACGAAGGGTTCTCACATGCACATCCACAGTTCTGGTCTCTCCGTCAAAATCATATCCCCACACATGGCAGAGGATCTGGTTTCTGGTCATGACCAGGCCTTTATTTTCCATCAGATACTGAAGAAGCTCGAATTCTTTTCTGGTAAGGTCGATCTTTTCTTCTTTCCAGCGCACCTCATGACGTCCCACATTCAGATAAAGCTCTCCGAAATGAAGTTCCTTATCTTCATTCTGACGTGCACTCCGTCTCAGGACTGCTTTCACCCTTGCCACAAACTCCATCATGCCAAAAGGTTTGGTAATATAGTCGTCTGCGCCGCCTTCCAGTCCTCTTACCTTATCAAATTCCGCTTCCTTGGCAGTAACCATGATCACCGGAACATTTTTTACAGAGGGCATGCCTTTCAGCTGTTTCAGAATGGTATATCCATCATCTCCCGGAAGCATGATATCCAGCAGGATCAGTTCCGGGATTTCTTCTTTCAGTGCCTGCATCAGCTCTGCACCGTTCCCGAATCCTCTTGCTTTAAATCCGGTTGTTTCCAATGTATAAATAAGAAGTTCCCTGATATTACGTTCATCTTCTACACAATAGATCATTGTTTCACCTTTCCCCTTTGTTCTGATCAAGCCGAGCCTGATCCAGTTAAACATATAAATTCAGTATACTTATTTTTTCCCGCTTATACAAGTACCTGACTTGTATACACCTCTCTTTTATAAAGCGGAAAATCCGGCCATTTTCTTTGAAATATCTCTCTTAGATACTCCAAAGTGCCCGGATTTTCTACTCTTATGAAAGCTTATATTTGATTCGTGCATCTTCCAGTTCGCGATAAAATGTTTCGTCCGGATGGCTCTTGACAGTGTTCAGATGGCTGTGAGTATCATACAGATCATCATTTACCTGTGTTACGCACACACCAATGTTTGAACAATGATCTGCCACTCGTTCCAGGCAGGTTGTAATATCTGAAAGGATAAAGCCCATCTCAATGGTACATTCTCCGCTTCGCAGTCTCTGTACATGGCGGCGTTTCATCTCTTTGGAAAGTTCATCGATCACTTCTTCCAGCGGTTCGATCTTTTCCGCAAGTTTCATATCCTGTTTGTCAAAAACTTCATAGGCAGTATTCACAATATCTTCTACTGCTTCACCAAGTATCTCCAAGTCTTTCTTTGCACTTGCAGAGAATTTCAGACCTTTTTTGTGGAGTTCCTGTGCAGATTCCTTAATATTTACCGCATGATCGGAAATTCGTTCAAAGTCTCCGATGCAATGGAGCATAATGGAAAGGCTGTGGCTGTCTGCCTCTGAAATATCTTTGTGGCTTAATTTTACCAGATAAGTTCCCAGTTCATCTTCATAACGGTCTACCTTGGCTTCCATATTCTGCACACGTTCTACATCATCTTCACTGTATTTATCCACAAGTTTCAGCGCTGTAAACAATGCATTGTGGGATTCTTCTGCCATTTTTCTGGCTGCATTCCGGCTCTGCTCTACTGCAAATGCCGGTTTTTCAAGAAAACGTGGCTCCAGGATCATAAACTCCTTGTCCTCTGCGGAAACAGCAACATCTTCTTTTTTGTCTCTGATAGTGAGACAGGCAAGTTTCTCCAGTCCTTTTGCAAAAGGAAGCAGAATGATCGTTGCAGTGATGTTAAATACACTGTGGATGATCGCAATTCCTGCAGGTGTTGCTGACTGATGGAAGAATGAAAATCCGACGATTGCATTTATAATATAGAAAACAGTCATAAAGATCACGGTACCGATCAGGTTAAAGTAAAGATGTACTGCTGCTGCACGTTTGGCATTCTTTTTCGCACCGATTGCAGAAAGGATCGCTGTGATACAGGTACCGATGTTCTGTCCCATGATGATCGGGATTGCTGCACTGAACGGCACTGCACCGGTGAGACAGAGTGCCTGCAGAATACCGACGGATGCAGAAGATGACTGGATCACTGCGGTGAGAAGTGCACCTGCCAGAACACCAAGTAACGGGTTGGAAAACTTAAGTAACAGGTTTGTAAATTCCGGAACTTCTGCAAGTGGCTTTACAGCAGAACTCATCATGTCCATGCCGTACATCAGAATGGCAAAACCAATGAAAATCGTTCCAACGTCTTTCTTCTTTGAATCATTGATAAACAGGATAAATATGACACCAATGATCGCAAGGATTGGTGAAAATGAAGTTGGATTAAACATACGGATGATAAAGTTATCACTCTGGATACCTGTCAGACTTAAGATCCAGGATGTGACCGTAGTACCGATATTTGCACCCATGATCACGCCTACTGCCTGGGACAGTTTCATAATTCCGGAGTTTACGAAACCAACTACCATAACTGTTGTAGCCGATGACGACTGTATAACAGCAGTCACTCCCGCTCCCAGCAATACTGCTTTAATTGGACTTGATGTAAGATTTTCAAGAATTTTCTCCAGCTTACCGCCGGAAACTTTCGCAAGGCCATCGCCCATTGCATTCATTCCATACAAAAACAGTGCCAGACCTCCGATTAATGTTAATATACTAAAAAAATCCATGGTTATTCTCCTTTTTCTTTTTCGAGTATGTAGGAACTTTCAGAAGCTTATGTACTCCTGACTTGTTTTCCATCATAACCATGCTTTGTAAAATCATCCCCATGGGAATGTTAAATCCATGTAAAATTTTTCACATAAAACCGCAGAAAAATAAAAAGAACTATTGTTTTTTCTCTACAATAGTTCTTCTGTTTCCAGATTATTCTTCTCTGGCTATATTTTTAATCTTAATGAAGTAAATAAAGACATTCTTTTTATTAGAATCCGCGGATTTCTTCATCCTCAGATCCCGTCTTATCAATGGAGCGGATTTCCAGGAAATAACTGTAATTGTCATTTACTTTTACTTCCACTCTGTCGCCAACTTTGTGGCCTTTTAATGCCATACCGATCGGAGACTCGATGCTGATACGGTTCTCCATGGAATTTCCTCTGATGGAAGTTACCAGCTTGTATTTCTCAATCTCATCGTCCTCTTCGAAATATACCTCTACGATATCATCCATTCCAACTTCATCGTCCTTGGATTCATCTGATACGATCGTTGCTGTTTTCAGCATATTCTCAAGGTAACGGATACGGCTCTCGTTCTGATTTTTGTGTTTCTTTGCCGCATAATATTCAAAGTTCTCACTCAGGTCTCCCTGCGCTCTGGCTTCCTTTACAGCTTCGATTGCTTCTTTTCGTACAACCAGCTTGCGGTGGTCGATCTCTTCCTGAATTTTCTCAACATCTTTCTGTGTAAGCTTTTCTTTCATTGCTGCATCTCCCTTTTCTCTCGGAAATATTGTCACTGTCATTGCCCGGCTTTCATTGGCTTAACCATATCAGACGGATAACATTTTGTCAAATTTCACATAATGTTATCCATAAACAATAATCAATCTTCTTTCAGACGTTTTTCATTCATATACTGCGCCATTTCATCAGAAACATTATCGATCAGATAGTTCTTGCTGCTTTGGCGTTTTTCGTGCCATTGCTGACGAATCTGGTTTTCTGTGGCTTTTATTTCATCACGCAGACCTCGGGCAGACATACGGTGAGCGCCCTGACCCATGATGATGATCTGCTCCAGACCATCGGATGTGGCTACTGTTACCTGGTTTTCACGGCCGATCTTATGGACCGTTTTCTCAATGTACTGGTCTGCGGTTTCAGCTTCTTTCGTGTAGACTACATGGATGTTATGATAGGTGATTACTTCTTCTACATGACCTTCTACCTTGTAAGCATCAAATACAAGAATTAACGTACATTTCTTAAATCCCTGATAGTTGCTCAGGATATCCATCAGTTTTGTCTGAGCTGCATGGAGATTCGCATCCGCCAGTTCCTTTAAATCTTCCCATGCATAGATGATATTGTAACCGTCTACAAGAAGATACTCTTTCTCTTTCTTCTTTGCAGATGAACTGTTGCGGTAATAGCTGCTGTCAGTTCTAGAAGAAAATGTTCGTTTAAACTGCGGCTCTTTATAACGTTTGACCGGTCCGAAGGTGCGCTCAAAGATTGCTTTCAGCTCTTCTTCATCCTCGTAACTTCCTACCCCCGCATTCTTAGGTGGACGATATCCAGAATCTGCCTGATCGGGACTATTCCTGTTTCTTCCCTGTCCTTCTGTCCTGGAAACACTTGAAAATTCACCGCCAGTTGCAGTTCCTGCATTTCCTGTTCCATATTCTTCCTCAGCTATACTTCCACTCAGTTCAGATTCATCCACACCTTCTAAGTGCATATAATCTTCTACTTCATACCACGGCACCACGAATCCGGCTCCATGAGCACAGAATACAGAACCTGTCGGATTGTCCAGGTCACGTTCGGAGTCATATCCAATCTCATCGACAATCTCATCCTGATTCTGACATGGTGCATAACCTTTCAGAGAACAGAATAATCTGCCCCGGCCTTTGGTATAGGAGGTTACCTGTGTCTGGTAATCGCGCATCGTGGATACCGGTGCACTTCCTCTCAACACCATCATCTCATCTTCATCTGCTTCCGGCTGCTGGAAAGTTCCGTTCATTTTCTGGATGTCAGTCATAGCACGTCCGATCATATCTCCCGGGATTTCAAGTCGGAACTCATAATATGGCTCAAGTAAAACACTCTTTGCTTTTTTTAATCCCTGACGCACTGCCCTGTATGTCGCCTGCCGGAAATCGCCGCCTTCTGTATGTTTCAGATGGGCACGTCCTGTGATCAGGGTAATCTGCATATCTGTGATCGGAGAACCAGTTAATACTCCCGGATGTTCCCGCTCTTCCAGATGAGTCAGGATCAGGCGCTGCCAGTTACGGTCCAGCACGTCTTCACTGCATGCAGTAAAGAACTGCAATCCACTTCCAGGTTCTCCCGGTTCCAGAAGCAGGTGGACTTCTGCGTAATGGCGCAGCGGTTCAAAATGTCCCACACCTTCTACTGGTTCTGCAATAGTTTCTTTATATACGATATTTCCTGTGCCAAATTCTACTGCTACGTGGAAACGCTCCCAGATCAGATGCTTTAATATCTCAATCTGAACCTCACCCATCAGCATGGCATGGATTTCTCCAAGCTGTTCGTTCCATACAATGTGAAGTTCCGGTTCCTCCTCTTCCAGCTCTTTGAGTTTCTTAAGCATCTGGTGAACATCACAGTCCTCAGGAAGCAGAATTCTGTAATTTAATACAGGTTCCAGAACCGGCATCTCAGATTCCCGTTCAATCCCAAATCCCTGTCCCGGATGTGTCTGGGAAAGGCCGGTCACTGCACAGATAGTTCCTGCAGGAGCTTCCTTTGCAAGCTCAAATTTCGCACCGGAATAAATACGGATCTGATCCGCTTTCTCTGTATCTGTGAGAAGTTCCTTTACCTTCAGGGTTCCTCCGGTGATTTTCATATAACTTAAACGATTGCCCTGATCATCTCTGGCAATCTTGAATACTTTTGCACCAAACTCCGAAGGATATTCTGGTGTCTCACAGTATTTTTCCAACCCATGAAGGAATTCTTCTACCCCTGTCATTTTCAGAGCAGAACCGAAGAAACATGGGAAAAGTTTTCGCTCTTTGATTACTTTTCGGATATCTGATGTTGATATTTCCTCTGTTTCCAGGTATTTTTCAAGCAGTTCCTCATCGCAGACAGAAATATCTTCCAGAAACTGAGACTGCAGATCTGATTTTTCCCAGGTGAAATCAACGCAATTATCACTTAATCGCTTCTTTAATTCTGCCAGAAGTTTCTCTTTATCTGTTCCGTCCTGATCCATTTTATTGATAAACAGGAACGTCGGGATCTGGTATCTTGCCAGAAGTCTCCATAAGGTCATGGTATGTCCCTGCACACCATCCGCTCCATTGATTACAAGGATGGCATAATCCAGAACCTGCAGTGTTCTCTCCATCTCCGCCGAGAAATCCACATGCCCCGGCGTATCCAGTAAAGTTATCCCCCTGTTTCCCAGTTCAAACTCCGCCTGCTTGGAAAAAATCGTGATTCCGCGCTCCCGCTCCAGGTTATAAGTGTCCAGATACGCATCCTTATGATCCACACGCCCCAGCTTACGGATTTTTCCCGTTAAATATAAAATCCCCTCCGACAACGTAGTCTTACCTGCATCTACGTGGGCAAGGATACCTACAACAAGTTTCTCCATAGTATATTTAGAACTCCTTTTTTCTTATGAATAATCAGTATATATTTTTTAACGTTCTATCTGTCAGCTTTATCAGTTAATTATTTTAACATACTGATATAGAGAAATCCAATAGAGTTCTGCTATTATACGTTCATTTATTTCATATCACAATTAATTTTAAGCTCCATATTCAAGGCATTTTATATTCTTTTTATTTTATAAATTGTATAGAAACTTTTTTATTCTTTATGTGTTCCTCTGATTACTTTGATTCCACGTTCTTCTATCATATTGCAGATCTGTGTCATCCTTGGACATTCATGCTTTCCATCCGGGAGACGACAGACACCTACGTGGATGGTACTGATTTTTTCACTGACCAGTCTGTCTATCTTTTCCAGGATTCCTTTGTCTTCTATGGGTTCTATCGGGTTGGCGCCTTTGCATTCGTTACAGGTCATCATTGCTGCCAGACAGGTATCTTCCGGATAATCCTGAAAGAAATCAGTTCTGTTCTGAAATGCTGCCAGGCATCCGACTCTGGCGCATACATTATTAGAATGAATACACGT
>OLNC01000833.1_pt1 | contig 23711 bp, 24 predicted proteins | sample 1672011 | NCBI WGS metagenome assembly OLNC01 (sample SAMEA3136636, study PRJEB25190) | human gut metagenome | biome: human gut; feature: human-associated habitat; material: faeces | place: Austria | collected 2013 | reverse complement strand
AGATTATATATTTATTCTATGCTTAAGTCAAGTCAAAAAAAGTGGCTTTCATCCCTCACGCAAGCATGTGGGTTTTTCGCCACAAATTTATAACATACTCCTGCTAAAAGAGACGGTGTTGTTTTTAGATGCCGGCAAGTGCTATGAAAAATTCCAGGACATTCTTGAATTTTTTATTAATCAAAACTTTTTTCTCCATTTTTTTACTTCTATATGTTATAATCAAACAGCAGACTCTGCATTTTTTCGCTATGCAGTTTTGCAATGTATCATAAGCTTATATCTCAAAGGGAGATTATGAAAGCATATAAAAATATATAAAATAATAAGTGAGGTAGAATAATGAACAAAATCAAGATTGGTATTGTAGGTTATGGTAATATTGGTCGTGGTGTGGAGCAGTCAATTAAGCGTAATGATGATATGGAATTGGCAGCGGTATTTACAAGAAGAGATCCTGCTACTGTATCTATTCAGACAGAGAGTGCTGCTGTGAAGCATTTTGATGAGATGGCATCTATGAAAGATGAGATTGACGTAATGATTCTTTGTGGTGGTTCTGCGACAGATCTTCCTGTTATTGGTCCGAAAGTTGCTGCTTCTTTTAATACGATTGACAGTTTTGATACCCACGCAAAGATTCCTGAATATTTTGCTGCTATGGATAATGCTTCAAAAAAAGGAAATAAGATCAGTATCATTTCTGTCGGCTGGGACCCGGGAATGTTTTCTTTAAATCGTTTGTATGCCGAGTCCATTCTTGTACAGGGAAGTACTTATACTTTCTGGGGCAAGGGTGTAAGTCAGGGACATTCTGATGCGATCCGCCGTATTGAAGGGGTTAAAAATGCAATCCAGTACACAGTTCCTATCGAAGATGCTGTGGAGCAGGTAAGAAGTGGAAGTGAACCAGAACTTACAACAAGACAGAAGCATTTAAGAGAGTGCTATGTTGTTCCGGAAGAAGGTGCTGATAAAGCAGCTATTGAAACAGCAATTAAAACAATGCCTAATTACTTCTCTGACTACGATACAACTGTAACATTTATTACCGAGGAGGAATTAAAGGCACATCATAGTAAGATGCCACATGGTGGTTTCGTTATCCGTACTGGTGAAACGGGATGTGAAGGTAACAAACATGTTATCGAATACTCTTTAAAACTTGATTCTAATCCAGAGTTTACAGGAAGTGTACTTGTTGCTTATGCACGTGCTGCTCACAGACTTTCTGTGAAAGGTGAATCTGGTGCCAGAAGTGTATTTGATATCGCACCGGCAATGTTATCTCAGATGACTCCGGAAGAATTAAGAGCTAAGATGTTATAATCTGATATATTAAAATTCAAGGAGGGACTTTTAAACCATCATGCCAGTATTTGATTTTAGTAATATGCAGGCAAAAAAAGAGCCTGTACGCTGTACATACACCATGGTCTATTCAGATAATGATCATGCTTCACCGGAAAATCCGATTCTTATAATTGACAATACAAAGAGAGAATGGAAACATCATTCTTTTGGTATTTTTGCAAATCCAAATAAACAGACTACATTTGAGTTTGAAGAAGAAGATGGTACGATCAGTGCAGATATCTTAAAAGTAGATGCTCGTTTTGTCAGTCTTTTAAAATGGCTTGGCGAACACCATATTCACATCCAGCTTTCCGGTAAAAATACTGCACAAGGATATGCAGTCTATAAAATTCAGGAAATTTCTTTTGGAGGAAGAACGAAATTATCTGCAGAAGATGGCTTTTTACAGTTTATGATCGAGCGTCTTTTTGCAAGCAGCGCTCCTGTGGAGGAAACTTCTGAGATAACTACAGAGGAAGAAGACAGTGATGAGATGAAGCTTACCAGTCTTCAGAGCATTACAGACTTTATGACTTGCGCCGGAAGAACGCTTCCTGATAATATCCGCCTGTGGGCCAGAAGAAACCTTGCTGTTGCCCGTTCACGCGAAGTTTCTCCAGAAGAACGACGCCATGCCCAGCGTGCTTTATCTATTATGATGAACATTCAATGGAAAAGTGATTATTTTAAATCTATCGATCCTGAGGAAGCACGACGGATTCTTGACGAAGAACTCTATGGAATGGAACGTGTAAAGCAGAGAATTATTGAGACAATTATCCAGATTAACCGTACACATACTCTTCCTGCTTATGGTCTTTTACTTGTAGGACCTGCCGGTACCGGAAAGTCTCAGATTGCTTACGCTGTTGCTCGTATTTTAAAGCTCCCATGGACAACTTTGGACATGAGTTCCATTAATGATCCCGAACAGTTAACCGGAAGTTCCCGTATTTATGCGAATGCAAAGCCTGGAATTATCATGGATGCTTTTTCAATGGCTGGAGAATCTAATCTCGTTTTCATTATTAACGAGCTTGATAAGGCAAACTCCGGTAAGGGAACTGGTAATCCTGCTGATGTTCTTCTTACTTTATTAGATAACCTTGGCTTTACTGACAACTACATGGAATGTATGATTCCTACTGTTGGAGTTTATCCGATCGCAACTGCCAATGATAAGAGTCAGATCAGCAGTCCTTTAATGTCCCGCTTTGCTGTCATTGATATTCCGGATTATACACCAGAAGAAAAGAAGGCAATCTTCTCTAAATTTGCTCTTCCTAAAGTTCTCAAACGAATCGGCTTACATGAAGGGGAATGTATCATGACGGATGAGGCATTAGATACCGTAATTGACATCTTTTCCGATACTACAGGTATTCGTGACTTAGAACAGGCTGCAGAGCATATCGTAGCGAATGCATTATATCAGATTGAAGTGGATCATTTAAAACAGGTCGTTTTTACCGGAGAAATGGTAAGAGAATTGCTTTTATAACTTTGATTCATTATGTAAAAAGTCCGATAGAGCAGATATAAGGAGCTCTGCTCATCAGACTTTTTATTTTTTATCTTATTTCATCTTAAATGCAGCTTTTCCATTCTGTTTTATATCGTAGAGGACAGCATCTGCATTTTTACATAACGATACAAAATCTTCTCCCTGTTCAGGGAAAATTACTCCTCCTGCATTGTCTGTGCAAAGTATTTCAGACAAAGGTCTCCATTACTATGACCATAGGTGTCATTATAAGATTTAAAATTATCTACATCGATAAACAGGAATATCCCCGGTTGTTTCTTTCTAAGCTCATGTTCAACATCTGCCCGGAAAGCTCTGCGATTCAGGACTCCTGTCAATGCATCCGTACTGGACAGACCAATATATCGTTTTTTATCTTTTTCTATAACATCCTCTTATTTTCATACATCAGCTTATCTGCCTGATGGATTGCTTCCATGATCGGATGCACACCGCAGACCCCACCAATACTGACGGTTACATGAAAATCCGGATATTCGGTAAACACAATATTCTCAACTGCTTTTTTAATTTTTTCGTTCTTCTTCAACATATGTTTTTCAGACATTTGAGGAAAAAGCAGCAAAAATTCATCTCCACCATAACGAATCAGAATATCGGTACTTCGAATGCAGGACTGAATCGCAGCAGCAATATCCCTAAGCACTACATCGCCTGCCAGGTGTCCGTATGTATCATTTACCTGTTTGAAACGGTCCACATCTATAATTTCTACACACTCCATCCCTTCCATATGAGTAAGATATGTCTCAAAATATCGTCTAGAGTATGCACCCGTCAACGCATCAGAAAAAAGTTCTCTATTCTCTCCACGACTTTTATCCAGTAAAAATCGGGTTCCATTCGCATCAATCCAACGCCCTTCATTCATCTTAGAGAGCATCTCCAGCACACATGGTGTTCCGTTGATGCAAAGATATTTTGCAACGATATAATACATATCTCTTCTGGTAAATTCTAACTTATTCAGCATCGTTTTCTGTGTGAGGGCACGCGCTGAAATACAGTTGGCACAATTTCCTCCGTTCTCCCAGAAACCGGCACAGTGCTGATCCGTCTGCCTCAATATTCCTTTATCATCTACTTCCATGACTGCATTATGAGTCGGATCTACCAGACGGACAATATCAAAAATCTGCTTAAGCTGTTCAAATGCTGCTCTTATATCCTTTCCATCTGCGTTCTCTCCTTTAGAAAGACCATCCAGAAGAGGAAGTTCCGCTGTAACATGCTGTGGTTTAATTAACTGCCCCACTGCTCCAATATAATGATCTGGTGACGATTCTGACCAAAGTGAATGCATTCGCAGCTCACGCCACTCATAGTCATTTCCCTGTGGTAACATAATACTCATGGAAAATTCCCGATTTTCCGGTGTCGTTGCATCCAGCGCATCTTTCAAGCGATGAACATCTTTCTGCCCCAGATATTTGGAACAATTCTGATCTGCAAGATTCATGACAGAATAACGATACTGTGGCGGTTCATTCCAGTTTACTATATTGGCCAATCCAGAAACATGATCATACTCAAACTGAATCCCGCCATTTAAAGAAGCAAAAAATTCCAGCCGTTCCTGCATAGATTCGAGCATACGCTGTGCTCGGTCGCTATATGGCATACTTTTTTTCTTCATCACTTCTGCTGCCAGACGATCTGCCTCCTGCCGATATGTTTCTTCTCCCATATCTCCCTCCACTACCATACGAAGTTTGGGAGATATTTCATACAGGCATTTTAAGAGAAGCGGATTAAAAGCCCCACATTCACCAGACATGATCATATTCATCGCCGTTTCATGGTCATAAGCATTCTTATAACACCGCTTACTAGTCAGCGCATCGTATACATCTGCCAAAGCAACCACCTGGGCTGAAATCGGAATCTTTTCTCCGAGAAGCCCATCCGGATAACCATGTCCGTCCCACCGTTCATGATGCCAGCGACAGATTTCCCATGCACTGCGAATCAGCGGTTTTTCTGATTTCATAAACATCTGCCTGATAATATCCGCACCGATTGTCGTATGTGTCTTCATGGTTTCAAATTCTTCTTGTGTCAGCTTTCCCGGCTTATTTAAAATACTTTCCGGAATACTGATCTTTCCGATATCATGAAGGGCAGATGCTGTTGTAATGATAGCAATATCCGACTCAGACAAATGATATTGATCTGTTTTCTGAACCAGACAACGCAGTAAAAGTTCTGTTATCATGCGAATATGAATGATATGTTCTCCGCTTTCACTGTTTCTAAATTCCACTACATGGCTTAAAATACCAATCATCAGATTGTTATTCTCTTCTTTTTCGTAAATCTGATCAGAGACCATCTGCTTTAATCTTTTCTGATTCGCATATAAATTCAGTATATTCTGCACACGCCTGCGTACGATAAAAGCATCAAACGGTCTTCGTATATAATCTTCTGCTCCCAAAATATATGCCCGCTCAATAATATCTCTTTTTTCTTCCGAAGATATCATGATTACCGGAATCTCATCAATCCAGTGAAATTTATTCATTCGCTCTAACATCTGAAAACCATTCATTTCCGGCATATTAATATCTAAAAGTATCAAATCTATCGTAAGATCATGTTGCAGCATATGGACTGCCTGACAGCCATTTTCTGCCTGTACATATTCATATTTGTCCCCAAGAATCGCCATCAGAATCTGACGATTTATTTCTGCATCATCAACGATCATGATCTTTTGTTTCATTCCCATGTATATTAGCTGTCTCCTTTCCCTATGTTTTTTACATCAGCGGTCTATCCGTCTCCCTACCAAGACAGATCCATAACAACGGCAAAGAAAAAAACACCTGACTATTCATACCTTCTTCCACTTTTCTCCCTTTTATTTAGACAGAGTATCTTTATACTCTGAGTAGTTCCCCTCTTTCAGAAACTTCGAATATGCTTCATAAGCATCCTTTAACGTGTTATATTCTTCACCTTTTGTATATGTTTGAAAACCGCTATCATTATAAATATGATCTGCGATTGCAACATAATTCTCTTTATTTTTAGGATTTCTATTAGCTGTTGTCGTTTCCGATATATAAAAACCACCATTTGCTTTGCTGACAATTACTGGTATTTTCTTTCCTGCCCCAACCTGATTCGTATCAACAGATGTCCAAAACAAATATCTGCTTGAATCTTCCGATGGACTTCCAAGATAAGCCCATGTACCATGTTTCAGCAGACTATTATCTTGTTCTTTAATCTGTTTATTTACTTTATTAACCATGTCTGAATCAGGACATTTGGAATCTATCTCAAAGCGTGTATTCGACTGATTTATTAAATTCTCTAATATTCCTGTTCTTTTAAGTATTCCATGCAGATCTTCGTTAAAATCTATCGTTGTGTCAGATGAATCTTTGCCTGTGCCTTTCCAGTCAAAAAGAATCCCCGTTGCTTCATTGTAAGACACCTCACATTCCCCATTTGCAACAGGAATTCCCTGCTAGTTATCAGTATCTCCCTCGCTTTTGTAATGTGTTTTTCCTGCAATTACAACAGGATCAAATGCCTGCCAGTCATTTCTCTTTTGTTTTAATTTTACGACCTTAACTATATTCGATGCATCTTCATCCATCACTTCTGCCATAATTTCTGCATATGCTGAACGGACATTCGCAATATCAACCGTCTCGCGGCTCTTTTCCACATGTCTGGCATAAGAAGGTGCTAATAACGCAATAAGAACACCCATAATTGCAACTACAATTATAAGTTCCACCAGAGTAAAACCTTCATTCTTATTATGCATTTCATTCATAATGCACCACTCTCCTTCTCTTACTTCTTTATTACCTGTTTATCTAACTGAAAAAAAGCACTGTCTATCCAGACAATGCTCAAAAACGTTGCAACTGGCTACCATTTTACAGGCCCTTTAGCTTTGCGTCTCAGACTTTCGGCTGATTTGCTACAGTTATATTTCTTTATTGCCATTATACCTTTTTTCTGTCAAAATGTCCATGGTAATGTTATTATTAGGAACATTTATAAATAAAGTTATTAAAAAAATATTCGCTATCATCATAAATGCTATAAACTAAAAGGACATGTGAAAAACAAAAGTTTCTCACATGTCCTTTTTAGAACTTTCTATTATTCACAAAGCTTTGTAAATTCATCAGCAACAAACTGAACCTTCGTTCCGATAATTACCTGAACAGAAGTCTTTCCAGGTTTAATAACCCCTGCAACGCCTGCAGATTTAATTACCTTATCATTTACAGCTGTGATATCCTTTACTTCAAGTCTCAATCTGGTAACACAGTTATCGATACTTGTAATGTTCTCTTTTCCACCGCATCCTTCCAGGATTTTTGCTGCAATGGCAGTGTAATCATTACTTTCTAATTCCACTTTCTTCTCTGCTTCAATATCGTCATCCTCTCTACCAGGAGTCTTAAGATCAAACTTCTTGATTGCGAAAAGGAATACCAAACATCATACATAGGAAGAATCCAGACATGTACATTCCAAGACTCCATGTTACATCTGCAGATGTCTCACTAGCCCAGAAGTGCTGTAAGTCACCAAGTCCGATCGTATCAAACCAGAATACATTGTTCAATGCATGATGTAATCCTGTAGGAATTAACAAACGGTTCAGGAATGCATAGATACCTGCTCCAACAACATCCATACCTACAATTGCCTTTCCAAGTGATACAAGTGCACCGAAAAGTAAGTAATTATTATATATTTTACACAAATACTTCTACAATCTCACAAATAATACTGTTTCTCTTTGACCTATAGTATTATAATTGTGAAGCGACACGATTCTTTTGCTCTTTTTTGCACTGGTACATATTACGGTCTGCAATCTCCTTAACCACATTGATATCCTCACCAGAAAATACCGATGAACCAAATGAAACGATTGGTAAAAAAGTAATTTCCTTTCTCCGTTCCTCCAGTCGATTCATAAATTCATGTAAGCATTCCTCTTCTTTTTCTCCATTTTTCAATAACACACAAAACTCATCTCCACCTATCCGATAACAGTACCCATAACACGCATAGGCTTTTTTGATACAGTCTGCGATTGCAGCAAGGCAAATATCTCCTTGCAAATGTCCATAATCATCATTCACCATCTTAAAGTCATTCACATCAAACACTATGAGAACCCCTCCACTGTATCGCATTTCCTCTGTACGATTCAGATAACTGCTCTGATTCAAAAGACCCGTAAGACCATCCAGTTGATTCCACATCTCATTACAATAAATAAAATACAACACAGAAAGCAAAGTAACACATAACCAAGTAACACGCAGTTCCGGTGACATGACCTGAATAATCGTCTCGGCCGTCAAAAAAACAATAAGTGGATAGATGAGCTTCCTGCTGCGATTTTGAAATTCTCTCGCCTTGATGATCGTAGATATCGCAAGATACAAAATTGCAGTGAAGTACATGATAACATAAATGCAAAAATATTGGCCACGTGAATAGATATTATCAGCATCCACAGAAAATACAATTCCATGTGGAATAGATAAAGCCAGAAAAATCAGATATCCAAGCTCGCAGTACACCGCCATCTTAAATTCACGCTTAAAAGTTGTTTTCTTATCCAACACATATACAAGACAGATTGCTACTGCAGGCGATAAACCAAAGCCTAGATAATTTGACATGATATTAAGCCATCGATAATTCGATGGCTTACCGTCAACTATAAGCGTGATAACCTCCAGAACGGAGATTCCAGCAATCAACACAAATGCACATACAAAACCTTGCTTTTGTTTTTTACTAAGTGCTTCACTCAACTTTGTGAGAATGCACATAAAACTCAGAACAAAAAGATTAATTATTGTTAATACATAAAAATACCCATTCATTATAAATTATTCCATTCTTTAAATTACTGTAATTCTAACAGCTAAACTAGTTCTTAGCACAATACCCAGTGAAATTTATCCAAAGAATTTTCCCCTGAAAATTTTTTCTTCTCGTAATCTCCTCATTTTATTTTATCATCCAAAAGGACATCTGTTAACCTGCTTTTTTCAATTTGAAACTGGAAACATCCTTTTCCTGTTGATTTACTTTAAATGATTTTTACAAAAAAGATGTGTAAGATTTACGATCATCATATACATCTATTATATGTAATACCTTTTTGCGGAGTTTTTCGTCTCCCCCACACACTATGATAAACTAATCATCCATTTACGTTTTCTAAAAATAATCAGTGACATAACCAATCTAAATATTTCTTCTGTGGTTAGCAGCGTGTATACACCTATAATTCCCCACTTAAATACATATGCCGCAACCAGGCACAAAGGAATTCCGATACACCATGTGCCAATAATATCAATCACCATAATAATTTTTGTATTGCCGCCACTTCTTATAATACCTCCACCAAGAATCATATTTTCAACCTTGATTGGCGCATACAAAGCAAATATAATCAGCAAAATTTTTCCAAGCTCTTTTACACTATAATCCACACGATATAATCTAGTATAGATACCTGCTAAAAAAATAAGCACTATCGATATGGCTACTGCACCAATTAAGCCTGCATACATAATCTTCTTAGACTCTGTGTAAGCCTCATCATATTCTTTCCTGCCAAGCCGCTTGCCAACCATCACACCAGCCGCAGCAGATAGACCACTTAATGCGCCAATAATCAGCCCCTGTATCGGGCAGGTAAGTGTATAGGCAGCAAGATTTAATGTGCCGAGATGTCCATATACTGCCGATTCCACATTTTGACCAAGACTCCATAGAAATTCACTGACCAAAATTGGCATGATCATTATAAAATAATCTCTAAGACTAATCTTTTCAAAATGAAATGCCAAGACTGGTTTATCTTCATCTTTTTGGATGCAGACCATAAATCCGATACCAATACATACTAGGTTAAACAACTGTGAAATCAATGTTGCGATTGCTGCACCTTTTATTCCCATCGGTGCAAATCCACATTTTCCAAATATCAGTAAACAATTCAATCCTGTGTTTACAGCTACTGCTACAAAGCTCGCTACAAATGGTATGGCTGCATGCTCTTTACAACGCAGCCATGCGGACAAAATATTGCTGATTGCCATTGGAATATAGGAAAACGCCACAATTCTAAAATAAACTTCACCCGTACTAATAATACTCGTATCTTTTGTATATAGGCTCAGAATCTGCGATGAAAAAACTCCTGATGCTAACAGAAACATTGTAGCTATTATTATTCCACAAATAAAGCTCACATCAAAACTACACCAGGATTCTTTCGTATCATCAGCACCAATAAACTGTGCAATTAAAATTCCCGCAACAGTACCAACAGCACCAATCACTACTGAAAAAATCAAAGAAAAATTACCACATAGCCCAACTGCAGATATATTTGTTTCTCCCAACTGCCCGATCATAACCTGATCTATAATTGAAAATGATGCCTGCAACATACTTTGCAACGTGACCGGAATTGCTATTTTACATAACGATTTCGTAAATTTTGACATCATAACAACCCCTTACTTTCTCTTTTTATTAATTTAACCGGCAGCACAATTTCCGACTCACAATCTAATCCATCCCGCATTGCTTCAAGACATTCTATTGCTGTTTTTGCTCTGAATGCTGCATCCTGATGAATCGTCGTAAGTGCAGGAGAACTTCCCCTGCTAGACATATTGTCATCAAAACCGATGATCTGTATATCCGCAGGGATATGTAATCCTTTCCCCTGTAAAAAACGCATAACCTCAAGTGCTTAAAAATCTGAGACAGCAAAAACTGCTGTAATATTATTCTTTAGCAGTTCTGAAAAGTTATCCTGATAAAAGCATATCCTTTCCTTTTCCGTCTTTGGAATCTGCCAGATTAATGTTTTCCCCGGCTCAAATGCTTTACAAAATCCTTCGATTCTTTCCTTATCCATACATATAAAATTATCTGCTATACATAATGCCTTTTTATGACCAAGCTCTCTAAAATACTTTCCTGCCTGATAACCGCCATCATAATGATTAATTACCAGATTAACAACTTTAGAACACTTTTCAAAATAACCGTCATACACAACAAACGATATTCTCATCTGATTGCGAAGCTTCTCATAATCCGCTTCACAAAACCCCATGAGAATCAGACCATCCATATTCCACATCGAAGCAAACACCGGGATTTCACTGATATCTGATGTTGTTTTTATCATCAGAAAATATCCTTTTCTATTCACCTCATGGGAAAGAGCATTCAACGACGACATCACAAAGCCATCTTCTAAAACCCGACCCTCATACTTTATGTTGTCATTCACCACCACTCCGATGATTCTTGAATTATTTCTTGCAAGTAAAATACCTGCCATATTCGGTATATATCCCGAACTTTCAAGTTCCTGTTGAACACGCTTTACCGTTTCATCAGAAATCTTTTCTGTTTTACCATGAATCACTTTTGAGACAGTTGCGGTACTAAGACCTAACGCATCTGCCACATCCACGATCCGAACCCTTCTTTGCGCCATATCTATTCCTTCTTTTCCTGATATTTTATTACATCGTACAATAGAAATACCTTTTTTACAAAGGTTAAACGCATAACCCATTACAAAATTTGTACTCAGTTTTTGTAACATTTTACAATGGCAAGTATAGAAACAGCAAAATGTGGACAAAAAAAGAAATCCCCTCAGCACTGCTAATACTGAGGGGATTTTTTGGCTTGGTTACCGTTATAGTTTTACTTCTTCGGTCAAACCATTTGCGAAGCAAAGTCATAATTATCTCAAAAATAATACCTGATACAATGTCCTCCAATTCCCAAATATGCTGACGTTCAAACCCTGCCATTGCAAAATGATCATCTGTATTAGAAGTCACCACAAAATATGGTTTATCTTTTACAAGTGTATATAGTTTCTGCATGAATCGCCTCGATCAGCATAATAACTGGTCGTAACCCATCTACACAGGAAAAAACACCTTTGTCATCATCTACCATCCATGTGCCTCTCGGCTGGAGAAGTTCTCCTTCTGACAGCATTTTTACCATCTCTTTTATTGGTTTCCAGGCATACTCGCACAATCCTTCCGGTTTATGCTCACCGTCACTGACAAAAACCTGTCCTGCTTTATGAAATGGACAAGCTTCAAATCCTAAAACTGCATACTGCTCTGCAAGCTTTTGATCCACTTCTGATTTTAAAATCGTTATTCTTACATCTCGCTTCATTGAATCTGTCCCCGTAATTTTTGCAAAAAATAAAATAGATCTTCATTTATAGTTAAGCATTTTCCATAAAGCAGTTGAAGGCGAGAAACCTCTGCTTCATTTAGATACTCATACCAACCCTGATTGCGGCGTTGGCATTAATATTCAGTTGTCTTTGCAGGGATTTTATAATGAAATCCAAAAAACTGCTGAAGAAAAAATGAATACGATTACTTTACAGGATATCATAAATACCTATTATCAGCGAACATCCATGCAAAATAATTTGCAAAACATTATATGACAGGAGAAATAGGCAGGAAACATTTTGTGATAATTTTGGAAAACTCACTCCAAGAGTTCTCCTGTATCACTTGCTGCATACTCCCTTCAGATTTGACTAATAGATTTTCAGATAAAAAGAAAAAGCCGCTGACACGTTATAAGCAATATAATTCCCATACAATAAATCATAACTATCGTAACTATTCCTGCCAGTATTTTTGTTTTAACAGCTTTTGTACATCCATACTTTGTAGAGAAAAATACTGCATCCTCTGCCTCATAGAAATCATTGATATGTAGCAAACAATATTGATATATACTCGAGTAATATTTTTGACCAGTTTTTCACACGCATCTTCATCTCCTGCTCTTGCTAGATGTACTAACCAAGAATCCATTTTGTACTTCATTCACGTATTCTCCCCTCCGTTTTCTATATATTCAAGAATGCCCCGGCATTCTTGCTGCGAGATGCGCGTCATGCAATGCATGACATACTTCTTCTGCGCATCTCTGCAATCCTGCCGGAGGCTATATCAGATGGGGGATTGACTCCCCCACTGATACTGATTTGTTGCTCACCACCTACAGAGGTGGGAGTCATCTCACATCTAATATAACAATCCTGCTGTAGAAAAAGTTAGTATTTTAATAAAAATAGCCCGGATTTCTCCGAGCATAAGAAAAGCACCAACCATTTCTGATTGATGCCTTCCTTGTTGTTTTATAATGATTAGTCAAAGTCGTATGGATTGCTATAGCACATCCAATCTAAATCCGCATTTAATCCAATTTCAGCATACAATTTAGCTTGGCACTTTACCTCACGAACAGCTTTATGCTTTTTTGATACCCTCTTGGTCTTTTTATCATTTGCTATTCTGGCTTTATACGCTTTGTTATTTGGATTATTTTGATTAGCGTAATCATTAAGTTGTTGTTGGGTATGTGTCTTCGATGACACACCACTCTTCTTTGCCATGAACCTTTCTCCTTGACTCCATTTACATGATTACGCACAAGATAGCGGACACTTCGTCACCTTCTAAGCTGAATCCATCAAGAATAGATCCAGTCGCTTTGACCAGTCCTCCATTGTCATCGGAATATGACGTTCCGCACGATCCTCTGCCAAATCCAGATAAGCAGATACAATACGCTCCAGTGAACGCATTTCCTTCTCTGAAAGATAATTCTTCGCAATGCTGACATCACTTTTTACAATCTTGCCTTCAGGAGCTGCTGCCCATGTAGCTAATCCCATGTGTGGCTTATCTGCATCTGCTCGCTCGTAAATCAACTCCGCTGCCGTATGTCCGTGAACAGCATAATGCATCTTGTTTTGAACCTTTGCAAAGAACTGCTTTGTTGTTTTTGAAGTACGGTCATAATCGAGAGCTGTAGCATATATGTCGGTTATCTTCTGATAAAACCTACGCTCAGAGAGGCGGATTTCACGAATCTGCTCAAGCAAACGATCGAAGTATTCTGTTGTAAGTATTGAACCGCCATTCTTTAGACGCTCATCATCCATGACCCAGCCTTTGATGGTGTAGTCCTTCACGATGCCATTGGCCCATTTGCGAAACTGCACTGCTCGTTCATTGTTCACCTTGAATCCAACCGCAATAATCATTTGAAGATTATAATGCTTCGTATCACGAGTCACCTGACGTGAACCTTCGGTTTGAACTATTCGGAAATTCCGAATAGTTGAATCTTCCTCAAGCTCTGAGTCGGAATAAATCTTCTTAATATGCTCATTGATTGTACGAACATCCACATCATACAATGTGGCCATCATCTTCTGTGTCAGCCATATATTCTCATCCTCGTAGCGCATCTCAATGCTGTCCTGCTGATCACCCACAGAGGCAACATAGGTTAAGTATTCTGCTGCACTGGAACGGATAGTTATTTCGTCTTTTTTCTTTTTCAAATAGGAGGCCTCCTTTATAAACTGAAATGCAATTTTGCTATTGTATTTAGCTGCTCTGCTATTTCTGCAAATGGTAAATTCAAATCCAGAGTCCTGACTGTGATCTGGTTACCACTCATCTGATATACATTATTCGGATATATTTCTTCATCAGTCTTCGCATACAAAAGCATTCCTGAAACCGTATGGTCCTTCTCTCTCAATTCGTATTCCTTATTCTTCACATAAGTAAAAATCTGATAAAGGTTAGCCGAGTGAAGTGTATGCTTGTTAAACTGTACCTGCATACTATGCTCATAGTACTTTGTATCAATGATAAGAACTCTATCATCACGCTGGAGCATAATATCACTTTGCATCACTGGCAGCATAGAATTCTCGTCGTTGTCCAATTGCCACGGAATCCGTGATGCATTTGCCGTAATCTGATTTTTAAACTCTCTCCTGTAGTATTCCAGAATGAACTTTTCATACAATCGACACATACGCTGCTCATCCAGAAAATCCATCAGTTTGGTGCTTCCATCTGATTGAGTCTGCAACAGACCCTTTACTACTAAATAACATATCGAGATCAGCATACGATAGGTCTGATTGTTTCGATTGTACTGAACATTCCAATTTACCGTATACAAATCAATAAAATCCACCTCACTGAAATACAGCATTAATTTTCTAAGATTTTTCTTTCGCTGTTTCGATATATTCGAGCGCAGGAGGATCTCAATTGTAGATTTGATGATCCGATTCATGATACTGTTAACCGAAAACTCATCATATGTACAGATTAGCTGTTTCCGTAGCATTGACTGTGTCTTGATGGACTCTGCAATATCAATCTTTCCTCGCAGAGAAGAGAGCGCCTCCGTCTGCGGAATATATTCTTTACCCAGTCCTCGCTTTAGCTGAATTGCGATACCTTTTTCCAAGATAGCCGCCATCAGCTCAGCAGTATTATTAAATTGTTCTGTGGCTATATTCTTATAACCTTGCTCATTCAATATCTGAAATGCATAGGACAGCATATAATAGATGTTTTGAATCAGTATCACTTAATCGTACTCCTTAGATTTTCGCTCCAATCTTTCACCTTCATAGGTTCATCAAACCAATATTCTTTCAACAAAGGTATCAACTCATATTCTACAACACCATAAAGCCAACTATCGTCAATTGTATCAGGCTGTAAATTGCAGAAGTAGCTGTGACCAATGCAGAACCCTTCGCCCAGAGATTCGTCGACAAAAATCTCTCTATTTAAACTCTCGACGCAACTGATCAGTTTGTTGAACTTCTCATTATCTAATGCCATACGATACTCACGGAACCCCGGAGTCTCAAACCCTGGCTTGATATCAAAGAAAGCAAACCTTCTACGAAGTGCATAATCCAGCATAGCAAGGCTTCTGTCTGCAGTATTCATCATACCAATAATATAGACATTCTTCGGAACTGCAAACTTTTCATCCGAATACAGAAGCTGCAGCGCATTTCCTCGTTTATCATTTTCAATCAGCATAAACAGCTCACCGAAAATCTTACTCAGATTTCCACGATTGATTTCATCTATAATAAAGAAATACTCGTTATCACTGTCTATCTCAGCCTTCTTACAGAAGTTATAGAATGCACCTTTCTTCAGTTCAAATCCTGTAGCAGATGGACGAAAACCCATAATGAAATCTTCATAGGAATAACTCTGATGGAACTGCACCATCATCACACGCTCTACATCTTTTACACCCATCATGGAATATGCCAAGCGCTTAGCAGCATAAGTTTTTCCCACCCCTGGAGCGCCCTGCAAAATAATGTTTTTCTTGTTTCTAAGCAAGCCAACTAATCTGGAATAGTCTTCTTCAGACATATAGACATCATCTAGGAAATTCTCCGCTGTGTACTCTGGATAGGTAACTTCCTGCTCGTCGTCAACTATATCATCGTCTTCAAATAAGTCTTTGATTTCCTGCACAAAATCACTATATGGAGTAATATCAGTCAAAGTTTTCTGCGGTGCCTGATGGTTAATTGTCCAATTACCCTTATTGGTCCAGTTAACTTTTCTGACATTTGAATACTCATCTGCACGATCAGCATCGTATTCGTAGTCAGACTCAACGATTCCTTTACCAAGAATGCCATTGTTGCCTTTCTTCACAAATACAACATCACCAACCCTTATATCATGGACGAACTGCCATGTAGCATGAGCTGAATTCTTATAAGAGCTACTATCGCCATATTCCTGCTTCATCTGCTGTTTCATTTCATCTTTAGAGCTGAATACTCCAAGATCTCCAATTTCTCCCCAGCCCAACAGCATATAGCCATTCTTATAACACTCTTCCCACTTATCAGCACCTTGCCCCGGGGCATAGAGCCAATAACGAATGGTATCGATATCGTTGTCTGCAAGAGCATCGCTATCATTTGTTTTATTGCTCTTTGCATCAGAGACGCCTTTTTTGAAAATATCTGATGCCATCTCTGCTGTTAATTCCACTGTCTTTCCTGCCTCGGTAAGTGTCCACACGCCTCTTACGCTCTTATCTATATAGCCCGCTCCGACGAGATAATTTCTTGCAAAAGCAACTTCATTTACAAATTTGTTAACTTTTGTTTTGCCTCTGGTTTCATTTACTACCTCGTCCGACAAGTGCTCGTTTTCTATGATTTTCTTTCTTGCCTCTGTTGGTGTCGCAGATCCTCCCAAATCACGCAGCGCCTGTAATAATGGCATAAACCATTTGAGAAATTCTGCTTTGGAAGTCTTTTTGCCTTTTTCAACAGACTTCTCTTGATTTACTTTCTCAGAGACAATCCATGCCGTATAGGATAAATCCGGGAAGCTCTTGTATTCATATTGACCCGCATCCAGAACTTTTTTACACAGATCCTTTATTTCAAGATAATCCGCTGCATATGGAACTTTCTTCAACTTCTTCTCAGCGGCCACAACAAATTCGCCCGGCATATTCTGAGCATTAGCTATAAACCAGCGATTTCTGGAATCCAGGTTGATAAATGAATAAGGACGAATCCAATACAGGCCCATCGTAATATTCCAGCGAATGCAAAGCTGATCATGTACTATATCATAAACGTCAGAAAATTTCCGACGGTTATCTGCTGTGTCATTATCGGCAAGTACAAGAGCAGTTTCAAACAATCTCCACAGATTATCAATATCACCTGCTTTTCTATCATCTTTAAATCCATAGAATGTTGCTTTCAGATTATTGAGAACCGGAATTCCATCAAAATTGCTCGGAACATTTGTAGCAATCCCAAACTCTGATGCTATCCCATTAAGCATAGCAATTCTATTAGCATTTGTTATTCCCTTGTTGAATGTGCCAAAGATGGTGAACGGATCAACATCAATAATCTCATCGCCACTTTCAAGTTTCGGAACACTAATTCCAGCTGCGTCATACACCGCATATATTTTCTGAATAAGGGTCTTTCTATCAGTTTTAAAAGGAAGAAGTTTAGTAGCAAATTCTGTGTAAAAATCTATCCAATCGTATTGCATTTAATAAAGTACCTCCTTATGCATTATCCCATTTTTGAACTACCAAGTGGCTCAAATCCACAAGATTCTAACATCTCATTAGCCTCATATATGCTATTCTCGGCACATGAGCTTAATACGCATCTATAAGCATTATTTTGTGGATTAGTTGGCTTTATATTGAAATCGGTTTTCCCGACTAACATTTCTGCTTCAGGCACTGAAAGCTGTAATCCGTAACACAATCCCAAAACCGTTTGAACTGTTGTAGGATATTCTTCCTCATTTCTTAATCTCTGTATTGTACGTTCACCCACCAATGAGGCATCTGCTAGTTTCTTATTAGAAAGCTTTTTCTCTTTCATAAGCTGTACCAATGTTTCAGAGAAGGCTCCCGGATATAATCTCATTGCATCAGCGCTTCGACTTGCTCTCTGGATTTGAGATAACAATGTTCTGTTGTGAGCATTCATCTCAAATGAGTATTCTTGTGCTGCCACCTGACTCGGCATCTTGTACATCATTTGGACATAGTATTTTTGTCCCTGATACTTCGACTGATAACTATATCCCTTATCAAAAGCAAGACAGCATTCATCCATGTGAGATAAAGCATACTGTGTAAGTTTTACTCGCCCCTCTGAATGTATGATATACTTCTCATCATCAAGGCAAACATGACCCTCAACATAAACAAACTTTCCTATATCAATGGCTTTTCTAAAGTCTTTATTTAAACAATACGCCTTAAATAAATCAGCTGAAGATATTGTGAACGATTGATTATCCGTCAAGGCTGATGCATCAAATGAAAATGGAGTAACATATTGTCCATTAACATATGTAACTGCACCATCAACTTTTGCAAAGCCCATTTCTCTTATTCGCATCTTAACTGCCTGTTTTGATAATCCATAGAAATCAGCTAATTCTGAAATCATTTCCTCGATTTGATAACCATCCGTACCATCAAAATGAATATGGTATTTTTCTACGAGTTCTGAAATTATTTTTATTTCTCGTTTATGATTCGTTCTGCTGTCCTAATTTCAAAATTCCTCAACGAAGTTTGTGCATTTGTATAATTCTCAAATCTTTCTGTGTTAATAGGGTCAATTAGGTTATATATTTTATTCAAAGCTTTCTCCAATACATCAGAACCAGCTCCTTGCTCTAATGCAGAATTATACAAAGAAATATTGGCTCTCAAAGCTCCTAAAAGTTTTGCAATATTTTGATGCAAAGAAACATCCCCCAACCAAATCCTTTATATTATTATCAATGTGCGGATACGCTCTTTTAATACGAAATTCCTTGTCCTTTGGATTTGCGATATTATTGAGGTAATGTAATTCATTTAACAGACTGTCATAGAACATCATTTCTTTTATAAGTTCTTCATAAAATCTATTCGTTTCTGCCTGTAATTTATCATTAGCTTTTTCTAAATTAGCTTTTCTCTGTTCTTCTCGTAATTGCTCTATTTTTTCAGCATATTCTTTTTGAGATTTTTCCATCTGCATAAAAAATTGATTTCTTGATTCCTCAAGTTGTTTTTCTTGAATTTCTCTATTTTTCTTTGCTATTCTTAATTAAAAGATACCCGCTATTATTGCCACAATAACAGCACTTACAAATCCTATAAACGCACTAATAATATATTGAATTCGTACTATGTTCTCCATAAGTCATCCCCAAAATCTTCGTCATTAAAATCAAGTTGACAATCGTTTTTTGTATGAATTTTCAATTTAATAGTAATCGTAATATGATGCCATTTCTGCTTCATAATCCTTAATTTCACTTAGCATACTATCAACAGCATCCAAAAAATTGCATAGTTCTTCAAAACAAGAAGCTACATTCTCTATGTCTAATACCTTTTCTTCTGAAAAGTAAAACTGCAAATTTTTATTACATGGATACCTAAACAAATCAGAACTTTGGTCAAAATCATGAAACGCTTGGATATACTGTGTTGTATCATTTAAAGTAGTATCATTATCTGGTGCATTGGAATATTTGTCAACTTCATCGACAATACTGTTCCAAAGTCCAAGTATGCTATGCTTTTTCCGTCGAAGTATCTTCAACGCCTTTGTTCTCTCTATGTGGCTATCTTCAATAATTATCCTTTTTAAACCAAGCTCAACTGCATTACGATACATATAGCACATTGGCATAAACAATTCTTTTTTATTGTCATCCACAATTTTTTCTTTTAAAAAATTCCCTACTTCTTCATACGAGGAATAGTAAGGGTAAAACGAATGCTGTGCATATTTATAGCCGACAACGCTTTGCTGGTAGTAATGTCCACCTTCAATAATTAACTGTGGTGCATATGCTTCATATTCCTGCTCTGTAAAATTTCCCGTCTTATATAGCTCACTCAAAATATTAAAGGCTTTATTCATATTATCATGAGTTGCCGCTAAAGAAATATGCGTCTGCTTATCAAATAAAACATTAAGATTATTGCCAAAAGGATAACGGAACATATCAGATTCTTTATCAATCCTTGAAATATCCGCTAAATATTTCCATAACCAGTTAGCATTATCGTTATCTGTATATTCTAAATCTTTTAGCTCTAATAATTTGTCATACCCTTGTTTAAGGTCATGCCGTATGTCACCGATTATCAACTTTCTATCATTTTCCGCTGTGACAATCTTAAATATATTTGCCTTCAAAAGAAGTTCCATGCTTTGTCTATATAAATAGACCATCGCAAAATACCATAAATCAAGTTTTGCTATATCACCGTTTTCTGCTGCATCTTCGCCCAAATAATGAATTACGCTCTCTGCCGCATTGAAAAAATCTTCTGCATATTTATTAAAGTCATCTGCCAAGTTACCACTGTTTAATAATGTTATTGGGAATGGGCTGTTTTTATCTATATGATATAATGACATATTAGGGCGTATCCATTTGAAATCATAATCCACACTTGTACCTCCTACCACATAAAGACTTATTATTTACCGCAACATCGTTTATATTTTTTTCCACTGCCACACGGACAAGGTTCGTTTCTTCCGATTTTCTTTTTCTTTTGCTGTTGCTCATCCACTCTTATTTTACTGGCAACAAAACTCGGAGCAATCCCCTTTTGTATAAAATCTAATTTTCTCAAGTTATATACTAACTCTAATACATAAAATATAATGCGGAAATTTTCTATACATAAATCCGCAAAATCTATTAAATACAAATCAACAGACTTATTTCTGTCTTTGAAAGTAATCAATTGTGTTTCATAGTCAATATCACTATCAAAATGTTGGATGGCGTTTCTAACTCGGTTATTCAAACTGCTAATAGGTTTTCCAAACGGTTCTTTTTCGTCTACATATCCATTTTTCATTTTATTTCCGTTAGATTCCCTAATAAAATCTTGATAGTTCTTGCCATTAACACACTTTGTTGAATCATTCCGAACAAAAATGTTATTAAGTCCCAAAATCACTTTAAGATTATCAAATATCCACTCATAACTTTTGGCATAAAAATCTGTCAGCTCATCAAAATTAGCCGTCATAATGCCAAATTGATTTTTATCAACATTTTCAAGACAATCTCCATTTTTTAGAGCTATTACGGGAATTAATTGCTCATATACCTTAGCAAATAACTCAATTAGTTTAAACCCTTTTATTTCAATGCTGTTGAAATCAATTCTGCTGTTAGTAATAAATTCTCTAATCTGGGTAAGATGATTTCTATCCTCAATTACTAATTTCCCTATTTTCGTATACTCTCCTAAAGTATCTTTGCCAATAATGCTTGAGATGCCTGTTGTGGTTAGCAAAAGTTGGTGTAACGCTACTGCCGCATCAAAGTTGTTGTTTACTTCTGAAAAAGGAATATACGGGTACTGTTTAATCATGTCCGTAACCCTTGCAAAGAGTATCTTATCTTGGTTATTCCAAAACAACTCAAAATTTTGTTTCATCTCACTCAATCCAGACTTAACAAAATTAGCAAAATACATGTTTTTTTTCGTTTCCTCTATTGCCTTTTCATTACTCCCGTAAAGTAAAAGATTTCGCATATATGGAGAAAGCTCAATTTCATATATTTTTTTGTGGGTTGCTTTTCTGGTAGGAAATTCGGCTGATAATTCAACCGAGTAAAATTCCTCATCATCACATTGTACAATATTGGCATTTTCAACATCGATATTATTATCTTCTACAAAAACTTTTCCATATATAGTAGAATGACACTTGGGACAACGGACATGAAAAGGAATATCAAATAATCCAATTTGAACCCGAAGATTTATCTTCATTTTACAAGCATTACACTGAATAAACACATTATTGACCATATTTTACCTCCTCTCGTTTTTATAATTATATCAGTTTCCTACAGAAAACTCCATAACTAATACCCATATGTAAAAACAGCATCAACACTCACGCCAACGCCGCTTTTTCTCGGTCAGTCCATTATAAAATCCCTGCTTTTTTCAGATACCCTACGCTGTCATAGCATCCTCTGAAATAGATTGCTTCCTGCTGCATATCATGAAGTCTGTTCCGAAGCTCCAAAATCTCTATCAGAGCCTTGCACTCCTGCTCAGATAAATCGCTTGCACTTTCTGTATCCTAAACATAACTTTCGGATATTGTTCATAAAGGCTCTCAATCTTATCGCTGACAGCTCGGTATTCTGGATTTTCTTTCGGCAGTTTCGCAATGACAGAGCTTAGATATTCCTCAAAGATGTTGCTGTGGACATCGACAAAGGTTTCAAATCTGAAATTCTCAAACACATCTTTTACCTCCAACATTTATAATCTTCACTCATTATACTTCCCCAAATTAAGCAATACAAATGTGCAAATCAGATTATCTCTCACGGTCTGTATTTTTCTTTTCGGGTGTTTCCTCATCCAGCTCTGGCTCATCGTCAATCACAGGAGTATCTTTTTCGTTCAGATTTAATTCAATGTTGAGAGCGTTCAGCCGTTCCGTTTTTTCTTTCAGTTCCTCCTCAAAAGCAAACGGCTTTTCCACCTCCACTTTTGCCGTTTCAAGCTGTGCGATGGTTTCCGTCTTTTTGGTCTTTGCGGCTTCCAGTCGGGCAGGGAGCTTGGCAAGCTCATTCTCTATTCGGGTCAGATTTCCCAGAGCATCCATGCCTAAATCCACCTTATATTTTCTTGCCCCACAGAGATTTAAACAGTAATGGGCGTTCACGGTATCATAGAATACCTCGATTTTAAAGCCCCGATAGCTGCCAATTTCAGCAGGGGCGGACATCGGATATTCTTTGCAGATGGCAAGGAGCATTTCACCTGCGTCTGCCTTTTTGGTGTAGGTCACACCTTTTAAGGTCATAGGGCAGAATTTATCTTCCCCCTGCGGCTTGTGCTGTTCGGCAATCGCCGCATCGTTTCCGTATCCTACGATACGCTCCTCATAATCTTTGATTTCCTGCGGATAATCTTTCAATATCCTGTCCTCAAGGTCGTAATGCTCGGAAAGGTAGCTCTGTTTTAGGACTTTCAGCTTTGCCACCTGCATATCCAAATCCATTTTTTCCTTGAAACGCTCATCGCCTGTGGCAAGCATCTTGACCTCCGCAAAGGGCAAAGCAACCTCGTCCACATCCTCTGCGAAACGCACGGGGCTTTTGCTCGTCATTATCTGGCTGATAAATTTCTGTTTGGATTCTACGAGCTGATAGAGGTATGCGTCAAAGGTCTGATCCGTCACATAGCGGTAACCCTGCACCTCTGGGAACATATTTTCCTGCCTTTCGATACGCCCCTGCCGCTGCTCAAGGTCAGTCGGTCATTTTTTGCGGACAGTTCAATACATGCCTGTCTGTTTCGC
>OLNC01000830.1_pt1 | contig 23871 bp, 23 predicted proteins | sample 1672011 | NCBI WGS metagenome assembly OLNC01 (sample SAMEA3136636, study PRJEB25190) | human gut metagenome | biome: human gut; feature: human-associated habitat; material: faeces | place: Austria | collected 2013 | reverse complement strand
ATCTGTTTATGGCGGTTGTAGGACTCATCGGTTTTATGAATATGGCAAACACCATGATTATGAATATTACGACAAAAAAGCAGGAATATGGTGTATTACAGGCTGTGGGCATGACAAATAAACAATTAAACTTATGCCTGCAGTTACAGGGACTGATTTTTACGGTTGGCACTATATGTGTAGCACTTATCGTTGGTCTGCCACTTGGCTATGCACTTTTTTCCTATGCAAAACATAACGGAATATTTGGAATGAATGTCTATCATGTTCCAATTACACCAATTCTTGCTATGATTTTGCTGGTCGGTCTTTTACAGATTGTGCTTTCCTGCGTTTTAAGCAGTAATCTGAAAAAGGAAACGCTGGTAGAAAGAATAAGGTATCAGGGATAGCAAGTATTGCTGGGATATCCTCAGTATCATAACAGGAATTAAAAGCACTTGGTTTCAAAAAGTTTTGTACTTTTGACAAAATGCAACCGATTTTTCATCAATTATAATAAATTTGATTAAGCAGCCTGTGTGTAATGAAGCATACAGGCTGCTTGCATTTTATAACTCTAATGAATCTTCTGTATCTACCCACATCTGTAAATTGCCCTCAAGATATAATCTCGCATATTCAAGTGGTTCATCGACTGCAAGTGAAGTCAATGCACAGTCTGATCCGGGTGTGGTTTTTAGATCCTTTTCGGCTTCCCAGCAGTCAATGCGAAGCATATAGCCAACATTTGTATAAATGTCAATGCTGTTTCGTTGTGGATTGTATTCTGCAAATATTGTTCTCATCGTATCCCATCTCCTTATCATTTAATCAATCATTAGTAGCAAAAATTAAGAAGCATTTCAATCAGTCCACCATGTCACTTTTATTTTATGTTATACTGTTTTATATAATTTTTTTGCCCTTATCAGAGTTCATAAACACTGATGGGACGATATAACACAAGGGAAAAAATAAGGGAAAGCTCACCTGCGACAAATCCAGTGTTTTCAATGGTTTGCGGAGAATTTAATAACAAAATATAACAGTTATTAAATCTCTTAAAACAGGTGAAATCTCAATCGGAAGTTGTGAAGGTGCATTATGGACAAATATTTAAAAGAAACAAAAATGTTAGATTATTCCAACGAAAACATACAGCAGTTAATTCGGGAAAGAAGATGGAAAAATATAAATGAATTTGAACGCTTAAAATCGATTTATGATTTTGTTAGGGATGAAATATTGTTTGGATATAATATTGATGATAATGTTCCTGCATCAAAGGTTTTGGCAGATGGTTATGGACAATGTAATACAAAAGGAACATTGTTTATGGCAATACTAAGGGCATGCAATATTCCTTGCAGGGTACATGGATTCACCATTGATAAAAAATTACAAAAGGGAGCAATGACAGGGGTTGTCTATAAAAATGCACCACAAAATGTATTTCATAGTTGGGTTGAAGTTTACTTTGAGGATAGATGGTATGAGTTAGAGGCGTTTATTCTTGATAAAAAGTATTTACAAAAATTACAGAAAAAAATAGTGATTGTAAAGGTGCATTTTGTGGTTACGGTGTAGCCGTAAAAGACTTCAAAAATCCAATTATAGATTTTGATAGAAATAATACATATATTCAGAGTGAAGGAATTAATCAAGATTTTGGAGTCTATGATTCGCCTGATGACTTGCTAAAAGTACACCATCAAGAAATGTCTGCGATAAAAGCATTTTTATATAAACACTTTGGCAGGCATTTAATGAACCGAAACGTCAAAAAAATTAGAAATTGCTAAATTTCAGTTTAAGAAGTTTATGGGGAGAAAGTTTATGGGGCCTGTTTCCAAGACACGCCAATTTGAATTGTTATTTTCATAAAATGTGTTACAATCGAGCTAGTCGAAACTAATTATATTGCAAAAAAGGTAAATGTATGAGTGAAAGAATAAAACCTACTATCAGTGGCAGTGCTGAGACAATGCTCCAGAGCTTTTATGCCAGAGCCCAATATTCCAAAAGTAAACATAATAAATTCTATGATGCAAAGGCGGTAGAATTAGTCGACAAAATTGATTATGATTTTTCTACAGCGGCTAGGGATTCTACGATGGGGAAAGGGGTAATTGCCAGAACGGTAGTTTTTGATGAATTAGTAAAGAATTTTATAGAGAAAAATCCTGATTGTACGGTGGTTAATATTGCCTGTGGTCTGGATACGAGATTTTATCGCATGGATAATGGCAAAATCACCTGGTACAATCTGGACCTGCCAGAAACGATAGCAATCCGCAATCAGATTTTCGAGGAATCAGGACGTGTTTCTACGATAGGAATTTCTGCACTTGACCCTGCATGGTCAAAAGAAGTAAAAGTGCGGGGGAAAATGCTTTTTATCATTGAAGGATTATCAATGTATCTGACAGCAGAGGAAAACGGTAAGATATTAAAAATAATAAAGGACAACTTTGATAATGCCTGTATTCTTATGGAATGTCTGGCAAAGGCATGGATAAAGAAAGAAGGAATAGAAAAATCCATACAGCAAACAGGCTCAAAATTTGTCTTCGGTGCAGATCATTTTGAAGACCTTGGGAATATGACAACAGGGTATCATAAAATAAAAGATGATAATATTCTTCGTGGCATGGAGTTATTTTCATCTGCATACAGACTTTTGGCGTTATTACCGATTGCAAAAAAGGTTACGCAGAAGATTCTGATATTTGAAAAGGACGAACAAAGCATGTGAAAGAGTCTCCATATTTTTTCTTGCATTTTTCAAATAAGAAGTATTGTCGCTGATTCGTCCAAGAAGAAAATATCCCTGATAGATAGAAAGCATGCGCTGAGAAAGATTTTTTGCATGATCTGGAGACAATCCGGAGTATAACAATACTTCCTGAAAAATCTGCTCAAATTTTTTCAGTCCTTCCATAAATACAGATGCAACTGCAGGCTTGCCAAGTGCTGTTTCCATGCCCATCACCGCATACGGGCAGCCTGCAAATGTTTGTCCATTTGTCCTTTCAGATAAAAAATCAAAGATTTCTTCAATAAAACTTTCCCAGTCATTTCCCTGAGAACTATTTTGAAATTGTTCCAGCAAGATTTGTTGATAGTATTCCGTTACCGCTGTTGCCAGGTCATCCTTGCTTTTGAAATAAAAATAAAAAGATCCTTTTGGAAGGTCTGTTTGTTTGAGAATTTCGCTGATTCCAGTAGCAGAATACCCGTTCTTCCAAAATAATTCAGCAGCACACTCGATCAGGCGTTGTCTGGATTCTTCACCCTTTTTCAATTCGCATTTCTTCCTTCAGCCTGGAAAACAGATGTGTAAGTGCAAACATAAGCGTTTCATAATGCATGTAATCTAAAGTATTCCTATCCGCAAGAATTTGAAGACTTGCCGGGAATTCGTCATCAGCTTCCCAGAAACGAATGATAATCGGCAAAAAAGGAAAAAGATTTAATTTAAAAGCAACATCTCCTTTTTCCAGTTCCTTTCCGGAAAGTGATATACAGGCATTACGCAATTCAACGGTTTTTCCGTTAAAAAAGTCAGCGGTATTCTGGAAAAATCCTCTGTTCGGTGAGAGATTTCCTGTTCGGACAGAGGAAAGGCTGTTTATATTTACAAATTCATGTGACAGATGGCATCTATCCTTTGAATAACATAAAACATCATAAATAGTCATTGCTTCATTATGATTGGCTTCATGAACTGTTTCAAAATCATTATCTGACCACTGAACATTTCCCGTTTTTCGGTTAATACGATAGGTACGGTTGATAAAAGTGATATATAACCAGTCAGAATTGTAATCTAATGAATATTTATGTATCATTGCAGTCTGATCATATTGCAGGAAAATATGTGCTGTAGAAATTTTTGTTTTATCATAATTAGTGAGAGCTTTCGTCATATATCCCTCCAAGAATATTTTTGTTGCAGTTATTTACAAAATAGACTAATCGGTCTATAAAGTCAATTCATTTTGCGTAACAAATAAAAATTAATGATCATGAAAAGTAAGTGTCTAAGACTTCCCATACCTTCTGATGGTAGATGGCAGAATCCCGGCGGGTGCAAAGCTGTACTAAAATTAAATTATTGATATACATGACAACAAAAGCACTTCTTAGAGTTAATCTGAGAGGTGCTTTTTTTCGTGTTAAAAAATATATCCCAGCAGTCAACTACTGCAAAACAGTATATAACAGTTGACAACAGTATTATGCTGTTATATACTGTTTACAACAGGAGGGAACATATGAAGATTATAATCAATAATACATCGATGGTACCAATTTATGAACAGATCATGGAGCAGATCAAGGCGCAGATCATCTCCGGAGAATTAAAAGAAAATGATATATTGCCGTCCGTGAGAACAATGGCAAAGGAACTGAAGATCAGTGCACTTACTGTGAAGAAAGCATATGACAATCTGGAAGCAGAGGGCATGACAGTCACAGTTCATGGAAAAGGAACATATGTAGCGGCTTCGAATACACAGCTGATGGAAGAAGAGCGCAGGAAAGAGGTTGAGGCGGATCTGGAAGCAGCGATTCAGAAGGGAAGGCGCTGCGGAATGAAGGAGGAAGAGATCCGTTCATTGTTTGAACTCATCATGGAGGATGAATGATTATGTTAGAGATCAAAGGAGTAAAGAAAAGCTACGGTGAATTTCAGTTAGACTGTTCGTTAAATGTAGAAAAAGGAAGAATTACTGGTCTGGTTGGAGAGAACGGAGCCGGTAAGAGTACTTTATTCAAGGCGGTGCTCGGACTCATTTCTTATGATGCCGGCGAGATAAAGATCCTGGGAAAAATACCGGAAGAGTTAAGTGAAAAAGAGAAAGAAGAGCTGGGAGTCGTCCTGGCAGAAGCTGGATTTACCGGATATTTGAAAGGAAAAGATATTGAGGCAGTCCTTGCCAAATTGTATCCGAAGTTTGAAGCAGAAAAATTTCATCAGATGTGTGAGGAATATCAGATTCCGTTGAATAAATTTATAAAAGAGTACTCAACAGGAATGAAAGCAAAGCTGAATCTGATCGTTGCATTGACACATCAGGCAGAATTCCTGATGCTGGATGAGCCGACAGCAGGGCTTGATGTCGGAGCGAGGGAGAGGATGCTGGATATTTTAAGAGAGTATATGGAAGAAGAGCCGGAGAGAAGTATCCTGATCAGCTCACATATTTCTTCGGACTTAGAACATCTGTGTGATGACATTTATGTGATTCATCAAGGAAAGATTGTACTTCATGAAGAGATGGATACGATTCTTGAAAAATATGCAGTGTTGAAAGTCAGTGAGGAACAATATCAGGAAGTAGATAAAAGATATCTTTTGAAAGAGAAAAAAGAGATTTTTGGAATTGCCTGTCTGACGAATGAGAAGCAGTATTATATAGAAAATTATCCGGAAATCGTAGTGGAGAGCGGATCACTCGATCAGGTGATCCTGATGTTGACAGGAGGTGGGAGATGATGAAAGGAATCAGAGGGCTTTTGGAAAAGGATTTTCGATTGTTTTTTCGACAGGGTGGTAATCTTTTTTTGGTGTTAGTGTTTGTAGCATTGTTTTTTATACTTACAGGAAAAAAGGCAGCTGCTTTCATTGCAATGTATATCCCATCTGTTCTGGCGATATATTCAGGTAATACGATCAGTTATGATGAAAATGGCCATGGTTACACATATTTATTTTCTTTACCCGTAAATAAAAAAATATATGTCAGAGAAAAATATATTTTTTCCTTTATCATGACAGCATGTGGATGGTGCATTGGAATGATCTGTGCAGGAATTATGGTACTCATAAATCCTGAAGAGGTGTTTGATCCGGAAATGCTGGCAATGGAGTTGATCACATTTTTTGTGTTTCAGGCAATTGCGGGAATTATGATCGCGATCAGGATAAGGTTCGAAGGAGAGAAAGGGCGAATTGTGCTTCCAATCGCAATTTTAATTATTTTTGCGATTTGTTATACAATTAGATCTTTTGTGAAGACTAACTTGGGATTAAAAGAAAGTATTCTGCATATGATAGGGGGAATAGGGGATTTTGAAATCGCGATTGCCCTTATTGTGCTAAGTCTGCTTATATGGTTTGCTTCGTATAAGTATAGTATGAGAGCTATGAAGAAGAAAGAGTTTTAGGATAGGCGTGGCAAAAATGCTCCATTAAAAATAATGATTATAAAGATGTAATAGCTACCAAAAATATGAGAAAAACTTTGTGAAAAAATAGGATTGTGTTTCGTAAGAGTCCCTTGTAAAATAGCGGACAAGGATGAAAAGAAAAGGAGATTCTTATGGGAACCAATGAAAAAGATATGACTGCCGGATCCCCCGGAAAACTGATCATAACTTTTGCCATACCAATGATGCTTGGAAATATTTTTCAGCAGTTTTATACAATGGCAGACACCATGATCGTCGGACAAGTGGTAGGAGTTGAAGCACTGGCGGCAGTAGGTGCCGGAGATTGGCTGGTATGGCTGGTGTTGGGAATCATGACAGGTATCACACAGGGTTTTTCTATTCTTGTATCTCAGTATTATGGAGCAAGGGAAAAGGAAAATCTGAAATGCGCAGTGGCGAAAAGCTATATCATGACAGCATTATTGTCTGTGGTCGTACTCGCAGTAAGTGAAGGTACAGTTTATCATGTTCTTTTATTCTTACAGACACCGGATAATGTCATTGATCTGACAATGCTATATTTGCGGCTGATTTTTGCGGGAATTCCGATCATAGCTGCTTATAATATATTTGCAGCGATTCTTCGGGCACTTGGAAACAGCAGATCTCCGTTGATCGCAATGACAGTGGCGGCAGTGATCAATGTGGGACTGGATCTGTTATTTGTGGCGGTTTTTGGCTGGGGTATAGCCGGAGCAGCAGTGGCGACCGTTATCGCACAGGGATTTTCAGCCTTATACTGTTTGATCGTATTACGTAAAATCCCGGATATCCGCCTGGAAAAGAAGGACTTTTACAGGCAGCCTTCTATGAGCCTGCGGCTTTTGGAACTGGCGATTCCTCTTGCAATACAGAATGTGATCATTTCCGTGGGAGGACTTGTGGTACAGTATGTGATCAATGGATTTGGTTTTCTGTTTGTAGCCGGATTTACGGCAGCGAACAAGCTGTATGGAGTTTTGGAGATGGCTGCCGTTTCATATGGGTACGCCATTACAACCTATGTGGGCCAGAATCTTGGTGCAAAAAAATACCAGAGGATTCGAAAAGGTGTGCGCAGCGGCACTTATATGGCAGTGCTCACTTCGGCTTTCATTTCTGGTATGATGGTGTTGTTTGGACGTAATGTACTGTCCCTGTTTGTATCCGGTGAACCGGATCAGACCCGACAGGTATTGGATATAGCATATAAGTATTTGTTTATTATGGCTGTCTTTTTGTGGGTGCTGTATCTGCTGTATGTGTATCGTTCCGCTATCCAGGGCCTGGGTAATACTTTGATTCCGCTTGCCAGCGGCATTGCAGAATTTATAATGCGTGTCAGTGTTGCGCTGCTGCTGCCAAAAATGATCGGCGAAGATGGAATATACTATGCAGAGATCTGTGCATGGAGCAGCGCAGCTGTTTTATTATTCGTAAGTTATATGATCATTATACGGAAATATAAAGAAGTCACCGTTCATACATAATGTCATTTACTTGAGGAACCTATAATAATAGACAGGCAGAAAATATCCGGGTTTTAATATGAAATGTTCAGATATTTCATATTTGACAGAAAAACTATTTATATAAAAAGAAAAGTATGATATTATGATACATATTCGTTGCAACTATGAAAATTGAATAGTCAGAAGGGTGTACAAAGTACTTAATAAGGAATCTGGTGAAATGCCAGAACAGCCACCGCTACTGTGACAGGGACGAAAACCAAAATATCACTGGAGAGATCCGGGAAGATGGTAAGTAGGAAGAACTGGAGTCAGGAGACTTGCCTTTTTGACAGAAGAATTCTGATTCGGATGGGATACAGAAGGAATAAGCTCTGCCTGAGGTGGAGGTTTGTTTTTTGTGCTGATATGATGCTGGATCATATCAGCTTTTTTTTATTTTAACCGAATAAACAGATGAAAAATGAGGAGAAATGAAAATGGGAAAAGTAATTGCAAAGCGTTTTATATTTATGATTCCGGTAGTGCTGGCGGTTACATTTATTATTTTTATGCTGAGTTTTATATCGGCAGGTGATGCTGCCAGAGTGCTGGCGGAGAAAAAATATGAGCATCCGTCACCGGAGCAGGTAGAAGAAGTACGGCATGAGGAAGGACTGGATCAGCCGGTGCTGGTACAATACGGGAAATGGCTGGATCAGGCACTTCATGGCGATTTTGGAAAATCATATTCTACCAGAAAACCGGCTTTTGAGGAATTAAAAAGATATTTTCCACAGACATTTAAACTGGCAGTTACTTCGTTTTTATTGTTGATGATCGTATCAGTCCCTCTCGGAATTTTGTCGGCAATTTATGAAAACAGAGTTCTGGATAAAGTCATTCGCATTTTGTCGTCCCTCAGTGTATCTATGCCGTCTTTCTGGATCGGTCTGATGCTGCTCTATATATTTGGAGTAAAGCTAAAAGTGATTTCCGTGATCGGAGGAGATGCCGGAGGCATCCCGATTCTTGCGGCATTTGCCATGGATATCAGTTTTTTTGGAATTATGACGAGATTGATCCGTACCAATATGATACAGGTGCTGAAGCAGGATTACATACGTGCCAGCAGAGCCAAGGGATTGTCATCTGTAAATGTAATTTTGCGTCATGGTCTGAAAAATATTCTGATTCCTGTGCTGACACGTCTGGTATCAATTGTGATCGGTTTTTTCTGTGGTTCAGCTGTGATAGAAAGTATTTTTTCAATTCAGGGAATCGGAAATCTGGCATTGAAATCCGTGATCTCAAAAGACACTCCGGTGCTGCAATGTTTTATCTTTATTCTGGCTGTTGGCATTGTAGTATTAAATTTTCTTGTGGATATCGCCTATTCTGCGATTGACCGGCGAATCCAGTTAAAGTAAAGGAGAGATCATAGAATGGGAAGCAGAAGAAAGCAGAAAACAGAAAAAAGCATGATCCAGAATCTGTACTGGAAACAGGTATTCCGGTCACCAAAAACAAAAATAGGATTGATGGTGGTCATAATTTTTGCACTGGCAGCTATTTTTGCACCTGTACTGGCGCCACATGATCCACTGCTTGTGGATGTTTCGATAAAATTAAAGAATCCGTCGGCGGCATATCCTTTAGGTACTGATCAGCTGGGACGATGTATTTTATCAAGACTTCTCTGGGGCAGCCGGTATTCACTGAGCTATAGCTTTACGGTGCTTCTGATCACCGTATGTGTCGGGGTGCCGATCGGACTGTTTGCCGGATATGTAGGTGGAAAAATCGATTCCATAATTATGAGGATCATTGATGTATTTATGGCTATGCCGGTCTTTATTGTGGCACTTGCCATTGCAGGAACCGTAGGAGCCAGCGGCGCTCATCTGATTCTGTCCTTATCGGTCGTATCCTGGGCAGAATATGCAAGGCTTGCCCGAGCATTGACACTTCAGGAAAAAAATAAAAATTATATGACCGCACTAAAAGCCGGCGGCTGCGGCCATGCAAGGATCATATTTAGGCATGTATTGAGAAATATCCTGCCATCTGTGATCGCACTGGCAACAATGGAAATCGGTTCGATCATTCTGTCAATTGCCGGTTTTTCCTTTATCGGCCTTGGTGTGCAGGCACCGACACCGGAATGGGGGATCATGCTCAGTGACAGTAGAAGTTATATCCAGACTTATCCAAGACTGATGTTTTATCCGGGCATACTGATCATGATCATTGTTCTGGCATTTAATTATCTGGGGGAGGGAATACAGAATGGAACAGCCCAAAAATGATGTCCTAAAGGTAAAAAGACTACATGTGGAGTTTCAGACATCTCACGGAATGGTTCATGCAGTAAAAGATGTCAGCCTGGAAGTAAAACGCGGAAGGATCCATGCTCTGGTGGGAGAAAGTGGAAGCGGCAAGTCAGTTACCTCTCTGACGATCATGAATCTGCTTGCAGGAAATGGAAAGGTGATATCCGGAGATGTGACACTGAACGAAAAGAGTCTTCTGAAGTTATCAGGAAAAGAAAAACGACAGTTATACGGAGACAGGATCGGAATGATCTTTCAGGATCCGACTGCTGCTCTTGATCCGCTTTTTACAGTTGAACAACTGCTTCTGGAAGGACTGAGAAAACATCGCAGAATGAGCAAAAAACAGGCAAGGGAAGCAGCGTTGGAAAGTCTGCGGATGATGAATCTGCGTGATCCGGAAGAACTGATGAAGAAAAAACCTTACGAATTGTCTGGTGGTATGTGCCAACGTGTTATGATCGCCATTGCCATGTCCATGAAACCGGATTATCTGATCGCAGATGAGCCGACGACAGCCTTGGATGTAACCGTACAGAAGCAGATCCTGGAAGAAATCTATCAGCTATCCAGGAAAGAAAATCTGGGCGTGTTATTTATTACGCATGATCTGGGTGTGGTGGCAGAGATCGCAGATGATGTTTCGATCATGAAAGACGGCGAAATAGTGGAAAACGGAACAGTTGAAGAGATCTTTTATCATCCGCAGCATTCATATACAAAAAAACTGTTGGATGCAGTTTTATAGGGGAAAAGTATGAGTACGTTACTAAAGACAGAACATTTAAAAAAATATTATGGCAAGAAAAAAATTGTGAAGGCAGTGGATGATGTAAGTCTGGAAATCCATGCAGGATCATCCATGGCTCTGATCGGTGAAAGTGGAAGTGGTAAAACTACATTCGGAAAGCTGATCGCCGGCCTGGAGAAACCTACAGATGGAAAATTCTGGTTTCAGGGACAGGAAATGCAGGATTTGTCTGAAAAGCAGTTTCGTCCATATCGCAAGAATCTTCAGATGGTCTTTCAAAGCAGTAGCGGGGTATTTGATCCCGGTTATACCATTGGAGAAAATATTTTGGAAATTTTGAAATTACATGAAAAACTGCAAGAGGGTGAGTATGAAGAGCGAGTAAAGGAGGCTTTGATCCAGACGGGGCTTGATCCGGATATCCGCAACCGTTATGTTGGACAGATTTCAGGAGGTCAGTGTCAGAGAGCTAATATTGCGAGAGCATTGGTATTAAGACCGGAGCTTGTGATCTGTGATGAACCGGTATCCAGTCTGGATTATTCCATACGAAAGCAGATCCTGCATCTGTTAAATGAGCTGCAGGAAAAATATGAGATGACCTATTTACTGATCACTCACGATCTGTCCAACGTTCCATATCTCTGCAAAGAGGTGGCTATTATGTATCAGGGACGCGTGGTCGAGTTTATCGATCATACGGACAGCTTAAAGGAGACTGCCGTACATCCTTATACAAAAGATCTGTTTGATTCTATTCCGGTAAAAGAACCGAAAATGCGAAGAATCGGATTGCAGGAAAAGAAAATATTTTCAGATACCATTCCGGAACAGGGCTGCCCATATCAGAACCGGTGCAGAAGATGTACAAATATATGCAGAGAGCATATACCGGAATTGACAGAAATTGAAACAGGACATTTTGCGGCATGTCATATGCTGTAAAATATAAAACAAACAAAGGAGAGGAAGAAATGAAGAAAAGACGTGTAGCAAAATTGATAGCATTGAGCATGGTGGCGGCAACTTTACTGACAGGTGTCAATGTACAGGCAAAAGAGGAAAAAGTAGTTACGGCAATGACATCCATTGATCTGACGCCTGAACTTTGTGACCCTATAAAAAGTGGTCCAGACTTTCGTCTTTATGAAATGATCTATGATCCACTGGTGCGTTATGGAGAAAATGGAGAAATCAAACCGGCATTGGCAGAATCTTGGGATATCAGCGAAGATGGCACAACCTATACGTTCCATTTAAGAAAAGATGTGAAATTCTCGGACGGCACAGATTTTAATGCAGACAATGTGATGTGGAATTATAACAGATGGGTGGAACAGGATGTGATCGGTAACTTTTCAGCCAAACTGGAAAATGTTACAAAGGTAAATGATTATACTGTAGAATTTAAGTTCGCAGAACCATGCTATACACTGCTGATCGAATTCAGCTATCCAAGACCATTCCGTTTCACCTGTGAAAGTGCACTGGATGAAGACGGAGAATTTTGTCAGGAAGTGGGTACCGGAATGTGGATGATCGACAGTTATGAAAGCGGTCAGGAGGTTGTCCTGGTACCAAATCCTAATTATTACGGTGAGAAACCAAATATTGATAAAGTAGTTCTGAAACAGGTGGTAGACGGTGATGCCAGAGTGATGGCACTTCAGAGTGGAGAGGCAGATCTGAATCTTCAGGATATTCCATCCGAAAGCTTCAGTATTATCCAGGCAGATAAAAATTTATCGACAGAACAGCAGGTTTCCACACTTTCTTACTATCTCATCGAAAATTATGATACACCGGCGCTTCAGGATATAAACGTACGTCAGGCACTGAACTATGCAACAAATAAAGAAAGCATTGTAAATGATCTGCTGGATGGTTACGGCAATCCGGCAACCGGACTTATGTCTCCGACAGTTCCTTATGTAACAGAAGAAAACAGCAAGGGTTATCCATATGATCCGGATAAAGCAAAGGAACTGTTAAAGGAAGCAGGATATGAGGATACAGACGGAGATGGTATTGTAGAAAAAGACGGAGAACCACTGAGCCTCAGACTGGTATTCCAGACTGAAGAATATGCTTCCTGGAAGTCACTGTGTGAATACCTGAAATCTGAATATGAGAAGGTTGGTGTGGGTATTGAACTGGTAGAAAAAGAATCTGCAGCTTACTATGATGAAATCTGGAACACCAGAGACTACGATCTGTGCATTTACCGCAGCTATGAAGACTCCTGGATGCCTCATGGTTTCCTGAAATCAATGTTCTATGCGGAAGATGGAGCAAAGGCAGTAAACTGGTACGATGAGGAACTGAACAAAGATCTCGGAGAAGTATTAAAAACACAGGACGAAGAAAAACGTACGGAATTATACGATAAGATTCTTACACGTATCAACGATCAGGCAGTAACAGTGCCGCTGTATTATCCGAACCGTGATTATATCTATAACAATACCAGACTGACCAATGTAGAGCTTGCACCGACTGCCTATGAAGGCATTAACTGGGCAACACTGGATGTAGTGGAGTAAAAAAATGTTTGAAAAAATCGAGAATAAATGGACAGAAGATTCCGGTGATTATGATGATATGATCCAAAAACAATTGAGTAACAAAAGAACGGTATCTCACTGGACAAAAGAATTGAAAAGACTTCTTGGACCTGAGCCCCTTCGTATTTTAGAAGTGGGCTGCGGCCCGGGTTTTATGAGCATCATAGCAGCGCGCCTGGGACATGATGTAAAAGCGATCGATGGTTCATCAGGAATGGTAGAAAAAGCCAGAAGGAATATGCGACAGTATCATCAACAGGTGGAAATCTGTGAGGAAGATGGTGTAACCTTGCCATTGGAACAGGAACAAAGCTATGATGTGATACTTTCCAGAGATGCGGTGTGGACATTATATGATCCGGAAAAAGCTTTCAGACGCTGGAAGGCTGTATTAAAACCAGGTGGAAGGATCATTTATTTTGATGGGGACTATCGTACCATCGAACCCACATTAAAAAATAAGGTCCATATGAAAATTGCTGATTTTCTTATTTATGTTACAGAAAGAAAAACATATGGATCTGACGTGAAGGAAAACAGCGGAATTTATGAAAAGCTGCCATTTACATCGCAGAAGCGTCCGGAAACGGACTTTCAGATATTAAAAAAGGTACGCTTTGCCAGGATCCAGATCAGAGAGAACCGCTGGCTAAACAGACCATGGACGATGGATTTCTGGAAATACGGATATCAGGGAAAAAAATTTATTGTAATAGCCACAAAGAAGGAGAAGTGACATGCAAAACGATAAGATCAAAGAGTACTGGGAAGGAGAAGCTGGCATTTACAGCGAAGGGATCAAGGCAGAATTGAAAAGTGAAACAGCAGAAAACTGGAAGAATCTGATTCTGGAGTATGCGCCGGAAAAAGAACATCTGGAAGTACTGGATGTAGGCTGCGGGCCGGGATTTTTTGAAATTATGCTGGGAAAAGAAGGACATCATGTGACCGGGATCGATATTACTGAAAATATGATCCATGAAGCAAAGGAAAATGTAAAGGCAGCAGGTTTATCCGCAGATTTGATGACTATGGACTGCCACAATCTGAATTTCCCGGATGAGACATTTGATATGGTTATCTGCAGAAATATCACATGGACGCTGGATGATCCACAGAAGGCTTACAAGGAGTGGCTGCGTGTACTGAAAAAAGGCGGACGCCTTTTGGTATCGGACGCCTGCTGGTATCTGCATCTTTATGATGAAGAAAAGAAAAAGATTTACGAGGCACATGATGCTGCCATGTGGGAAAAATACGGAAGAGGTATCCATGCTCATGAAGATGCGGAAACAGGGAAAGAGCTCAGCAGTAAGCTGTTTATGAGTGATAAAAAGCGCCCGGCATGGGATCTGGATCACATGATGGAGATCGGCTTTTCCAAAGTGTTTGCCCTGAAGGACATCAGTGATATTTCCAGAACTTCCATGGATCGTGAGCTGAATAAGCTGACACCTCAGTTTTTAGTGGGTGGAGAAAAATAAGCGGACCGGCGTTAAATAAAACGCTGGACCCGCTCCATTGTAGTTTTTAGAATAAAGATATCCGTCAGTACATCACCGGTTTCCAGAGAATGGTTGGCGTTTTGGGTGAGAAAGAGAGGTACATCTTTCTGCGCTGCCAGTTCCCGGATGGAATCGGTTTCGGCCCAGGGATCTGCGGTGCCGTGGAAGGCAATGCTTCCGGCAAGTGGGAGGGAAAAGGTCTCTGCAAGAGGTGTAAACAGGATACTTTTTACAGTCAGATCGTGTCTGGAAGCATAGGCAGAGGAGATGACTGTACCAATGCTTTTGGAAATAAACAGAATGCTGCCATAGGAATTCCAGTCGATGCTGCCTAAGGAGCGTTCTGTTTGTTCCAGGGCAAGGTCAAAGGCCTGTTTCATTTTTTCAGGATCTCCTTTGACATTTTCCGGGAGGGTGACATAGGATACAGTGTGGATTTTGTAGCCGTGTTTGCTGGCAAGGCGGCTGGTATAGTACAGAAGCGGCTTGTCAGCAGTGTATCCGATGCCCGGAAAAACAACAGCTAATTTCGGGGCATTTTTATCTGCTCCGGCTGTATGAGAGGAAACTTTTGCATAGAGCATCTGCAGCTGAAGCTTTTCCTGAAGCTCCTTTAAGGTAATGGAGATCGTACAGGAATCGGATGGAAGATAATCATAATCGGTAACAATGTCGTCCTCTTCCATGGAATAAACAATGTGTGAGGAACCCATGAGCTCCATGTCTTCTTCAATATCTGAAAGTAATTCTTCGTATGATTTCATTTTAATTCAAACCTTCTTATTCAAAAAATCGTTTATTTTTACAGATTCTTCTATTATACTGGATTCATTGAATGACAGCAAGAGGTTACTGTTCACTGGCAATGTCCCGCGAGGTGTTTTTTGTGAGCGAAGTTAAACCTTGCTTTTATCCTGCCTGCACGATATACTAATATAATACATATCTGACTAATGGAGGGTTTTACAAATGAAAATTGCAGCAACATACGATAATGGAAACATTTTTCAGCACTTTGGAAAAACAGAGTTTTTCAAGGTATATGAGGTGGAAGATAACAAGGTTGTTTCCAGTGAAGTGATCAGCTCCAATGGCACCGGACATGGTGCACTTGCCGGACTTCTTGCAGATCAGGGGATCAGCGTTCTGATCTGTGGCGGAATCGGCGGAGGCGCTCAGGCAGCACTTGCTGAGGCTGGTGTTGAGTTATGTTCCGGAGCCCAGGGTGACGTAGATGCAGCTGTGGATGCTTATCTGAAGGGCGAGCTGGTATCCACAGGTGTGAACTGTGACCATCACCATCATGAGGATGGACATTCCTGCGGAAGCCATGAGGATGGACACTCCTGCGGCGGTCATGAAGGCGGACATTCCTGCGGAGGCTGTGGCGGAGGATGTGGTTCCCAGCCATCTATCACAGGTCCTAATGTCGGAAAAACCTGCCGTACACATTACAGAGGAACCTTTAATGACGGAACACAGTTCGATTCTTCCTATGACCGTGGCGAGCCACTGGAATTCATCTGCGGAGCAGGACAGATGATCAAAGGCTTTGATGCGGCAGTTGCAAACATGGAGGTTGGCCAGGTGGTAGATGTTCATCTGATGCCTGAGGAAGCTTACGGTATGCCGAATCCGGATGCGATTTTTACACTTGAGATCGAACAGCTTCCGGGTGCTGAGGATCTTACTGTAGGACAGCAGGTATACCTCTCCAATCAGTATGGTCAGCCGTTCCCGGTTAAAGTTAACGCAAAAGATGAAAAAACCATTACTTTCGATGCTAATCATGAGATGGCAGGTAAAGAGCTGAATTTCAGAATTGAATTAGTAGAAGTGAAATAAGAAGGAACAGTGGGAGGTGCTGTATGGGAGCATATGGCATCTCCTTTTTTGCCTGAAGGGAGGAAGCTTTCCTGATGAGGATCTCTATGATACCATTTGGATTGCTGTCCGGTTTTATGGATAGCAAAGAAATCAGGATCACAGAGCTGGGTGAAGATGGATTTCGATTTCGGCTGGCAGAGGAATGCCCGGAACCGGAGCAGTTTCTGATCTGTTTTTATGATATGAAAAAAGCCGGGTACAGGAGAGTGGAGATCCGGAGGTTTGGGATGAGTGCAGCAGAGGAGCAATGCCTGCAGGATCAACAGCCAGTTGAAAAGAAAACCGAAAAATATTTTTACAGGGAATATTCTGTGAGAGTGGAACAGAAGGATTATGTACAGGAGGTTCGGCGGCTGGCCGGAGAGTACAACCGATATATCCGTCTGAAGCTGGAAGGAGACGATGGAGAGCTGGCGAAATCACTGACCGGTTATCCTGCGGAGCTGGATGAGATGCACTGCAGGAGTCTGGAGGAACAGAAGAAGCAGTGGTTTTTCAGAGAGGGTGAAAAGGCTTCCGGTAATCCACAGGATACAATGGGTGCAGAAGAATTAAGGCTTTTGGATAATACAGAGTTTGCCCTGGAATTAAACTGCACTTCCCTGTATGAAGAATATCTGCGCCAGCCGCTGCAGGCTTTTCTGGCGTCTTACTGGCAGAAGAATTATCTCACTCACAGTTATTTTGCAGGCCGGACACCGGACAGATTTTATATTGGAAATCAGTTCTGCCATAACCTGTTTCCGACAGAAGAGCAGCTTTTTTCTATCATGGATAAAATGTATTCGGAGGGATCGGAGATCACACTGGTATTTTCTTATATCCGGGAATTTATGCTTTTGTCTGTGGGAAAGCTTCTGGAAAAGGTGGATAACTGGTGCTGTATTCATGGGGTGAATGTGGAAATCGTAGTCAATGACTGGGCCATGGTGGAAATGCTTTGTGGAAAAACATCCCGCCTGCATCCTGTTCTGGGCACATTGCTCAATAAACGAAAAAAGGATCCGCGAATGAAATATAAATCCGGTGATACCTTATTATTTCAGCAAAACAGCCTGAATGCGGGGTTTTATCGGGATTTTCTGGCTGAAGAATTTCATATCCACAGATACGAATGGGAGTCCTGCGGATATCCACAGGAGTTTCCGCCGGGAAAAAACAGTCTGCATTTGCCTTTTTATCAGACAAACACTTCGCAGTACTGTCCATTGTATGCTTTGTGTACCACCGGAGATCGCGGTACACAGCAGCTTGCGGACCACTGCCCGAAATTCTGTGAAAAATACGCACTGCTTTATCCGGAACATTTACACATGGCAGGGCGGTATAACTCCCTGTTTGGTGTGGATAAAACACTTCCGGAGTCAACGGAAATGTGGAAAAATATAAAAGGCACAAAGCCGGATCGCATTGTTGTTAATATATGACAGGTGATGAGCAGGCTGTGAAGGTAGATCGCGAATATCCGTTTGACAAAAATACATTTCAAAAAAAGGAACAGGACATGGATAACGGTATGAAAATAACAGCCGGGTTAGGCTCCATAGATGAATATGAACGTTTTGTGCAGGCAGGAGCAGATGAATTTTTCTGTGGCTATGTACCCTTTTCCTGGGCGGAAAAATACGGCACAGTAATGCCGTTAAATCGCAGGGAGGTTCTCTGCTGTAATGTTCAGCTTGGAGCATACAGTGAGCTGGAAATTCTTTCCCGGATGGTGAAAAAATATAAAAAGCCGGTGCATCTCACCTTCAATTCCCTGTATTATCTTCCGGAACAGTATCCGGAGATCGGAGATATCATAGAGAAGTGCATGGAAATTGGATTTCGAAGCTATATCATTGCAGATCCGGCGCTTCTTGTTTATCTGAAAAACAGGGGACTTTCCTGCGAGATTCATCTCAGTGGAGAAACAGGGGAAGTGAACAGCGAAATGCTGAAAATGTTCCGGCGCTTTCCTCTGAAGAGATTGATCTTTCATCGGAAAAACACGTTCCGGGATATGCAGTCTGTTATTGCATCTCAGAGAGAGGTGGAGAAACAGGCCGGGACCCGACCGGGGGAGGGAATGGAGTTCGAGGCCTTCGTGCTGAATGAAATGTGCCAGTTTACGGGAGCATTCTGTAATTCTCTTCACTGTGATGAGATGGGATATCTTTGCAGGGTGTCCTATTGGCTTGGAACCGTACGGAATGGTGATGCTGTTCCGGAAAAAATAATGGCTCTTCAGGAGCAGACGTGGGATCAGGAACCGGATCTGAAAGCATACGATGAATCCGGATATCTCTGTGGTGAGACCGGCTGTGGACTGTGTGCACTGCATCAGCTGAAGCAGGCAGGGATCACGCACCTGAAGCTGGTTGGCCGGGGAAACTATGTGGATCACATGGAAAAAGATATCCGGAATTTGCGAAAAGCGTTGGAAATTCTGGACGCTGCAGAAGATGAAACAGCGTTTCAATGTATGATAAAAAGGATATTGTTTCCACATGGGTGCAGTGAAAAGTGTTATTATTGATGGAAGAATATAAATATTCACGAAAACCGGGATCCGGGCAGAATATACTTTCAGGAGAAATCCAGGACTGAAAGCTGTGAATATCAAATTGTTAAGATAGTATCGGGAGAAAAGATATAAAATGAATTTCGAGCGTGTAAAAAGAGAAGAAGCAGATACAGTTCTGAAGCTGTATCGTTCATTGCTGGGGACGCCCTATTGTGTGTGGACAGAAGAGTATCCTTCAGAAAAAGAAGTGGAATTTGATCTTTCCAGAGATGCGCTGTTCTGTATGCGGGACGATGCGGGAAGTATCGCAGGTGTGATCTCCATTGATGATGATCCAAATGTGGAATGTCTCACATGCTGGTCAGAAACCATGGTGCCGTCAGCGGAGGTCTCCCGGGTGGGAGTATGTCAGGAATTCCAGAATCAGGGGATTGCCGGGAAACTTCTTAAGGGTGTGATGGAAGAATTGAAGAAGCGTGGCTATAAAGCTGTACATCTACTTGTTGCGAAGGACAATGTAAAAGCACTCCGCTCTTATGATAAGCTGAATTTTGAGAACGTGGGAGAGTGTGAACTTTGGGGACATATGTACTGGTGTTATGAGAAAGCATTATAAAAAATGAAAAACGGGTATCTTTTTGCCGGGCGGTAAATCGGCCACCAATGTCAGATCGATAAGTGGTGGCTAATACACAGTCAGCAGAGGAGATACCTGTTTTTTGTTTGAAAGCAGATCAGATCCTCCGGCAGCTGTCCCTTTCGATCAGCTGGTGAGGTACAATGATCTTTGTGGCCGGAAGGCTCGGATTTTCGATATGACTGATCATCTGCGTAGCCGCTTCCATTCCAAGCTGCCCGGAGTTAATATCAATGGAGGTCAGCTGCGGCGAAGTCAGTCTGGCAAAAAGCGAGTTGTTAAAGGAAAGAATGGACAGATCTTCCGGTATGGAGATATCTGCTTCCATACAGATCCGCTCCAGAGAAAGCGCCAGAATATCATCACTGACGAGCACAGCTGTAGGGCGCTCTTCACTTAAAAGCAGCTTTCGAAGCTCCTGAAATTCATTCTGGGAAGCTGCCGGAACCTCTATGCAGTATTCGGGCTGTACGGTTAATCCGTGGCTGATCAGCGCAGTCATGTAGCCGGTTTTACGGTCTGCGGAAAAGACCAGGGAATTATCTACGCCCAGATAAGCAATCTTCCGGTGGCCCAGAGCATAAAGATATTCCGTTGCCTCCTGGCCGGCAAGAAGGTTGTCATTATCGATATAGATCGTATTATTGGTGTACTGCGCCGGTTTTCCGATCAGGATATAGAGAAGTCCCTCACTGAAAAGAAAATCAATAACAGGATCATTCACACGGGAATAAAGAACGATAAATCCGTCAACCTTACCGCTTCTGGACATGGAACGTACTGCAGTCAGGATCTCTTCTTCATTCTGACCGGTAACAATGGTGCTGATATACTGATGTGCGTTACAGTAGTGGCTGATTCCCCGGATCGTCTCAAGGTAAAAGGAATTCTCGTATGTCTCCTTTGGGGACGGAGGCAGGATGATACCGATGGAGCGGGAAATCTGTGCTGCCAGGTTGCTGGCCTGAAAATTCGGCTCATAGCCAAGCTCCGCCATGGCTCTGCGTACACGTTCCTTGGTTTCTTCACTGATAGATGGATTATTTTTGCAGGTTCTGGAAACGGTAGACGGGGACACCCCGGCCAGAGCTGCCACATCTTTGATGGTTACTGCCATAAATTTGCCTCCTCACGGATATGCCGGATCAAAGCTATGCATCTGATCCGGCTTTTTTTATCTCAGTCTGATAGAGATATTGTAGTTCATAACAAGGATACTGTCAAACATATTGCACGGAAAGTTGCATAAAATTGCGTGAAAGCAGGTACGCAGAGAATCAGGTGGTGAGATGCAGACAGATTTCTGTTTGATATAATGAAAAACTGCATAAAATCAGGATATAAAAATTGTAAGAAAGGTAGAAAAGACAAAAATGCATTGCACTTCATGCAAAATGAACGTATAATTTATGCAAACGGTTGCGCAGATTGCATGAAGCTGCATCCGTGAGAGGATAATAAATAAGATGCCCTGAGATGCAGGGCTCAACATAAGGAGAGAAAAGATATGGATAAAAGAGCAGCCGGCATTTTGATGCCGATCACAAGTCTGCCGTCAGAGTACGGCATCGGATGTTTTTCAAAGAGTGCCTATGATTTTGTGGACTGGCTGAAGGAAGCGGGACAGAGCTACTGGCAGATCCTTCCGCTGGGACCTACCAGTTACGGAGATTCTCCGTACCAGTCCTTCTCCACTTTTGCGGGAAATCCGTATTTTATCAGCCTGAAGGCACTGGTGGAGGAAGGTGTCCTTACAAAGGAGGAATGTGATAAGGTCAGCTGGGGAAGAAGAGCAGACAGCGTAGACTATGAAAAAATCTACAAAGGCCGTTACAAGCTTCTCCGCAAAGCTTACGAAAACAGCAACATCAGTGAGAATCCGGATTATCAGAAATTTGTTGCAGAAAACAGCTGGTGGCTTTCCGACTATGCACTTTTTATGGCAGTAAAGGATCAGTTCGGCGGTGTTGAGTGGACAAAATGGGCAGAGGATATCCGCCTTCGCTGGGCAAATGCCATGGACTACTATCGCAGAGAATTATATTTTGATATTGAATTCCAGCAGTATATGCAGTTTAAATTCTATGAGCAGTGGATGAAACTGAAAAAATATGCCAACGAAAAAGGCATCCAGATCATCGGAGATATCCCGATCTATGTAGCTATGGACAGTGCAGATACCTGGGCTCATCCGGAGCTTTTCCAGCTGGATGAGGAGAATGTGCCGGTGGCTGTAGCCGGATGCCCGCCGGACGGTTTTTCCGCAACAGGACAGCTTTGGGGAAATCCGCTGTACCGCTGGGATTACCACAGAAATACAGGATATCAGTGGTGGATCTCCAGACTGAGCTACGTATTCCGCCTTTATGACGTGGTAAGGATCGATCATTTCCGTGGCTTTGACGAGTATTTTTCCATTCCGTACGGTGCAGAAAATGCCATTGGCGGTCACTGGGAAAAAGGTCCCGGGATCGATCTGTTCCGCAAAGTGGAGCAGGCCCTTGGCTGGAAGCAGGTCATTGCGGAGGATCTTGGCTATGTGACAGATTCTGTGCGTCAGCTTGTCCATGACAGTGGATTCCCGGGAATGAAGGTCCTGGAGTTTGCGTTTGATTCCAGAGATTCCGGCTGTGCCAACGATTATCTTCCGCACAACTATCCGGAGAACAGTGTGGCATACACAGGAACCCATGATAATGAGACCATCGCCGGATGGTGGAAGAGCATTATGGCAAAAGAGCGTAAGCTTGCCAGGGATTATCTCTGTGATAACTATACACCGGATAAAGAGCTGCATAAATGCTTTATCAGCCTGGTTATGAGAAGCAGTGCAAAGCTCTGTGTGATCCCTATGCAGGATTATATGGGTCTGGATAACAGCTGCAGAATGAACCAGCCTTCCACAGTAGGAAAGAACTGGAAGTGGAGGATCCGCAAAAGGGAGCTGACTGTGAAGCTTCAGAAAGAGATCCAAGGTATTGCACTTCGCTACGGACGTATGAACTGGTCTGATTAAAAGAGAGATCCAAGAGACATATTCCATTTAAACGGGACGTGAAAGAAAGTAGAAAGATTTTAGATAGAATCGTGATTTTTTATGTGATATAATGCTGTTTCGTGGAGGCAGCTGTCAGTAAAAGGTAAGGCTGACAGCTGCCTTATTGTATTTTCAGATCTGCGGTAAATGATAAAGTGATACATTTATATATGCAGAAGATCAGAAGGGAGTTTCTGATCTGCAGCAGTGGATAATCCTGAATAACGGAAGATTTTTTACAATAAGGGGAGAATTATGACAGGAAAAACACACGCAGCAGTCGGACTCGGAACAGTGCTGGCAGTTACACAGCCCTCTACGGTTTCCGGTCTGGTACTTGCGGCAGGAACAGGAATGCTTGGAGCACTGATCAGCGACATTGATGTAGGAACTTCCAAATCCCATAAGGATGCGGACCGGATCACACTGATCGCGGTACTGCTTGTGGCAGCAGAAATCGCATTGAATTATTTTTATGATTTTTCCATCTGGGAAAAGATCCGCAATAACCAGTCTATGGCGCCGGTTGCCATGGGAGTTATTATTTTTATTGCAGTCTGCGCCTTTGGAAAAAATCAGCCGCACCGGTCATTTATGCATTCGATCATGGCTATGGCCATTTTAAGTGCAGCCATATCCATGGTGTCCGTGAAGCTGGTCCTTTATTTTGTGGTTGGATTTGTATCACATCTGGTGCTGGACTGCTTTAACCGGAAACGGGTACGGATCCTGTATCCGCTGCCGGGAGGCATTGCGCTGGATTTCTGTAAGGCAGGAGGCTTTGTGGATTCCCTGCTTTTTAAGCTTGGATCTGTAGCTGTGATCTTTGAGATCGTATATCTGGCTGTGCAGATGGGAGAGAGCTGGAAGCTTTTTCGAATGTAGAGGATGTTTTATTTACCGATTACGGATAATTTTATGCAAGTAATTGAAGATGGACAAAATAGTAATTGTATTAACTAATAAACTATAGTATAATACAAATATGAACACAACATATAAATCAAACAACAATGTCGT
>OLNC01000826.1_pt1 | contig 23982 bp, 19 predicted proteins | sample 1672011 | NCBI WGS metagenome assembly OLNC01 (sample SAMEA3136636, study PRJEB25190) | human gut metagenome | biome: human gut; feature: human-associated habitat; material: faeces | place: Austria | collected 2013 | reverse complement strand
ATCAGATTCATTAAGAAATGTCTCTTGAAGTGTCTTAAATTACGATACCATTATAATATGAGGTTGCGGTGGGACATGTATTGTTAGACATTGGACGGATGTGTGCAAAGGATATCTATGCATTAATGCAACTTGATGTTGCGGATGGTGTCACACCACAAGAGATTAAAGATATGCTGCTGTATACAGATTACTAAATGAAATAGAGAACTAATAGGTAACACGGGTTCGATTCCCGTACTGATTATATATATGGAGAGAAAGGAAAACTTGAAAATGTCAGAAGAGAAGAAAGTGTTAACAGGAACAGTTAAATGGTTTGATGGAGAAAAAGGTTACGGATTTATTACAGTGGATGATACAGATTATTTTATGCATTATTCCAGTATTAATATGCCAGACAGAAAGAAGTATCTTGATAAGAATGATACAGTTGAGTTTGAACCAGGAAAGAATGAAAAAGGATTACTTGCAACAAATGTAACACCTGTACTCACATTAGGTATGATCCGAAAAGCTTTGAAAAAAGAGGGACTGTATGTAAATAAATTTCAAAATGCTTACGGTGTTGAGGTCTATCATGTGGTGAATGAGAATAATTTCATTCAGTCCCCGGAACAGGGAATGTATTTTAATGAGCTTGCCAAGTATGCTGAGTTAATTTCATAGGAACTAAGTAACAGAAAACTATATAGAACAGATAAGAAAAAGGAGATCGTAAGACTATGAACAAAATTGTAGAAGCAGTAAAAGAAGGAAGAGAAATTGAGACAAAGGATTTATTCAGTGTGGTGAATGATTTTTGCCTTACAAGACTTGCAGTTAAGACATCTGATGGTGACAGTATTGTATCTATGCAGGTAAATAAATGCGAAGAATACGAGAATGAATATGAATTTTCACAGTCATGTATTGGCTTTGATGATGTGTCATATCATCTGAAAAAGAACGATATTATCAGTGCCGAAGGTGAATACAATACAGATGTAGATACACTGTATATTACTTGCAAATTGAAAAACAGTTTAACAGTATATTTCATGATTATTAATGTATCTGGAAGCGAAAACCGTACAGATGAATATGATGAGATGGATGTATATCAACTGAATGACTTCTTAGAGGATGTGCTGCATGAGAAAAATGAGTATTACTGTGTATTCACCAGAATTACAGATGTCTTTGGATTTGACCTGAAAATGCGTAACTGTATCCGTACCTATATCAACACACTGGATGATAGTGATTGGAAGTTACATATCAGTGATGATTTTACATCATTTGAAGTGCCTGTAACTGATGATTCAATCAATGAAATCTATGTTAAGGATAATGCAGAATCCAGATCAATCATTGTTAAGCCATATAATCAGCCATTCATGGAGATTGATATGCTGTTCTTTAAGAAACATAACTAAATAACAGAGAACTATAAATAAAAAGGTCAGTTTGTGAACTGGTAAAGAACATTGCAAGGTATTTCCTTAGTTCTACCTATCAGTATTGTCAGAGAAAAAGAAGGAGTACAAAACATGAAGTGTAAAGAATGTAGAAATTTAATTGATTATTATGAAGATGGACGTATTTCATGTGAGATACATTCACCAGAAAGAGTAGAGCCGCCAGATAAATGTAAAGGCTATCTGAGTATGAAGTGTAAAGATGAAGAAAGGATTAGACGCAATATGAAGCTTGTTGATGATATTAATCTGGAAGCTAAAGAAGAAATGTTAGGATGAAGAAAATGGAGGAATGCGTTATGGATGTGAAAAAATTTGACTATACAGATTTAATTGATTTTGACTGCAAGAATCAGACTGCTAAATTATTGGAGAATTATTTTCATAGAATGCGAAATGAAGAATACGATTCCATTGTTGCAGTTAAAGAAGAAACATATTCAGAACAACCGTTTTTTGAATTTGCAGAACATATTAATGAAAAAGAAAATCAGGATATTGTAAACAGAACAGTTCAATATGTGAAGCAATTTATTTTAAATGTAGCAATGGGAAATGACTTTAATGTAGAAGTATTTAAAACATATTTGTACAATTTAGATCCTTTCTTTGACAAAGCATTGGCATTTAATATTGCAACTTTGCTGAATGAAAAAGATGTGTTTGCATCAGAATTTGATTTTGAAACAGCATGGATGAGTTGCGGTATAAATATACAAAAACAATCTACACAGGAAACGGATTCTAAAGAAGATGCGCCTGTAGATACATCAAAATTGACCATTGGAATGACCGTAAAAAATTACAAAGTTTTATGTGAGTTACTTGGTCAAGAGATTAAAGATGGGAAATCAAAAAAGTATCAATTAGAAAATTTTAAGAGATATTTTGAATGGGAAAAAGCAGGACAAAAATTCATTATTATGGATATATATGATACGCCTTTAGAGAAAGAAGATTTAAGAAAATTAGGTAATAATTCAATATATACTCAGGCAATTGAAGTGATACTGTTGCAGTATTTATCTCATCAGGATGGGTATACCCGTACATTAACAAAGAAAAAATGGTGGGAGTTGTTGAGTATCACTAATCATAAATATGGACGAATGACCGAAAAAGAATTACTGCAATTAGATAAAATTCTCACATCATTTGAAATCAGACATTTTTATCAGAGATGTAATAAGAAATTGGAACAGATATTATTTTCTGCACTTAATAATTTAAAAAATAGAAAATTAATTAATTATCAGATTCAGACAGTAATCGTTACAACGGATGAAGAAACTGGAAAAGATAAATATTTTTTGGCTACAGATGATAATCTGAAAAGTATTCTGGATGTAGAACGATACGTTTTACACGATGTATTAGGATATGAAAAAATCTTTCAGGTATTTTTGAGATTTAAACAAAAGGAATACTATCAAAAAATCAATGACATTTTATATGACAGATATGGATGGCACTATTATTTTAAGCAGGTAAAAATAATTTATGTACAGGAGAACATACAGAAAGTACTCCCGGAAGCAGAACTTAATTTGAAGAAACAATTTCTAAATGAAAAAGTTGTAAGTTTCTTAAATGAGAATGCTGAAAATGAGTTCAAAAAACAGAAAGAAAAATATTCAGCGAAGTATGAAGAACTTGTAAATAAATGGTGGGGAAATCCAGAAGATATTCCTGATTCTGAGAAATCAGAATTATGGAAAATGCCAGATGTCTATGTGACGGCTCAGAGAATTTTGACAGATGAATTGATAAAAATAGGACACAAAGACTTAGATTTCTGCGAAGAAGAATTTATTAAAAGTAATAGTGATATGGATGAGATGTTTTTATTTTGTAATAAATAAAAAATGAACGTTTAAAACGGCATATAAACAATATATTGGAATGAAATGAAAAAGTTGGCACTTTAAAACGCCATATATAAACATACTCTTTGTATACCGTTATAAAGTGCCATTTTTTTAAAGGAATAACTTTTACCCTGTAATAATCTGCTTAAAAAGTAAATGTTATTTCATATCTTGGAGCGTTAGCGGAAAGATTGAAATATATCGAGTGATTCTTTTCCAAACTTGTTTGGGAAAAATCGCTCGCCTACTGTCAGCGACTATAAAGAAGAAAGGTAAATATCATGAATAGTAAAGAAATGCTTGAGCAAGAAAAAGAGAATTTGTTGAATGGACTGATAAGTGAAGAATTGATATATGCTTGTCTGGTAACTTGTGAAAAGACTATTAGCACATACGCATATAAGGAGAAAAAATATGGTAACAGATATTATACTGCTACTGTATCAGCAGGAGAGAGTTATAAAGAAGAAAGAATTAAATGGATGGAATACAGAAAGAAATTACAATCCCTGCTGCTGACTAAACATTCTATGAGAGAAATTATTCAGAATACGAAGTCTAAGAAAGTATATACAGATAAAGTATCACAAAAAATGGTGAAGTTAGTTATTGGACTAATAGATACAGGGAAATATGTATTGATTCTTTAATATATGTCGTCCCGACAGGTAGGCGGCAAGTTGACAAGCAACTTACCGATGTATTTCCTTGCTCACGCAAGAGAAATATCATAGAGGGGAAAGCAGGTAGGTATATTAATTTGATTGTTTAAGGGAGAATAATAGATTATGTCAAAGAGAATTAAGAATCCAAATGAAATCTGTTATATGTGCGGTAAAAGTAAGTCACAAGTATTGCATTTGCTTGAAGGCAACTATGGATATGTTTGTGATGAATGTGTAGAGAATGCTCACGATATGTTATCTGAAATGACAGAAAAAGAAAGAAAATTAAGAGAACATCAGGAATGTATAGATGCAACACCTTCACAGATTAAATCTTATCTGGATCAGTACGTGATTGGACAGGATGATGCAAAGAAAGCTTTATCTGTTGCTGTTTATAATCATTATAAGAGAATGCACCAGAAAAAGAAATCAGATATTGAGATTGAGAAATCCAATATTCTTATGATTGGCAATACTGGATGTGGCAAAACCTTCCTTATTAAATGTTTAGCAAAATATCTTGGTGTTCCGCTTGCTATCGCAGATGCCACTTCTCTTACAGAAGCCGGTTATGTCGGAGATGATGTTGAGAATATTCTTTTGAAACTATATGAGAAATCAGAGGGTAATTTAGAGAAAACACAACAGGGTATCATTTATATTGACGAGATTGATAAATTGGCTTTAAGAGGTGAAAATACTTCTCTTACAAGAGATGTTTCTGGTGAAGGAGTCCAACAAGCATTATTAAAGATTCTGGAAGGTACAATTGCAAGAGTTCCGTTTGGTGGTGGACGTAAACATCCTAATGCTGAATGTGTCAATATTGATACAACAAATATTCTGTTTATTTGTGGTGGTGCATTTGATGGATTGGAGAAGCTTATTAATCAAGATAAAAAGGTAAACAGAACTATTGGCTTTGGTGTTGGTGCGGAGAATATATCTAATGAGGAAGAATTTATACTTGAAAATGTACAACAGCATGATCTTGTGAGATATGGCATGATGCCTGAGTTTATCGGACGTTTACCAGTAATCACAACACTTGCACCATTGACGGAGAATGATATGGTAAGAATCCTTACTGAACCAAAGAATGCAATTGTGCGACAGTTCCAGGAGCTATTTGCTATGGATGATGTCAAACTACAGTTTGAGAAAGATGCCTTAATGAAAATTGCTGCTATAGCAAATGAGAAGCGTATTGGTGCAAGAGGATTGAGAAGTATCGTGGAGAATGTATTACAAAAGACTATGTTTGAGTTACCTGATATGAAGAGTGCAAAGAAAGTAGTTGTAAATGCTGAGTGCGTTCAAGGTGATTCTGAACCTGTTGTATATGGTGCAAGAAATAAGAAGATTGCGTGAGAGGGATAAACGATGTCACTTAAAAGAGAATTTATAGATATGCTACATTTGATTATTGATCCATTATTAGAAGATGAAGAGAGCGGTTATTATAATATTGAAGAAGATTCCTATAGAGACATCTGTATGAAATATAATGGCGAAGATGTTTCATACGGGAGCTTCTATCAATGCAACAATGATAATTGTATGGGGTGTTCTGAATGTAAGCATATGAAGGTAGACGTTTCTCTTTTTGACGGAGAATGGATTAGAAACTATTTCTTCGGTAACAAACCAGATGTAAAAGGAATCGTTACGATTAAGAATAGAAAACAGTTAATGAATGAGATGTTCCAGATAAAAGAGGATATAGAGTTTTCCAAAGATTATTATGCTAAGTTTGGAGAAAAATACAATGATTATTTGCAATATGCTAAAGAATTTGCGGAGAAGTTAAAAAAGGATTTCACTTATACAATGAATGAGACTGAAACACTTATGTTGTCAGTAGATTCAGAGAATCTTCCAATAGTGTTTCATACAGATTATCGCAAAGATACTGATTTTAAATCTGACACCTTGGTAACTGGCGATATGAAAGCCATTGGAAATCAGAGTGTTATTAATATTTATTGCTGTATGGATAAGGAAGAGGAAATCAAACAACGATTACGGCATGAATTGATACATTACTGTCTTTATATCAATGAAACTACATATAGTGATGATTCCGCAATATTCCATGTGCTATGTCAGATATACGATGCTTATGCATACGCAAAGATGCCTGATGAAGAACAGATATTATATGACAAATTTAATGCTGCATTTGATAATTTGAATGCTCTGAAAGAGAAACAAAAATTGGATGATAATTCTACAGCATACAGGAATAAGAAGCTTCTATTATTGTTTGCAGTTGGTTATAATCCTCACAATTTAGTGAATGAAGAATTATTAAATATGTGTACTGAAACATTAAACAGAATGAGTAAAGAAAGGAATGTAGCATGAGCAATAAAATTAAAATGATTAATGGCGGGCAACATCAGAATATAATTGAGAATAGCAGAAGAGCTTTAAAATATGCTGATGTTTGGTCGAAGTATTATCAGAGAGAATTATTAAAAGGACAGGAAGAATTTACAAAGAATGGTAAACCTTCACATGAGCAAGCAATTAAGTTGGCTTTTATTGGTGTCAAGCATGTGATCAGTTTGCTTGATGTTGATAGACAAGGTGAGAAACTATATAAAGCTAATGGCAAAAGATATGAACAGCCACAAGAAGTAAGACAGAATTTGTATGATGCTATTGACCGAGTATATAACTTTATCGGATTCCTGACTATTCGTGACCTGTTATTTATATTTCCAATAAGAAAAGATTACGATGGAGAATTATATCAATGTAAGGATTATTTTTATACGGTAGAAGCTTTATCTAAAATGGATTGGGACAAACCAATTGGAAGAGATAATGTGTTCAGTCTCATGTGGGATTATTGCAATGAAGATTTAGAACGCATTTTGATGGAATATATGTGTCTTATCAGTGACTTGCATAAGAAGAAAACTGGTAAAGGATTCGCAGAAGTATTTTCTGAAATGTATGATATTCCATCTTATAGTATCAATAAAGATGCAGGACTTATACAGGATAATCAGACAGGTGAAATTATTAAAATGAATAGTAAGAAACAGAGTCACATTAAGATAGTTAAATGATTTCTGCTGCTGAATTAGATATTTATTTACGATGAAATCGGTATTTCTTTGAAGGATGAAAGGGGGATATATAAGTATGACAGAAGAGCAATTAAAGAAAGTTATCAATAAGAACAGACATTCTATTAATATTCCAAACGAATCTGTACTGCTAGATATGATATTTTTGGTAGGAGATTTAGCGGAAGAATCTGGAGATTATGTTACTGCTAATAATGTTAGATCATTAGCAAACAAACTTGATGCAATTAATACAGAGAAAATATGGCAAAAGATGGAAGATTAACCTATGAAGCTATATGCAGATACCAAATTTGAAGTTGGACAGACAGTATATCGTGTATATGAGACACGAAAGAACATTGAACAGAAAGCAACTTGTGATGTGTGCCTTGGGTACAGGAAAGATTACATATAAGGGTTATAGATGTAATTGTCCAAAATGTAACGGAAGAGGGGAACTTGTTACGGATAGCAAAGAAGTAACTCTTAGAGAAATTGATGTACCACGCAAAGTAACTGCTATTAGATTGATTGCAGACAAAAATAAAGATGGATTATTAAGATATACATTAGATGCACCACAAGGATATTGTTCTAGTAAAGGAGCATTAGAAAAAGAGTTATTTGCTACGATTGAAGAAGCTCAGGCATATTGTGACGAAGAAGCTACTAATGATGCGTGTAAAGCGTTTGCTTTGGAAAATTGTAAAGGATATTGAATAAGAATACGGAGGAAAATCAGATGAGTAATAAGAAAGTAGAATATAATGCAAAATACCAGACAGGTAAAGAAGATGGATTTATTATTTTAGATAAAAAGGAAGTTCCTGTTGATAAGTTATTTAAAACATATGAGAAAGCATTGAAATATATACAAAAGCATGGAGAGTTAATGGATATTACTGAGAGTGTACCTCTTCCAGTTCTTGTACATGAGATTTCAAAAGATGAATTTTGGAGTAGGCGGCATAACAGATATACTGTTGCTATGTTCTTTGCATATCCTGGATCTGGAGAAGGATATGGTGCAGGAAGCATGACACTTATGGATGGTGAAGGTGACAAGCAGAAATATTATGAATATGAAATTCTATCAGTAGATGAGCCAGAGCCAGAGGATGAATTGGCAAATAGAGAGCGTGTTGATCCTGAATTTGGCATGGAAAGTGGTAGTTTGTTTGCTGAGATGCGTAAAGATAAAACAGGATGCTATGCAGTGAAGTATGAAGAGGGTATGGAAGATGGATGGAGTCTATTTTCTGGTGACAGTCGTCCTTCATTGATTTTTAAGACAAAAGAAGAAGCTATGAAATATGTACGTAGTGGTAAATGTAACTATCTGGAGATTGCAGCACCTACATTCTGGGATAGAGAAATATCAGAACAAGAGCATCAGAAAGACCGTAAATATTGTGATGAATATGACGATGATTTGACAATTCGGCATAACAATAAATGGTATAAAGGTGAATTTATTACAGAGCCTTGGGATGCATATATCTTTAACAATCATGGAGATATAAAAATAATGTCAAAGAAATCGTTATTAAGATTAATGGATGAATGTAATATAAATATTGAAATCAGAGAGTGAAGTGGAGGCGGTTGTCATAAGTAAGAAAGAAAAAGAAGATTGCACATTTAAAATCCGGAGTGTGCAAGCGAATAGGGTTTATCAGGTGAATAATGGTTATGTGGACAAAGATGAAAATGGAATAATCAAAAAATATTATCTTACATGGAGAGATGCAGTAATCAACAATAGTATATTTTCTCATTACATGCTGCATCATGGAGTTAGGTTGATGAAAAAGGATCATACTCTTGATTTTGTCATAATAAAATTTGATTATTCCGTACTGAAAAGTGCAGATAATATTGATGACAATAAGCCAGCGATTTCACCCGATAAGTTAAGAAAAATGTATTATAGAGATGGATGTGAAATTACTTGGAATACATATGATAAAAAGACTGGTGAAGTTGTAGCATCTCAGACTATTCTATATCGTATGTTATATCGTACTCCTGGAAAAGCTAAAGACGGAAGTTGCATATTTATTCGTGATGAATTGCTCAATAAAGCGAGAAAATATCTTACAATGGATTTGTATGATAAAATGCCAGATACAGGAGCAAAGATTGTAGAGATGTCAGCATATAGTACATTAATCACTGCATCTGCAATGGATTATATTCATATTCCAATGGAGAACATTCTGATTGTAAAAGATCAAAAATCAGCAACAGAACTTCCTGCATTGGCGGTTAGAGTTGATGATGAAAAACATTGTTATGTACAGGAATATGAAAAATATAAAATTGAAAATGTTCTTTGGGATGGGATGGGATTAATTGATGATTCCATCTTTCCAGAGGATATGGAAGACTTTATCTATTGCAGAAGCCACTTCTTTAAATCATGCCTATTTCGAGGCAATATCCAACAGTTTTTTAAAGATTATTACAAAACTGAATACGAGACAGCAACGGTAACGGATATGTTTGGAAACGTCATGAAGGTATCTGATGTAAAAGTGATTGTGACGGATAACTCTATCAAATGGCTGAAATTTAAGGACTTAATGGGTAAGACTGACTTAAAAGCATACCGTTACTATAAGAGATTCATGCAGAAAGATGGGGAACAGTTTGCAATAGTTAAGACAGCGCACAAAAGTAAGTATGGAAATCTGCAACGTAGTTCCTATCAGATGAATAACAGTTTACCTACAACTGACCAAGAAGTGCTACAGCGAATTGCACAGCCAAGTATTGATTATTATAATACCATGATTAAAAGTACCGATGCATTTGTAGATCACTTGCGTATGAATAAATCTGTTTATAGTATAGACAGGATTCTGGTGGCATTATATGAACACAATACAGACATTCAGTATACTTCATTTTTTAAGGACAGGAAAAGTGATATTCTTTCTAAGTTCAAGAGAAAGCGTTTGATGCTTGGCAAGTTACTTCAAGAGGGTGACAATCTTACGATTTGTGGAAATCCTATAAGTTTATTAATGATGGTCACAGGACAAGATTATCTAAATGAAGGATGCTTTAAAAGCCGTGGGGATGGGATTGAATGTTATACCACAAGATTTAATGATGGTGAATGTCTGGCAGGTTTCCGAAGTCCACACAATTCTCCAAATAATATTGTGCATCTGATTAATAAATACAGTGAGTCAATTCAGACATACTTTCCGAAATTAGGTGATAACATAATTATCATCAATGGTATTGGTAGTGATGTTCAGGCAAGATTAAATGGACAGGATCTTGATAGTGACTCATGTTTTGTAACAAATCAAGTGGATATTGTTGAGTTAGCAAAGAAAGCATATACAGAATATCATACCATTATTAATGAGATTCCTTTAAAAGGAGCAAGCGTGTATAGTAAAGATATGGCATCTTATGCTATTATGGATCATAAAATTGCAAGTGGACAGGATGATATAGGCAGTAGTAGTAATACAGCGCAACTGGCGTTGAGTTATTATTATGATACCATGTATAATACAGGTAAACAGAATAAAGATTTAAGAGATATTTTTGTTATTTGCTCTGTACTTGCGCAAGTATCAATTGATGCTTCTAAAAGAATTTTTGATGTATCAGTTGGAGATGAATTAGTCAGATTACAAAAAGAATCCAGAATAATAAATATAAAAAATAATAAATCTTTTGGTCGTGAAGTGAAAATAAAATATCCTGTGTTTTATTCTAAGATTCAAGAAGAAAAGCCGAAAAAGAAACAACCTAAGAAGAAATCAAAGAATAAAATGACAGATTACTTTAAATGTCCGATGGAGATACTTTCACAATTAATTTTAGATAAAACTATAGATACAAGAGTAGAGCAGCAATATCAGAGAAAGTCAATAAGAATAAAAGAAGTTTTCATATTTCCTGAAAAAGGTGTAAAGAAAACATCTCAGTATAAGACAGTAATTAGAAAAGCTAGGGCATTTGATACTGAAATGAAAGCTCTCGATTCCAATGAAAATAATTATTCCGATATGGCAACTTATATATTTGAAAGCTATGTAAAGGGTATACAAAAATTGAAAATATCAAAATCTACAATGCAGGTTCTTATCAGTGCTGCATTTAATGCAGAATCGTATATGCAGAATAGATTGTTAGAAATACTTTTTGATTATGACAAGGAATTATTTTTGTCATGTTTTTACAAAAAACAGCACCCAAAAACGCCAGAAATGTAGTAATATCAACGAAAATCAATATTTCCCTTAGGGAGAAAGAAAAGACCGTAAGCCTAGTACTTCTTCCCACACAGCCACAGTTGATCCCAAAGCGATTGTGGCTGTTCGCTGATATTATCGACATTATGTCGTTATAATATAACTCCCATATGTGAACTACAATCGAAATATATGCCAGATATAAGCATCTGGCATATATTTTTAAAAAATATTTTACTAAAAAATCATTTAATCTCGGAGGTGAAAGAACATTGACACAGGACGACTTAAGAAAAATGTACAGAGAAAGAACTATTAGAGAAAAACAGACTTATATTGCAAAAGTGACAAGAATCAATGGAAGCCTTTTATCTCAGTTTGCACACGATAAAATTGATCTCTGTCCTGCATTTTTTAAACGATTGCAGGATTATCTGACACAGTGATTTCTTACCTATAGGAGTGATTGCATGATACTATGTGAATTAAATCAGCACGACTACACATATCTGATCCAGTTGTTGAATGAAAAGTATTATCAGACAACTAACATTCATGAACTTAAACAAATCAATTCTATTTATAAACAATTAAAATTCAAGTCAGAATCATGGCTTAATCGTATCAAGTAAAATCATGGCATTTCTGCCAATATTTCAAGAAAGTTGAGAAAAACAAATGGGTGGTACATTTACATCATTAGGCGCACTCAAGGCGGCTATAAAAAAAGAATGTGAAGAAGCTTTACAAGAAGCTATGGAAAAATCCTATAAGGATGCAAAAGATAATGTGGGGAATTTCTATGTTGCACCAGAAGGTTACTATCATAGGACAGGAGCATTGAGAGAATCACCAACAATGTCTGTCTCTGGCATGCATGGTGAATTATCTTTAAATACTGGATATGCTTATTCTCCGGCGGGAAGAGATACAAATACAATATATAATTATGCTGAAGGTGGCGGACTGTTAGGTAATGGTGGTTTCTGGAATAAAACTAAATCAGATGTTGAGAAGAATATACAGGAATCGTTTGGTAAACGGTTTAATTAGAAAATATTTTTGACATTTAGGGATTGTATTTTCTTGTTATATTGTAATATAATGTCTATATTATAATACGAAAGAGAGTACAATGATGCATAACAGAAAAGGCTTTACAAGAAAATTAACACAAGCTAAAATTGATAAATTGTTTCAAACTGGTCGGATTTCAAAAGATGAAAAAAGATATTTAGAAAATATATTAAAAAATATACCTCAGAATAAATTAAAAAATGGTAGAATGAAGGTAAATCCTCATAAAAGTGTAGGTGTATTAAAACCTGGAAGACCTAAACCAACCAAAAGGATTAATAAGAAAAACGATATGAAAGGATGATGACCTATTTCTAATATTCAAGAAATTTTGCAGACCGGATTTCTTCAACTTATATGTGGATATATATTTGTATCAGTTTTTAATTTTACTTTATTGAAAAAAAATAACACTAATACAGCAAATTTATTATTGGCGTCATATACATTGGGCTATGTCTATGTAAAAATAGCTAACATAATTCCAATCAACATAAATATCATATTTGATAATATTTGTATTTGTATTTCATCAGTATTGATTGCTTTTATTGCGGCAAAAATATATAAGTGTGAAAAAACACAGAAATTATTTTCAATGTTGAAAATTGGTCAGACAGTAAATAATAATACATGGATAGAACTATTGGATGCTGAGAATGAAATGAATGCAAAAATTACAATGGATAATGGTGATATTTATTATGGCTATATTTATCATATTGGGGAGCAAGAATCTCCAGTTATGATTTCGTTAGTTGCTTATAAAATTAATAATGAAGAATATTGTTTAGAAAATAATAAATTACTGTTAATTAGTCTTTCTAAAGTAAGTAATATAGAGCTGATTTATAATTCAAAAAGCTTTATCGTAAAGGATTTACAAGATTATATAGATGCAAGAAAGTCAGAATTAAAATAAGGGGATTGCTCAAAAGGGTATTATTTCTATGAGTAATCCCTTTTCTTATACAATATATCAATATAATAATATTAAAACCTCGCTTTCTTTACATTATAATAATATTATAATGTAAAGAAAGCGAGGTTTTAAATGGCTGATGATTTTAAGGTAAAAGTAACAGCTGATCTTGACACGTCTCAACTAGAAGCGAAGCTAAATGCGTTACAAAATAAAAAGATGACCATACGAGCCGATGTAAACGGCAATGGTATTAATAATCTGGATAATAGTATACAACAAGTACAGAATAGAGCAAATGATCTATCTGCAAGCTTCAAAGGCATTGCAACTACAAAATTAAAAGTAGATGCACTGAATTTTCTTAAAAATCAAACTGAAAATGCAGTACGTTCAGTAACAGATCTTAATAAGGCTATGACTCTGGTTAATATGACTATGAGTAATATGTCTGGCTCATCTCTATATTCTTTGAAACAACAATCCCTTAGTATGGCAAAAGATTTAAGTGCCGCTACAAAAACTGTCACAGATGCGGTTACAATTTATGCAAATGAGAACGAAAGTGTAAGTTCCATGCTGAATAAGGCACAACCTACAGTATTGTTATCTGCTGCTTCTGGCATGAGTTCTTCATCTTCTGCGGATGCTATTCAAGGTATTTTGAATCAGTTCAATCTGTCAGAAGATCAGGCAATGCACGTTGCGGATACAGTTGAAAAACTCAGTTCAGAGATTGCATTAGATTTCTCAAAAGGTTGTGACACAATCTCTCAGTCAATTGCAACTTCTGGTTCAGTTGTAAATGAAGCAGGTATGAGTTTTGAAAAGTATGCGGCATTGGTATCAACAACAGCAGAAAAGACCAGGGTATCTGGTTCTCAGATTGGTAATGCCTTTAAGACAATCTTCTCAAGGATATCCCGTAGTAAGGATGGACTTACTACAGATGCTGAGATGTCAGATGCAGAAGCAGCACTTAAAAGTGTTGGTGTTTCTGTTCGTGGAGCAGATGGTGATTTACGAGATATAAGTGATACACTTGACAATCTTAATGAAGTATGGGGAACATTAAATCATTCTCAGAGATCTTATGTGGCAGAAATGGCGGCTGGGGTAAGACAGAAAAATATTTTTGAAGCCGCAATGGATTCTTATAATAAGGCTTTACAATTAGAACAGGATGCACTTAATTCTGATGGCACAGCCATGAAGATAAATGAAAAACGTGCAGATTCCATCAATGGTAAGATGGAGAAACTGTCTGCTACGATGACACAACTTTATTCTGACGCAATGCCAGAACAAGCAATTGAAGGAATGATTGATTTTGCTACGGCAGTTGCAAAGGTTGTGGATAATTTTGGATTATTCCAGGGTGCATTATCTTCATTAGGTGTTGTTGGCGGTGCGAAGATAATCAGTACGATTGCTTCTAACTGGACAGGATTACTTTCTGCAATAACAAGTCCGTTAGGCATTGGAACTATTGCAGTAGGTGGCGCAGTTGCTGCAATATCTGCATATCAGAAATCTGTTAGTGAAATGGTTGAATCTGCAAAACAAGCAGGTGATGAATGGGAAAGCGGTCAGGAGAATCTGCAAGGACAGATTGATAAAATATCAGAACTGAGAACTGCTTTAGATTCTGGTACATTATCTGAGCAGGAAGCCGCTTCCGCTAAAAGTGAATTGTTATCCATACAGGAAGCTTTAACAGAATCTTATGGAAGTCAGGTAGCAGGGATTGATTTAATTAATGGTTCGCTGACAGAACAGATTGCTTTATTAGATCAGGTGTCTCAAAAGCAGGCAGAACAGTTCCAGAATGAGAACAAAAAAGGTATTGAGAAAGCCCAAAAAGAGATAGAAAAAGATAGACATACTTATCTGGGTCAGTTTTATGATAATGGTTCCCAAGAATCCGAAGCTATCAAGAAGTCCATTAAAGATTTACAGGATAAGTATGGGGATGATGTATTCACAACTGAACTGGAAGCCGATGGAATCACAATGGATGTCCATTTCAATGCTGATGCTTCTACTGCAAAGGAAGCTTTAAATGACTTTATGACAGATGTTTCAGACATTGAGAAAACGTATGGAGAATCCGATATACTTGATCTCATGAGTGATAATGCATCTGCCGGACTGTCTGAGGCAAACAAAGTTCTGGATGAGTATGGTGATTTATACAATCAGGCACAGAAAGCAAAACTTGTAGCAGATGATGACCTGTTTAAAGCACCATCTGGCAAAGAACAGACCGCTGTTAAGTGGCTGAATGATTATACAAAAGCAGTAGAAAATTATAATGACGCATTGTCTAATGGAAATCCAGATGCAATCGCACAAGCATCCACACAATTCGAGGCTGTTGACAGTGCAGTACAATCATTGTTAAAAAACTCTGACATGTCTCAGTTTACAGATCAGTTTGCAGAGGTAAAAGATCAATTAAACGAATCTGCTGTTTCCGCAAACAAATTTAATGAGGCTATATCTGGAAATGATACTTCCAAATTTGGAAAAGAAGTCAAGAAGAGTGCGGATGCTCTAAAAGACCTTGGACTGACAGATACAGATTTTAAGTATGCATTTGAGACAGACGGTGTTCAAGAGGGCGAGGATCAGATTAATTCTCTTGTAGATTCTGCAATTCAATGTGGCTATATTTCTGATACATCCAGTGAGCAGGTATCTAAATTGGTAAGTGTTTTATCTTCCTTGGGTGTGATTTCTTCTACAACAGGAGAAGCAGTAGGAGATGCGACAGAAGAAGTAGCTTCATCTGTAGATACTATGTCTGATGCATTGGATTCTGCTAAAGAAAAACAGACAAATCTTATTGATGCATTGGGAAATTCCCGTTCTGCTACAGGTCTTACAAAAGATGATATCAATAATGTAACATCTGCATTTAAAGACCTTGATAATTTTGATCCTGCTTCTATTTTTGAGGAAACTGCTACAGGTGTTCATCTGAATACTCAGGCATTAAAAGAGTACAATGATGAGTTAGAACAGCAGACAAAGAATAACTTTGCAGAAGCTATTGCCAACAAGCAGCAGGAATTAAATGATGCAATTGCACAGAATAAATCTCAAGATGTGATTGATGGGCTTCAAGAAGAAGTACAGACATTACAGTTATTATCTGCTCAGTATGACGGTGCAACTTCTTTTTATAATAAATTTGTGACTGCTGCATCTTCTGCTAATGAACGTGATTCATTTGAGGATGTAGCAAAAAGTTATGAAAGTATCGGACAGTTGATTGAACAGGGATGGACAACAGATGATTCTGTCACAAGTTATCTTGATTTATTACTTGGTACAGACAGAATCCAAGATTCCCAACAGGCATATGAGCAATTAGGACAGACAATCGAAGGTACAGGTCACAGTCTTAAAGATTATATGACTTTCGATGATGATGGCAACTTCACATCTCAAGGTGCATGGTCTTTTGTAGATGATGTTGCAAATAAACTTGGTGATGATTTTGTTAAGGTTGGTGAAGATGGCGAATACGCATTTGATCTGACAGGTGATAAAATCAATCAGGTTGCGGATGCATTTAATACAACTACAGATTTTGTTGAATTAATGGGTAAAGCACTTGCGGATGCAGGGGCAAATGTAAGTTTTGATTCTTCTGATGTGAAGAATTATAACGAACAGATGAAGCAGTTACAGGAAACTGCAAATACTACTCAAGAGAAATTAAAAGAAGTACAGAGTGCTACAAGCGGTGAATCTGGCGAAGGTTTACTATCTGGAATTGATCTCAACTATGACAAAGCTTCTATGTCTATTGACCAACTGGATTCTAAGATTGCTGAACTATCTGGCAAGCGTGAGGAAATCAGTGTCAGTGCTGACACAGAAGAAGGACAACAAGCAATATCTGCATTAGATAATGAGATTGCTTCTCTACAATCTCAAAAAATCATGGTGTCTATTGGCACACAGTTAGAGGGCGGTGCGACTGTCGATGAACTGCTTGCTATTACAGATGATGCAGAACTGGCTGCAAAATTACAGATTGATGTTTCCCAAGTCGCAGAAGCAAGACAGCAATTACAAACTCTGAAAGATACAGGGAATATTGAAGTACCTGTTACTGTTAAGCTTGACGAAGGACAATTCAATAGTTTGATTGAAAGTCTTACGGGTGAAGCAGTAGAAGTTCCTGCTGAGGTAGAAACACCAGAAATACCAGATGTTTCTGGTGAAACTGTAGAATACCCTTCTAAAGTTGATACTCCTGATGTGCCAGATGTTTCTGGCGAGGAAATCACCTATACTGCAACAGTAGATACTCCTGACCTTCCAGATATTCAAGGTGGCATTGCATATTATGAGCCACAAGTAGAAGGTTCTGCTGATGGAGAAACTGCCGAAGGTACTATCAATTATGACAAAGGCACAGTAGAATCTGCTGACGGTGAGACATCCGAAGGTATCATTAATTATGATAAAGGTGATGTTGAGAAAGCAGATGGAACTGTTTCTACAGGTACAATTAATTATGATTTAGGTACGGTTGCTGTTCCTACAGGTATGGTGGCAAGCGGTACGATAAACTATGCTTTAGGTACAGTTGCGACTCCTGGTAAAGCAATGGGAACATTTGGACAAGCCAGAGCATACGCAAAAGGAAGTCTTACAGATTTCCCTGCTTATGGTGATGGTCGTGTTTCACTTCCTAATGACCAAAAAGCATTAGTAAACGAAGAGTACATCAATGGTCATTCTGAATCCATAGTGCGTGATGGTGTATGGTCGCTTATTCCTGGTGGCGCACATATGGAGAACTTGAAAAAGGGTGACATCATATTCTCTGCACAACAGACAGAGGATTTATTAAAACGTGGTGCAACACCAGGTCATGCAAGAGCCTATGCACAGGGAAGTTTAAGTGATTTATCACCACTCTCCAATGCTTTTGGTAGTGGTTTTTCTGGCACTGGTAGGAATCCTTGGGCTGGCAAGAATACAAGTTCATCATCTGGTGGTGGTTCATCATCATCTCAACAATCTTATAATGACAATTCTGGTGCAGTCGCTAGAAATACAGATGAGACAGAGAAGAATACCAAAGCAACGAAAGATTCTACAGAAGCATTTGATGGAATCAAGAGATACACTCAAAAGTTTGCAAAAGCCGTAGAACAAATTTCCAATCAGATTACAGATTATATCTCTTCTGCTTTCAAGACAACTCTATTAAAGAGACAGGTGAAAGCAACTGAGAAGCAGATTGCAGCAAATGAAAAAGCTTCTGATGCTTATATGAAAAAAGCAGAGTCAATTGGACTCAGCGAAGAATATAAGAACAAAGTAATTAATGGCACTCTTACAGTAGAAGACATTGACACTTCCTCTGATTCTGGTAAGCAATTAGCAAAAGATATCAAAAACTTTGAAAATTATTATGATGCATCCAGAGAGTGTAAAGACACAGTACAGGAGTTAAACAACAAACTTCTGGAATTATATGAAACAATCGTAAATATGCCTACGGAAAAGGCAGAGAAAAAGATTGACAGATTAAAGACCAAGATGGAGTCTTTAAGTTCTGTTTCTGATACTGTTTCATTGGGTGGATCTGCAATCAAAGCAATGCAGAATCAGATTAAAGTTGACATTCCTGGTCTTGGTAATGCACAGAAGAAGCTTGATAAGGCTGAAACTGCCAGAAATGCAACCAAGAAAACTCGTGCTAAAGCAAGTAAGACTTTAAAATCTGCTACGGCTGATGCAGAGTCTACAGGAAATACACTTATCAAGGCAAGTGAGAAACAGACTAAATCCATAGGTAAGAAACTGAAAAGTGCCGCAAAGTCTAGTACAAATAAGGCTACTTATAATGCAATTGCACAGGCAGTTCGTGAAGGTAAAGCAGTTAATACAAAGGGACTGAAAGGTTCTGCACTAAAATATGCGAAATCATATAACAGTTCTTTGAAACAAGGCAATACTATCGCTTCCAAGGTTAAGGCAGGTAAAACTGTTAAGACTTCTGGAATGTCAAATATATTGAAGTCTACGGCACAAGTATATAACGCTGATGCAAAAGAGAAGGCTTCTGCACAGAAAGTATATGACAATGCTAAGAAAGCAGACGAAAAAGCCCTTGATGATCTGACTAAGGCTCAGAAAAACAAAGATAAGTTATATTCAGGTTCTACTAAGGAACAACAGATTCTTGCGACAACAAAAGGTAAGAAATCATATGTATACCAGAATATGCTTCTTACACAGGAAACTAAGAATCTCAAGGAACAGAACAAACATCGTCAGAAAGCTTTAAAAGAGACTCGTGATAGCTATATGAAAGTAAAAAGCAACTATGATGCTGCTGATGCTGATAAAACGAAATCTCAGAATAAACTTCTGAACAATAAAACTGTCATGTCTAAGTTGAATAAAACTCAACAAAAGGCATTAAAGGCAGGTAAAACAGTAAGCACAAAAGGTATCACTGATGCTAAAGTGCTGAAATGGATTCAAGACTATAATGAAAAAGTCAAGAAATCTGCGGATTTAAGCAAGAAACTTCGTATTGAACAGGAAGCTTTGGATAAAGCAACAAGCGAAGCGGCACAATCTCAGGCAGAATACGCACAGTCTATCGTAGAGAATGCAAAGAAGAAACTTGAGAATATTGCAAACTATTACGATTCCTTTACTTCTCAATGGGAAAATAGGAACTCTATGTATGAAGCATACATGGATAGGATGCAGACACAGGGTTACAATCTGAGTACGAAATTCTACGAAGCAGAGATTGGACAGCAACAGAAAATTGTTGACAATTTGTCTCAGAAGTATATCGCAATGAAACGTAACTTTGCACAGGCAGTACAGGATGGTAAGATCAAAGAAGGTACGGAAGAATACTATGAGATGCAGAATGAGATTGACCAAGTTGCGATTAGTCTTAAAGAAGCACAAAACAAAGTGGTTGAGTTCCAAGCGGCAATCCGTGACCTTAAATGGGAACAGTTTGACCAGTTGCAGGATGCAATCGGTCGTATTACCAGTGAGTCAGATTTCCTTATTGACCTTATGAGCCATAAGGATATGTATGACAAAGATGGCAATATGACAGAACAAGGTCTTGCTACTATGGGATTGCATGGTGTCAACTATAATACTTATATGGCGCAAGCAGATAAATATAAGGAAGAAATGTTGAAAATCAGTGAGGAACTTGCGAATGATCCTAACAATCAGAAACTCATTGACCGTAAGAATGAACTGATTGATGCACAGCAACAAGCTATTTTATCTGCTGAGAATGAAAAAGATTCTATTAAGGATTTGATTCAGGACGGTATTGATAAACAGTTGGATGCTCTGGATGATTTGATTGACAAGTATCTTGATTTACTTGATTCATCAAAAGACCTTTATGAATACAGAAAGAAGATTGGTGAGCAGTCAGAAAAGATTGCTTCTCTACAGAAACAGTTATCTTCTCTGCAAGGTGATAATTCCGAAGAGAACAAAGCGAAGTTACAGAAACTCAAAGAGGATTTGAAATCTGCACAGGATGATATGGAAGAAACTCAGTATGACAAATACATTTCTGACCAGAAGAAACTTCTTGATGAACTCAAGCAGGACTACAAGAAAGCTCTTGATGACAGAATGGATAATGTTGATGTATTGATTTCTGATGCTATTGCAAGTATCAATAGCAATTCATCTAATATTTCTCAGACATTGCAGACAGAATCTCAAAAGGTTGGATATACATTATCTGATGAGATGCAGACTATCTGGACAAGTCAAAGTCAGGCTCTCTCTCTCTATGATGGCAAGTTTGATACCAGATTTACAGGCGTTACAACTGCTATCGGAAATGTCTATGATAGACAGAAAGACATGATTGACGCTATTAATGCTATGGCTGACAAATTGATTGCTAAAGCAGACCAGATGTTACAACAGCCTACGAAAACAGAAGGAGTTCTTGAAGAAGTAGAGCAAAAACCAGATAAAGATAACGTTGCAGAAGGAAATCCAACACCAAATCCACCAAAAGTTAGTGATGATGAATCCATTAGAGATGCAGTGTTGGTTGATCCTGATGAACCAAAGAAGAAGCCAAATAAAACCAATGAAACAAAGACAGGTAACAACAAAGCCGAAGTAGGCGATAAAGTTACTTTCTCTTCTGGTAGATATTATGAAGCATCTGATGGCTCTGGTGCATCTGGTAATATGTATCTTGGCAAGAAAGTTAAGATTACACGAATCAATAAAGGTTCTAAATATCCATATGCTATTGATGCTACGGATGGCACAGAACTTGGTTGGGTAAAACTCAATCAGTTGAAAGGCTATGCTTCTGGTATTATGAGAGTTCCGAATGACCAGTTAGCTTGGACACAGGAACAGGGTGAAGAAGCTATTGTTAGAAATGATGGTAGTATTCTGACTCCGTTGACTAGGGATGTATCTGTACTAAATGCAGATATGACTAAGAACTTATGGGACTTCATGGGTAATCCTGGTTCATTCTTGAGTGATTATAGTGATGGATTTGTAAACAGTGAAAAATATTCTACTAAGAATGAAGAATCAAATGTGAATATTGCGAGTGTATTTGACAATGTTACATTTAATTTACCAAATGTAATCGATTCCAAAGCATTCGTTAGAGAACTTGTTACCAACAAAGATGCGGAAAGAGCCATTAAAGCAATGACTATTGATAGAATCAGAGGTGGAAGTTCATTAGCTAAATATAAGTATAAACATTGATGTGTGAGGGGCTTGTATAAGTCCCTCTTCAACATAGAAAGGTAGGAATATATATGAACATAGAAGAATATAAACAGTTGAATACGGAAGAACGGAAACAATTTTATAAAGAGATATTTGATGAATTGAAGTATAATGAAGATTTCATTAGTGTGGTTCAGGAAACTTTTGATAAATATGTATCTAAGAAATGCCTTATTGAATTGAATAAATGGCAACAATTAAATGAAAATATGAAAAATATGAGAGATGAATACGTTTTATTGATTAAAGAGATTCGTGATATTAAAGAAGAATGCAAAAGAATTTACGGTGGCAGCGGGCTTCGATACAGGATTGCTCGTTGGCTTGCAAGATAAAATTATATAGCATGCAATAAATAGTAACAGGTTATAGCTTAATAGGTTGTAACCTGTTTTCTTATATATATAGGAAGGTGATTCAATGGAAAAACAAAATATTCCTTGGTGGATGAAACTGAATTTAACAATAGAAGAAGCGTCAGAGTATTCTGGCATTGGAGAGTCTACATTGAGAGACAGGATTAACAATGGATTAGATGATTTTGTACTGAATGTTGGTAAAAAGAAGCTTATCAAACGAAAGCTATTTGAGCAGTATCTTGAAAAGATTACTGTGATTTAATATAGAACAATTTTAAAATAATATTCTTGAAAAAGCATAATGCGTATGATAAGGTAAACGCATAGATGTAATGCTCTTTCGAGAAAATGAAAGGAGCATATGTTTAAATGAGTAATAAAAGAAAAGATAGCAAAGGCAGAGTTTTAAAGAAAGGGGAGAGTGAGAGAAGCAACGGCAGTTATATGTATCGTTACACAGATCTTGATGGTACAAGAAAAACGATATATGCGCAAAATCTAAATGAACTGCGTGAACAGGAAAAGCTTATCCAGAGAGATATTGATGATGGTATTGGATATAAGGCAGGAGCAGTTACCTTTAATGAATATTTTGAGAAATATTTAGAGTTAAAAGGAAGCATATCTCCATCTACCAAGCGTAATTATAAACGTAGTTGGGAGAACTATATTAAGAATACCAGATTTGGGAACATGACATTAAAGGATATTACTAAATCAGATGTTATTCTTCTGTTAAAATCAATGTCTGAAAAGGGATTAGGAAAACCATCTATTAATACGATCGTTGCAGGTGTATTATCTCCATGCATGAAAATGGCAGTTGAGGATAATATAATAAGAAGCAATCCATGTATTAATTGTAGAAAAGAAATTCGTGGAGAAGATACAGCGCCAGAAAATGTATTGACAATGGTGCAGCAGGACAATTTTCTTACATACATTAAAAATAGCAAGTATGCATATTATTATCCATTGTTTGTATTTATGCTTGAAACTGCTCTGAGAGTTGGAGAGGTTTGTGGTTTGACATGGGATGATGTAGATTTAGAACATGGCTTTGTAAATATCACTCACCAGTTACAATACAACAATGTAGGAAAAGATGCTTGTCAATATCAAATACTTACTCCTAAATCTAAATCTGGTGTTCGTAATGTTCCATTATCAAATGCCGCAAGGGATGCTCTTATGGAACAGATGAAAAATCAGATTGAGATGGATAAGAAAACAGAGATCGAAATAGATGGATATAAGGATTTTGTATTTTCTAACAGGCAAAATAAACCATTTATCACACAAACTATTGGACGTATTCTGAATCGTATTGTAGATGATTATAATTCTGATATCAAAAAGTTTGGTGGAACAATAGAGCCATTACCACATATACATCCACATCTCCTGAGACATACATCATGCTCTCGTATGGCAGAAGCCGGAGTTGATCCAAGAACATTGCAGGATATCATGGGTCATGCTTCTATGAAAATGACGATGGAATTGTATAATCATGTTAC
>OLNC01000821.1_pt1 | contig 24334 bp, 30 predicted proteins | sample 1672011 | NCBI WGS metagenome assembly OLNC01 (sample SAMEA3136636, study PRJEB25190) | human gut metagenome | biome: human gut; feature: human-associated habitat; material: faeces | place: Austria | collected 2013 | reverse complement strand
ATGGAGCAAACCCGGATCTCTCAATTTCTTCCGGAGAAAGATTTTTCGTCAGCTGGTGCACAATGGCACAGATCATTTCCATATGGGCCAGTTCTTTCGCACATCTAAGATGCAACTAATACACATTAAATAAGTAGTAACTTTTTGATAAAAATAAGATTGATACAATATTCACCCCTCAGAGAGCTAATCTTCGAGGGGATTTTTATTAGAATAACTGGAACCGATCAATTGCCTGTCCGAACGCTCCAGCATATCCGTCCTGCCCGTTTCCGGTCTCGTTATCATACTGCCATGACCAGTAAGCTCCATTTACAGGGCTGACACGGTACTGTGCTTTCTGATAGCCGTATTTTGCCGCATAATCCGCTGGAGTATTGTAGTACACCTCGATTGCGTCAATCGGCTGTCCGGTACCTGCATAACCATTGTTGTGATCATTCCAGTTGCATCCGGTCACATAAGGCAGCCACCCTCTGCCAATCACGTGGACTCTGTATTTTACGGATCCCTTGTCTACCTTGATAGCCACGTCTGTGATTTTCTTACCCTGAATTCCGGCAAAGTCTGTAAGATTCCGTACAAACGGCAAGATGCGTCCGTCCTCCAGCTTGACAGCGTAGGTAAATACTACTTCCGGCTGCTGTGACGCCGATGCCTGTCCGGATCCCTGTCCACCAGATACGTAAGTTGGTGGCGTGACATTACCACCCATGTACTCCTTAATCCGTTTGATAAAGTAGGACTTTGTAGCTTCTCTGCCACCGTGAATCTCCACAGATCTGTGAGGGCATGATGTGGCATACACTTCCTGATGTAGCCTTATCGTGCTTGTGCTTGGTGTGATTCCATACTGCTTGCACTTCTGCGCTGCCAACTGCAATGCTTTTTCCTCATTTGCTTTAAATACATCCAGATCGCCCATACTCTGACACGTTTCGATGCCAAGATAATTTAAGTTCCCGTTTGTGTCTCCGCAGTGCCAAGCGCAATTCCAGTCATCCTCTGCCTGCAAGATTCCATCCTGCGCTACATAATAGTGCGCAAATCCGTTTTCCAGAGGATGTGTCTGTAACCAATTTCTGTAAAATTCTGCATTGGCGTTCTTGCTTCCAGCGTCATTGTGAAAAAAGATTCCTACCGGATTTCTTCCTCTGTTTCCTGCTACTCCACGACAAATACTCATATTTTCTCTCCTTCCTGCGCGATGACGCACAACTTACATATCGTATTTAATGTTTTCCCACTTTTTGTAAGCATCAAAATATAACTCGTTTTTGTCTCCATTGTATGTGATCTCATGATACATACCGTCACTCACTGGCGTACTAAGTAACGCCTTGTGATTTTGCAGTGTCTTGCAATACCAAACTACAAATACATCATCCGAAGTCATGTTGCCAGACGTATCCGTCTTGTCTTTATTCTGATTAAAATAATCTGCCACCTTTGCTTTACAAATGTTTAAAAATTCTCTACTACCCATAATTCTTTATTCCTTCCCGTGCAATCGCACAATAAAAGAGAGCCTGTTTCCAAGCTCCCTACGCATTCACTATATGTATAACAAAAAACACCCCATAGCTGAGGTGTTCTTCTGGCAATGCCTTACTCCGACAGTAGTACATACTGCTTACAATCTCTTGCGGTTTATAAGGACTTATTTTGTTAAACAAATATTAGCATGTTTTTTCGTAATTGTCAACAATAAAACAGTTGTTACGCCATATTCGAGGATATCTCCCAAGCACAAATGTGTCAAAACATGGACTTATATAACAACTGCCAGTTAAATTATATGTATAATCAATTTTAATAATACGGAAATTTGAATATTTTATTTGTACTTGTCTGATTTAGTAACATTTTTACATTATCTTTTGATTCTGCGATATTTTTTTGCCTATATCTGTAAAAAGTATTTGAAATAAAATCTGCTAGTTGCAGTAACAAATAATTTTTTGAATCATAATAATGAACAACTATATCTTTTTCCGCAAATGATTCCACTAAATTCAATTCTGTATTCAAATATTCCTGTAAAGTATATTTTGACTCTGTCGCAACATTCCTCTCGTCAATAACAAAATGTATTTGGCTCAACTCTTTGAACTTGCTTCTTTTCTTGAAATGCTTTTCTAAAAAAGTTTTTATAAGGTAGTTAAATGCTCTAGATGAATTCGATCTGAATTTTACTGTAGCTTTTCTGTTATTCATCACAATCACAGCTATTTCGAACTTATCGCCGCACTTTTCGATTAGCTTTTCATATATTTGTCTTTTTTCTACCTCACTAAGCTCTGACCCCTTTACCTCTTTATTGTTCCTTAACTGTTCTTTGAGCGTATCCTTTTTATTAACAATTTTTAGCCGTTCCTTTTTAAATACTTTTTTAATATGATTTATGTCTTCATCTTTAACAAATAAGAGCGTGATAATAAAGAAGTCATTCTCTTTTATCGTACCTTTACCAATCGTTCCAGATTCGTCCACAAAAACTGTAATATCGTTTAATTCCATTGTATGCACCGCCATATATAATACGTTTATTATATACCATCTGCACTGTTTCCGCAAGTAAGATTAGTGTTAATAAAATCTACAAAAGAGGACGATTACTCGCCCTCCTGCTCCTGTGATTTATTTGTTAAAACATCCAGTGCTTTTTTTAACGCTTCCGGATATTTCACGCCCATAATTCCAACATTTTCCAAAATCGAGATCCCCTCATTTGCTATAAATGCCAGTACCACGGCTGTACGGATGTAGTCTACGCCGAGAGTAACATCCAATCGGTATGCAATAAGTACGATCAGCAGGGACACCCCTTTTCTGCACAGACCTTTCCATGCAGAGTAGCTGCTCAGCGCGCCATTCTCTGATTTGTTGCTCTTTTTCCAAAAGGCAGCGATCAGCAATCCAAGAACAAAGTCTACACCCATAAAAATAAGTAATGTAGTCAAGTCCTCGGACCATCCTCCGATCAGGTTTACGAAACCTCCTACAATAGCTCCGAATACCATGCATAAAAACGCTTTTAGATTTGCTAACTGTTCCATTTTCTTCATATCCTCACTTTCCTTTCTGTTTTTAAAGTATAAAAATAAGACCATCACGGTCTTGCTCTGATCTCCATGTCCCCTCCTAAGACGATGCAATCCAAGATGTACAAATCGTTCGCTCTGCATAATCTTTCTTTTCCACATCCAAAGAAATCTTGTCTCCTATACGATATCTTCCAGTTCCAATAATCGTCCCTGCGACTACTTCCGGGCACGCGCAAAATACGTGATATTTCGGCCGGAATTCTTCCGGGATGGCCGCCTCGTCAAAATCATTGAAAGACCCGCTGTTCGGAAACTGTGCCAACATCTCAATTTTGCAGTGTACGATATTACCGACCTTATACAGCCATATTTGTGTGTGGTTGCTGCTGTTTACATTGGAGTATGGTCCTCTAACCTGTCCGGAATCATATTCCTTGATTCCCATCAATTCTTGATCACCCAGTAATAACTTGCCATGAAAACACGCATCGTGATAGAAATCATAACCCACTTCGCTATCGCTTGCTGTTCCGCCGAAAGCAATACTTCTCCCTTTATTTGCAACATCCAACGCCCGGAACTGTGCCGGAACAATCACTTCTTCTTGTTTGCTGCCGTTTAAGTCCGTGATTGTAACGATAACAAAGTACACACTCCCCGTGGATATTTTCCCATTCCCGATTATTTGAGAAATCTTTCCGCTTGTCGTGTTTGGGTATGTTTCGCTTGCTTTCACCGGACTCCCGGAAGCAGTCTCCTGATAATCTATCCTGACACTGGTTGCCTTGTTGGAACTATTTAACGTCCAGTCTACTTGCCAGCTCCCAGTTACTTTAATGTACGTGCCATCACTCTTTGGTGATCCCTTAGAGTCGCATCGCAATGCAGTCAACCCGGTAATTGTCGGCTTAATGTACGCGATCTGCCAAACTGCATAAAGAGTCACATCTGCATCGGCACCGTATGTTGCTCCCGGCATGTATGCTACGTCTCCAGCGGACGATGTTGCCCAGCCCATAAATACATAGCCATCTCTTGTGGGACGCACAGAAGATAGTGTTAATACGGATCCGTATATCTTTTTCTGGGTGTCTGGAGCACCGGTCCCGCCATTTGCATTATAAGATACCGTATGCTCCCACGTAATAGCCGGCAGCGCGTAACTTCCATTTGCCGAGATTGTCGCTGGATTTATTCCCGTGTTAATTGTTGCGGAAAATCCTATGTTCTTGGGCTGTCCGCTTGTCGGCATCGTAATACGGAATGTCTTAGTTCCGCCAATGTTTGTCCATATCCAGTTCCCTCCACCGCTTCCAACTGCAAATGTCGCACTACCGGAGGTGTTCTGTCCATCACAACTCATGCTGTACGGTGCACCGCCGTAGTTGTATCCGCCCCAGTCAAATGCGATATCAAATCTGATATCTACATCATACTTATGCGTGAGATTAACATCTCCTACACCACGTACTGCCGTGACGTATATTCTTCCTGTTCCTGCCATTTTTTCTCCTTACTCGATATAGATTATAGATAGGTGTCCATCTCCATTGTCAAACATCGCATAGTTGCCTACACCAACTCTCTTTGCACTTAGATTGTCGGCTTCTGCTACTGGCATATAGGCTTTGTCATTTCCGAAATACGCCAGTCCTTTATCACCCTCGTAAAACCCTAAACGGGAGTTGGTAAGCCTCGCTTTTAAATCGTTTCCCGTTCCTCCAAGTTCCAAAAAAGGAGTCACTCCATCAGTCCCCTGCCGTACCCATGTATCAACCACCTCGGTCTTACCATTCACATACTCTACTGTATTTTTAAATTCTGCACGAACTTCATTCTTATATTTTTCAAAGCTTGTGTTGATATTTGTTACACTGGATATTGCAGTGTTTGCGGATTCCTGAGCATTTCCTGCTGCATCTTTCGCATCCTCGATATCTCCCGTGTATGCTTCTACCCATTTTTCGCCGTCCCAGTACTTAAACACGTTATTGACTGTATCGTACCAGAGCTTGGTCTTATCGTCCGGCGTGGTATCCGACTTGATTGCTGCATCCTCTCCGTCTGTTCCATCGGATACATCCATAACCGTAACCTCTTCGAATCCTCGAAGGATTCCCTCCGTATCCCTTGCTTCAAATTTGTAGACCGCCTTGCTCTCCACATCCAAAGCTCGAACTTTTATGGTCCGACCGGCATAAATATGATTTCCATCCTTAAACCATCGAATTGTGAAATTGCCTGTCCGATCTACCCCATTATCTATTACATTGGCAGTCAAGTTGGTAAAGCCTTCATTATTTTTAAATACAATTCCGTTATCCGTAGAGATACTGCTTGTGTAAATCTTTGTTTTGTTAATCAGATCCTCTACTTTCTGCAGCAAATCTTCAGAGATTTCCGACTGTAGCTCTTTAAAATTGGTAAAGACTGTCTTGTTTGCTTGCGGATTCGTGAAACTGCGAACCTGCTCCGATACTCTTGCACTCAAGTATAAGGTAGGAACGTACTCCTCATCCTCAATCTCCACGGTATCTCCGATAGCAGTATCAAAGTATCCCGTTACATCATAAGTCACGACCGGTTCAGATGCGGTTTTAAGATCTGACAGTGCCATACTGTACAGCTTGTCTTTATTATCCGTATCGTAGGATTTTGGCATAAAGATGTATCCGTCTTCCTTGTTTATCAGATTCGATGGGAAGCGATCTCTTGCCTGTGGTGCCCGGATATCTGGACCTTGTGTATAAAACTCTACTACACCGTTCTCATCCAGCTCTTCTTTCTCAATTCCCTGTATAGTCAGTCCATCCTTTCCTGTTGGACGGATACCGGTGTACAGGTTTTCGATACTGGATTCCTTCCTGATGCCGGTAACATTTTTCCCGTACCGCAGTTTGATATCTCCCCGGAACTCCCCAACTCCCGTGTTATTGTCTGAGTGTTCCCGATACACGTTCATTACAATTTCTTTCAGTGAATAATCATCATTTAACACAGTCTGGAACTCAATCTCCGCATCGAATACATTCGCCACGGAAAATAAACGGGACAGTACCGTTGCCTCACCTGTCCATTCGTTTGAAATCCGCTTATCTGACACTTCATTGATCCCGATCCGCACGGTACGTTCCGGATCAAAGGCAGTTACATATTCCTCAAAGCTCATTGCGCTTTCAGATTTGTATGCCCCAACATTCTCGTTGATCAATTCGAAGCTTAAAGACCATGCTGTCGCAGTAACTGTAAATTCATCCTTTTCCACATGTACGATATTCAGATAGTAGTCTTTTCCGTTATATACAAAGGCTACTTTATTCCCTTCTACGATATACACCGCATCCTCATGCTTGGAACTTACCGTAAATGTGTAAGTATTCGCTGTCCCCTGCAGATATTCATGGAGTTCGTCACTCCAATAATGCATAGAGTTTCGATGGGTGTTATCCAAAAATGCAAGCACCCTGTCATGTGGATTCAGTACGGCAATTCTGATTTCATTCATTATAAATACGCCTCCCTTATTTTGGCTTTAATCGTTGGTGGAGGACTGCTAAATGCCGAGTAGGAGAACTGGATCTCCGTCTCTCCCGGCGGTACCAGAAAATGCTTACTTCCTCGGATTTCATCTTCCATCCGCTTCATCCCGTTTACATAAACCGCTGTATCATTTCCATCAATATAGACCACATCTCCGGACTTATACCGGTTCGGCACATCTCTGTATTTTTCCACGTTATCCTTGCGGAACCAGATACTTTTTAAATAATTGTGCGTAACCAGCTGATTTCCAAGATCTCTACTTCCCCACTGCCCGATCCAGACCTGTATCTTCTCACACGCCATGTCTTTAATCTCCGGGATAGTAAAGTAATAATACTGACCGTACCAAAAGATCCGTAGCCTGTCACCCTCTTTTAAAAAATCATTATGACCGCCACCCATCTTTAAATTAAACGGGTTTCCCTCATAAGCTGTCGGCTGGAAATCCAGTGTCTTGATCTTCTTGTTTTGTGGTGCGAACCAGTCCACATGCGCCGTATTACCAACCGTATCACTCTTGTTAATAGACATAGAGCAGATCACTTCATTTTTCCCTGTAAGAAACGCAATAGTCTGTGCTCCCGTCTGTCCCATCAATCCAGTCTCGAACCAGTGCTGCGTGTAACAGTAAAAGTTCTTTGCCCCACGTCTGCCCTCGCTGTCAACTAGAATGGTGAGTGTTCTCATTCCGCCGTTCCAGTACCCGGATGTTGCTTGTCCACCTTTTAATGCCATCACATTGTATCCAGCAACATTCCGCACTTCCAACGCTCCCTGTGTGGTGTTTTCTGGATTCTGATAAGAGGTACCATGATCGTCTTGAAACAGGCTATACCCCTCTGACAGTATCTCTGATGCCTTATAGTCTTCGCCGTCTGCTTCTTCGATCTTGCCGAGTTGTATTGCACCGTATTTACTGGCAATCCCAATAAATCCATTTTCATGGTTGTGAGTGATATCGTAGCTTACCGGAACGGATTCTGTACCACCATTTACAATAGTAAGCGTCTGATATCCGCTTTCCTGATGAGCGGTAAACGATTTTTCCGCTGCAGAATATTTCCGTGGATCACAACAATAAAAAGTAAATTCGCTTTTTACGTTCAATCTGCCTGGCTCCACATCTCCGACACTTGATTTCGTCCCGATAAAATATTTATCCGGTTCATCTGCAAAAATCAGCTTTGCCTGTTCCTTATTTAAGATTCCAGAGAGTTTGTTGAATTTTTCCTGAAACTCTCTAGGGGATGTGCAAAGCAACTGGTATCCAACTGTAATACTTCTGGTTGTATCTCGCTTTCCCGTATACTCGGACCCATCCACAAGGTCAATTTCTCTCTCCGAAATTTCCGATCCCAAAAGCTCACGACCGGTCACGTACAGAGTTCGATATCCATCAATTAGATTTTCAATATATGCCCCATCAATCTGCAGAGCCTCACTCGGCAGGGAGTTTTCACTCCCAACCTCGCCCGTGTCTACAAAATCATACATGACTTCGTTCTCCTTTCAGTCTCATCTTCATGCTCTCTCGGCTTTCCAGCTCTTTCTGCGTAAATTCTGCAGTAACGCGTGCTGCTTCTCTGCCGTTATATTCAACCGGCACAACGATTGTGTATGTCGCATTTCTCTTATAAGTATAATCATCAGATAATTCTTTCTTCGCACCTACTCTGCTTGTATATGCCGTCATGACTGGGTCAGCACTGGAAATAACCGGAATATCAATTCTGTCATTTATTTCATCGACCATTCCATAAGCTGAGATCATCGGAGTATTTTCTATTTCACCCGCTATAACACTTCTTGTTTTTGGCAGGCTCGCCCGGGATGCTGCTGCAGAATTTGCCGCGGCCGTCATCTGTGCCGCAATCGCCTGTATTCTTCCAAGGCTTGCGGCTAATCCATTTGCAAAGCTAATTCCAATATTCAGACCACTGCTATAGGCGCTGCCGGCCCCTGACGCAAGAGATGCAAGCACGGCAGAAACCATGCTGATTGCGATTGCCTGTGTTGGCTGGAGTCCGCTTTGTACCCCATCTTTCGCGCTGTCTCCGAGTTTCTTTCCGGAACTCTTAGCTTTTCCCGCGCCGTTGTCAAATGCACTCACTATAGATTTCACGGCACTTTTAGCCTTGTTTCCAAGAGCATCCAACCCGTCATTCACAATACTCACAGAATCCTTCATACTTGTAATGGATTTCTGCGCTGTTTTTGCGTTTTTTGCAATGGACTTCATGCTGGAATTTACTGCCAGTAACGCGACTGCCATCGCCAGCACTCCAACACACGCTGCTACCATTGCGACACCGAATGCAACTACTCCAACTGTGACTCCAAGCACCGCAACGCCTACTGCAAGCAATCCAACAGCAAGGACAGCGCAGCCCGCACCGGCCACGATCACACCGGCTCCAAATACCGTCATTGCAACGCCCAATGCTCCGATTGCTACAGATGCCTGTAAGCCATACTCGGCGACAATCGGAAGTACACTTGCCACGATCGCAAGGCCTGCGCTCGCAAGCAATACTGCCGCTCCAACAAGTGCCGCAGCCACACCGAATGCAATCAGTCCAACAGCTCCTGCAGTTAAAACGGGTGCGACTGCTGCCGCTACGACCATCAATCCACCAATTGCTACGATCAGACCAAACATCACTGCAATTGCAAGAGGTCCGGCATTTGCCAGAGAAATTGCGGACATAGTTAATACAGCGATTCCGGCCGCTGCCAAAACAACAGCTGCGCCGAATGCAACAAATCCTGCTGCACCTGCCGATAATGTCGGAGCCACCATTTTTGCCACGATCAGAAGTCCTGCGATTGCAGCTACCATTCCAACTAAAACAGCAACAGCCAATGGTCCCGATTCCGCCACAGCTTTCGCTCCTTGAGCAAGCAAAAAGAAACCACCGCTAATCAGAGCAACTCCTGCACCAAGCATCATAAATGCTTTGGCAGATTCCATAGTGCTTTTCATGCTTTCCCTACTCGACACTCCAACTTCTCTCTGTCCCTTGGAAATTCCAAGCAATTTTCCGGCAATCGCACTAATCCCTGCGCCGGCAAGACCTGCAATCGCACTGGTGAATGCACCTACAAACGGGGCAACACTTTTTGCAATCTTAAAGCCTTTATATGCAACGACAAGCTTAGGAATCTGAGGAATCACTTTCGCGATAGTTTCAGAATGATCCTCTAAAAATCCGGCAAATGTTTGCAGAGCCCCGCTCGCGGAATCCATTACACCGGCGAAAGAACTGATGCTTTCCGTGGAGCCAAACGCACCTGTAATCTTTCCGAGATCTTCTCCAATTGCGGAAAAAGCATCTCCAAAAGCGTTCTTCACTTCTAATGCTTCTGTTTTTAAAACATTCCAGTACCCACTTGCTTTATCGAGAAATCCAGTTAATTTTCCTGCGATTGCATCTCCATCAAGATCTCCAATTTTATTAATTATCCCGTCCAAAGATTTAATCGCTCGACCGGATAAAACATCAAATGACGGTGCCAGCTTATTACTTACTGTTTCGGTCAGACCATCCATTGCCTGATCTACAGTCTTATACTCTGTAGCAAGCTTCGTAAATGCGTCATTTGTGCCGACTTTTGCGATAGCATCAAAGAAATCTTCTGTCGCGATTTTTCCGTCCTGCACATTCTGCACCAGATCCGTGGTAGTCATGCCCATTTCTTTTGCGACTGCCGATATACCAGCCGGAGTCTGTTCGATCATAAGTTTAAAGTCTGCCCAAGCAACTGTTGGTTTCGCTGCCATCTGTGTAGCTTGCTGGCTTAAAGTTTTCATTGCCTGTTTTGGATTCTCAGCTGCCGCCGCAAGCCCTCCGAATCCCTTTACAAGCTTGTTCGTGCTTTTAATACCTACTGCACTCAGCTGAGCATAAGTACTCGCCATATCAGATGCGCTGTAAATAGTATCTTCTGCAAACTCTTGCAATTCCTTTTTTACAGATGCAATCTCGTCAGCGCCTTTGCCAACCATCGACATGTTTCCGTTAAATGTTTTCCATGTAGCACTGGAAGAATTTAATTCCGACACCATACCGCCAATACTGGATGTGACAGCACCAAATGCCTTTTGTCCAATTCCGGCCATGATTCCAAATCCGATTCCACTTGTGAGCGTGTTTTTTAAATTGCTTACGGTACCCATTGCAGATTTGAAAGCAGACGTAAATCCTCTATCCTGCGCAGATAATATTGCCTTTACGGAAAAACTTTCTGCCATGCCATCACTCTCCTTTCATCATTCTGCCGATTATGTCTAATCTTTCATTTTTTTGCTTTCGGTTCCTCACGCGATCTACTTCTTTTTCGTAATCAAAGAATTTTCTGAATCTCTGATACACTGGTTTCGACCTATTCTTTCCGACCTTTTTCTCTGCTTTCACAGCAAAATTCAGGAACGCTTGCAGATGATTTCGATAGTCCTTATCTACTTCTCTTAGCTGCACAGCCTCCATGAGCAAGGTGTATTCTGGAATTGTCAACCTATCCACTTCTTCAAAGCTCTTAAAGCCAAGATATCGGAAACAATTCAACGCCACCTCTCTGTAGGATTCTTCAAAATCTACATCATCAGCTCTCTCTTCTTCGCTTCTTCCTCTTCCATTCTCTGTTTCTCTTTCTCCACAGCGTCCACGATCTCGTCCGTAGCTTTTTTCGTAGCATTGGCACTCTTCAAGAAACCCATTACTGTTTCTGTAAGTTCATCAATATCTGTGTCCTCATCGTCGATATACTCATCCAAAAGGCCTCTTGTCACTCTCGGATTCTGCCCTTTATTCGCAACATCAAGAATGTTTACCAACGCATCCGGATCACCATTTATTAAGTTCATAAGCGCATACCGGAATCCTACGTCTTTTTTTACTCCCGGCAATCCATCCACAGGCATATTTGTCTGCTTGTTGATTTCTCTCAAAAATCCCATTCCAAATTTAAACTGGTACACCTGTCCGTTAATCGTTAATTCCATCATATTTTTTACCTCCATTAAAAGAGAGCGGTTTTACCGCCCCTTATGTACATAATCATCCGTTTTCCGCCTTACAAATTCTCCCTCTACTAATCAAGGCAGTATCACCAGAGGGGTTTACGATTCCTGTGTCGTATCCTTAAACACATAAGCTGCTACTTCCTGCTGCTGTGCAGTTACAGTAACATCCCCTCGTTTTCCGGAGCCGTTAACACCAAAAGTAAGAGACACCTCTACATTTTCATCTGCCGAGGATACGATCTCAAATTCCGTGAGATATCCCTGGAAATACATACCCTTAAACTTATTCGGACCAGGTTCTGCCGGATCCTCAAGGTTTGCTTCCCAGATTTCAAGCAACTCATCCGAATCCATTGCGTCCTCTAACTCAGAGATTAACTTATCTTTCTTCGCAAGGATAGCATTGGCCGTGATTTCTGTTTCCGCAGCCCCGGGTGTACGGATGGCTCCGTCCTTTGTGGCAGTGGAATCTGCGTCCTTGCTTTTTGTTCTTCCATTTTCTGTTGTGAATGCAAGATTTTTCGCAGCCTCTTCTTTGGCTTTTCCTGCAAGTCGATACAAATAGACGATTTTCTTGCCAGATACCGCCTCTGCAAATAACTGTAGTCCTGTTTTAAACATACTTTTCTCCTCTCTAACTAAAACTAAATTCTATTTCCAACAACCCGTGCAATAAAGGTTGTTTTGTTGTTGTATCCGGAAGTATTCTCTGGTTTACATTCCGGACATTCCACGCAAAATTTTCTGTACGATCCAGTCTTCTGCATGTGGTTTTGATCGCCAACAGCATTTTTGATACCGTTCCTCTCTGCCTAGGATTGTTGTGCCAAACATGAATTGTCTGATGGACACTGCCAAACACAGCGGTCTTATTCGCATCATCGATCAATTGGCTGTCTGCGAGATAAACAAAAGGATACGGCGTACCATTCGGCGGTAAGAAGCCGTCATATACGTCATATCCTAATGCTTTGATCTCTGTAAGTAATTTTGTAAATAATTCTTGCTGTGGATCCATATCTCACCTCACAAGCTTTTGCAAATCTTTTTCAAACTGTTTCTTTTGCTCCTCAAATGCGGGTTTTAAATAGGGTTGGGCTTCCATAAAGCGAGTTCCGAGTTCTACATAAGGCGCATACTCAGCTGTTGGTTCGACAGTGGCGGTCATCCCACCATCAGAGATGTCAATACCGATACTTCTTTTCAGTGTTCCAGTATCAACCGGTGCGTTCCTCTGCGCTTTTCTTTGCATATCAGAGCCGTTCCTTTTTACAACAGTCTTCACTGCGCTCATATCCATTCTCTTTTTCAATCCTTTATTCAGCTTTGCAATTCCTTCGAATTTCACTGTAGCCATTACTGCACCTCCGATACTACAAACACATGCTTTGTCCGCAGTTTCCGCTCAAAATCCACTCTGTATAAGGAGTTGCCTATCCGGATACGGTCAAACGCCTTTTTGTAATGCGTCTGTATCCGCACCGTCTTGCTTCCCTGCTTTATGGATCCGTATACAAGGTTCATTGTCTCTGTGCCGGTATCTGTCACACTGGCGTATATTTTCTCTTCTGAGACTATATCATCTCCATAATCCCCAGTAGCTTCGTCATACTCCCCAGGTACGATCGACTGAAAGAAAACTTCTGTATCACACCTCAAATAAATCTCACCCTTCCTCGTTTTGATTCTTTTTGTGAGTCAAGAAAAGCCTGTATTTCATTTATGAATCCATCAAAATCATTATCATTGTAGGACATGCTTTCTCCTTCGACACTATGAGCTGACATACCCTCGGAACCCAACCGATTAAACCGGATCACTGCCACTTCCAAAACAATATGATTCATTTCCGGCGGCACTTCGATTCCTCCGAGCAGGAGTTTTAACCGCCCCTGCACGGATTTAAGAATCAGCTCCAGTTTCGGATCAAGAGAATCATCCTCGATCCCCAGAAGCTTTTTTAAATCATCCAGTACACTTTTCATCCTGCGCATACTCTTTACCCCGTGATGGTTACTTTTACTACCGCCTTTTTGTTGTCATTCGGGATAAATTCTCCGGCTTTACCAGCTCCCTGCAAAGCTACACCGTCGAAATCCTCGGATTCGATTGTTCTCGCTGTGTTAATTCCGGTAAATGCTTTTGCAACGCCGGCAATATAAGCATAGGCACATTCTTTAGACTGGAATAATTCATCTGGAATCTCTTCTACAAGGAATCCCTTGAACTTCACAACTTCATTGCCATCAATGTTTACAGTGGAGTTTTTAGCAGTTGTATTCAAAGGATGATCCGAAACGGCATTGTACAGATCGGAGCAAACCTTAATTTTTTTCGTTCCAACTGCTTCGATGTTGTTAAAATACTTAGACAGCTCATTAAACAGCTTTAATACATTGTCTTCTGTATAATCAGTAACACTTAAAGTTTTTCCGGAAGATGTGGAAATAAATTTTCCGTGCTGCTTGTTAAACTGCTTTGTCTTAGCCCTCGCCTGCAGTTCCAAGCGATCTGCTACCGCAACGTCAAAATCATTGTTTACCGTGTGTCGGTCAATTCCCTCGTGGTAATTCCATCCCCAAGAGTAATTAACCGGCGTGTTCGCGTAGATAATCTCTTTTCTCTCCCCGAAACGGCTAGAGTTCCCTGTTCCCGTTCCAAACGCTTTCGTAGCTGTTTTATCGTACCCAGTTCCAACCACAACCGGAATGTCTGATGTTTTTACATAAAAGGCTGTTTCATTTTCTCTGACTCCATCCAGTACCTCAAGTTCGCCGACGAAAAAATCCGCGAAATAAGACATCTTTTTAAATACTACCTCCAAAAGGCTTTTAAACTCAAGCTGGTAGCTTCTTACCGGCATATCATTGTTGTCTCCTGCCGCAAATAACTGTAACATCATAAATTCTTTATTCTTCATCTTCACATTCTCCTTTATTTATACTTTGCAAGTCTCTTTTCGAATTCAGACATTGGACTTCCTGAGTTCGTCATGGTTTTTGGTGTAGATCCGGTTGCTCTGGCGATCTCGGCTTTCTTAAGCTGGGATTCCACGATTTTCATCAGAGTGTCAATTCTTGCATTGGTATCTGCTTCATCAACTCCAACAACAAAATCAAGAACATCCTGCGTTGCTTCGATACCTTTCTCCACAAGCACTCCTGCCGCATTTCTGGAAAGCTGATTCCTTACAGATTCTGCCTGCAATCTCTCATTTTCTTTTTTTAGCTTATCCATCTCATACTGCTGTTTCTGCTCTGCATTCATTTTTGCAACTTTAGCTGCTTCTTCCGCTTTCTGATCAGCATCTTCCTGCCATTTCACTTTTGCATTTCCAAGCGCCGTTTCGATTGCTTTATTGACCCGTCTGTCAAATTCTGCTTGGTTCTTCCCATCCTTTAAAAAGTCCTCAAACGTGTTGCCGGAAGCTCCATTACTTTCCTCGTTGCCCTGTGTTTCTCCACCGTTTGCGCCGGATCCATTGCTTTCTGCCCCAGTTCCTTCGTCTTCGGCAAATAACTGTAATGCCATAAATTCTCTAAATTTCATATCTTTTCCTTTCTGCCCCAGTCCATCCACTGTCCAGACCGTTGCTTTAAAATATTTTTCCGGTTCTTTACCGCCTACCGGAAAAAGGCATAAAAATAACACATATCTCTATGTGCTAATGTCTTACTTATTCGATTTTACAGTAACGCCTGTACCTGTTCTTTTAAGCTCTCCGGTACATCATCAATTGTCAAGTGTCCACCTTTGATTCTATTTGCCAAAAACTGTGCCATCATTTCACCTCCGCTTCCATCGTTGCTAAAATCAGTTCCTGTACCGCCTGATCTGTGACTTCCTGCGCCGCCTGTGTTGCTTTCAAGTCGTTCTGTAATTTCCCATAGGCGCTCATTCCGTCATCCACTGCTTCGTATTCTTTGATTACATTTTCTTCTGTCTCTGTATATCCAACAAAGACAAGGTTACTAAATCCCTCTGGTTTCTCTTCCTTGAGCGGTTTGTAGCCCTCTTTTTTGATGGAGCTGATTCTCACAGTTCCGTTTTCCATGATTTTTGCGTAGTTCATATCATATCTCCTTTCGGTATGTTACTTTAATATCTGGGTCAACTTCTCCACCATCCACTGTGATGACTGTGGTAGGGTAGTAGGTTTTTAGTGCTCTAATTGCGTTTTGCTCGGATTGTGGGAGGGGGACGAATTCTTCGGAATCGCCCTTATACAGAACGTGCAATGGATTATCTGCCAAATACTGTTTATATGCATCCAGTGTAAGTTCCACCTCTTCTGGGAGAGTTATACATAGGATTCCTAAATTATTTATAGTAATACCTGTATCTTTTTTGTATCCTCCCATTGAATAGTCATATCCTAACAGTTCGATGCAGAACGGTACGACTATTGGGAAAGTAATGTCTGTCCTGTAAAATATTTTACTCGCAGGTTGAATTGACCACTTTCCAGTTTTTCCGTCAATCGTTTCATTCACGGAATTATATAACCACCCAATCTGTCCACCCTGTTCTACCAGTCTGTCCCACTTTGTTATTGGTCTGTCGGATGTGAGGGTTAAGAAAATAGGTTTGTGATAATAAGGCTCATATTCCATTACTGTGTTCCCTGGACATGCTACTAGCTTTTCATAATCTACTTGCGCCTTATTTATCGAGTACCTGAAGTATCTACATTTTTGTGGCGTAATAAAAGTTGAGTCGCCAACAAGCTCGAATCCTATCTTATTTTTGTTGCAGTCATAAAATGCGACTACTGTAAATCCTGTACGACTTCTGCTGTATTGCGAATTAGGAAAACACGGTATAAAATCAGTTAAGAGACCGTTAGCCGAACTAGCAATATTCCCACCACCCTCAAAAACTTTCCCTTCTTCGCAAGTGGAAAAATCAAATAGATTTCTGCCGCTTATAGAAATCTCAACTTCATACTTCTGCGTTTCCTCATTCCACTTTCCAGCATTTTTGATTTCCTGTGGATATTCTGGGCTTGGGGATGGTTTACCGCCTGTGTAGGGTTCATAGGAATCCAACTCAGTCTCCTCCCTAATCATCGGTAGAATTTCTAGCGGGTTTTCTGTTTCTATTCTGACCTCAATAGTTTCTTCTTTATCAATTTTAAAATTAAACTTGTTAGTAGCAGTCCATCCATTCGTAATGTTGCTTTTGTCTTCGTGTAATATATACAAGTTCTTTGACGTTTTTGAGCTATATACATAGTTTCCAATCTGCAATTTGAGATTTGTCTTGCTTTTTCCCTCTGCATAGATCGAAAATTTGTCCGGAAGCAAATTCTTCCCAGTAGTCTGCACCTGCTCCGTCTTCCCACCAAGCTCCAACCTCTCAAGCGGAGCATCCAAGCTGTTCGGCAGTACCAGCACCCATGTGCCCTCTAGCTCTACCTTGTCATAATTCGGTGGCTGCGGAGTGGAGACTCCTAAAGGGCAGATCATATCCACTCCGATGATTCCTGTTCCGTCTACCATTTTAAGCATTGTACTTCTACTCCTTTTTCGCTGGTTGCTGTGGGGATGATTTGGACGATGTTGCTTCCTGCGTAGTAATTTTTGTTCCTAATTACAGTTTGCGCCGTCTGCGCTGGAATCAATGCGCTTTCTTCCTTTGTCGCACTTTCTTTGAGCGCAACATACACATCCCCATCTGTAAAATTCTTCACAAGGTACTCTTTCCCCTCATGCGCAAATTCCAGAATCAGTGCCTGCTCACTTGTTGTTGCTGCTCTGATAAAAGTCTCTGTTTTACCCATATTTTCACCTCACTTTCACATATTCCGGAAATTCCTCTGCAATTAAGCAGATGCCAACGAAAAAGGAATCCACCAGAGTTTTTGATTTCTCTGACAGATTCCTGTATTCTATCTCAGCCTTTCCGGGAGATATTCTGTATTCTATTTTATCATCTGTTAAATTTTCAATTGACTGGATCAGCGTCTGTGTAAGTGCCGTAACACCAGCACAAACAATGTCTTTTCCGGGTTCTGCATACCCTGCGTGTCCAGAGATTTCAATTCGCTCTGGTCGAATTCTCACCTCAATCAAATCGCATCACCTCCAAAATGCGCATAAAAATACCACCAGCCCGCTCGACCGATGGTATTACATTGCATCAATTTCTACTTCTTTTACTAGATCGTTCAATGATTTTCCACTATAAAATTTATCATTCATAGCCTCATCTACACTATCATATTCTTTCGTATCATCACCATGCCACGCTTGATACGTTGGAATGTAATCTCTGACTTCAACTGTCACTCCCGATGCCAATCCTTTGTAAAAGAAAGAAATATCATTGCAACACTCAGATAAAATTTGTCTTAATTCATCTTTATTCATAATATATCCCCATTCTCCTTTCTTTCCTCTTCGCTTAATTCGCGAGTTGTCTTATCCTTCAGTCTGCCGTCTTCTCCCCATGTATAGTCATGCGCGTGTTCCCCATGATTTCCATAAGGATGCTGCTTAGGATTCCCGTGTGCGGTTGTATGGATATCTTTAAATTTTAATTTCGACTCTCCGTAAAAAGCTCTTACATCTACTTTCCCGTCTTTTCCGATATGGTCTATTACCGCTCCTGCCTCTGCCATTTTAGGCGTTCCAGAATGTCCGCTGACTGTTTTATCTGCTTTTATTATATCAAACACAGATTTCTTTTCAACCCTGTTCTTCCAAGTTTCAAAATCCATCCCGTGCTCAGAATACCCGTCCAGCCATTCATCATATTCTTTGTCATCCATATATGCTGCTGTACTGCACCGACAGCGCGGATGCATTGGATGTGCATTTTCTCCAGGCATCATTTTCGATACCTTAAAATGCTTTCCATCTAAAGCCCGGCAGATCGGGCAGGCAGTAGGCTCTGCGATAAACTCATACTCATCAAATCCATTACGGATATAAGACTGTTTCTGCGCTTCTGCCTGCACTCTCGACAGCTCCGTTGTCATCAATCGTTCTGCGTTAGCCAAACTCACTCCAAACCGCCTCTCAAGATGCCTTGCTAGTACTCTTGGATTCTTGCCCTGTATCAAACCAGTCTGCAACAGTTTGGACAATTCAGCTTTCAACATGTCCTGATACATCCAAATACGGTCCGAATACTTTGCATTATGGAAAGAAGCATTCACAATCGAATGTGCCATCTTCGCATTGTTCTGGATGGATTTTCCAAGGATTCCTGCCTGCCGTTCAAATTCTTCCAGTGTTTTCTCCGTCAGGATCTGGTCAAAATACTTCTGAAGCTCATCAAAACCACCGACAAGATGCATTCCGATATTTGCTTTCAGCATTTCAAGCCGGTTAATCTTCATAGCTGCGTTATAGAGTCTCATTTCCTCATTGGCTTCCTTCGAAAAATCCTTATCCTTTACATACTGCTCCGCCTTCCGGCTGTATGCATCAATATCCATTTTAGATACCCGTTTCTTTGCTTCTGCGATTGTGATTCCTTCTGCTTTTGCATATCGTGTGTAAAATCCATTGATCTCTTTCTGGATTTCATCCATCATATTCGCATAGATCTTCTCGATCTCTTTCGCATATTCAGCTTCATCCTTGACATTCTTCTTTCGCTGTTCTTCTTCCCTATTCTTCCAGTACGTCCTGCTGCTCATCCGCCGCACCTCCGAACATCCGCTTCTCTACGATTGTTTCCTGCTTCTTTTTGTCCTCTTTCTCCATTCGATCTATCTCCTCTGAAACATCCTTAACGATCGAGAGGACCTGCAGCTGCGTTTCCTTGGATACGATACTTTCAAGCGCCTGTGCTGTCTGTGCTTCTTCAAGTAAATTCTTGGGGATATTCCTGCTCATTGTAAAATCAATATCTTTCCATGCGTCCCGATCTGACACATTCGTTGCGAGAGAGCAAAACAGCTTATATCGTTTCCTCATGGACTTTTCAACTTTACGGTCGAACGTCAACGCAAGATTGCTCATGGACTGCAGTTTATACGCGAGGGAAGTTCCAGAAGCATTTCCAAACGATTCATCTGAGATATTCGCTACCATACTTGTCTGATAAATCAAATCCTCAAGCCGATTCAAAAGATTTTCCTGCGTTCCGTCCGCCGTAGGCTTTCCGAGAAACTGTACGATAATGTCCTTTGCATTGTCTGTCCCATACAGGTTTATGATCCTATCATCACGAATTTTATAAATGCCTTCCTCATCCAGTTCGGCGCCAAGCACTGCAAGATACGCTTCTGCGAAAGAATCTACATCATTTGCCTTTTCTCCGATCACTCGGTTGTATGTTTCTACCATACCGGCCACTTCTTCATACAGACCGATTCTCTCATCGTTCAGTACATATTCAACACAGTTGATGCGACCATATGGGTTCGGCATTCCCTCCTGCATCTTTTCTCCGTCAAATGGGATAATTTCTGTCCTTGTAAGTATCTCGCCATACCTTGTGACATTATCGTCTTTTTTCCCATATCTGACAGCAAATAGAGCGCGGCTCTTTACGGTATCATCGTAGACAACAAACAGTTCTTTTGGATTGCAGACTACTGTCTTTGTCTTTGCTTCTTCGTCCTGGTAAAAATATTCGAATGCATGTCCGTAAATGCAGCACTTCTTCGCCAGCTCATATTCCTGATCTGAGATATCATTATCCCGGTCAAATTCAAGGATCGCATCTTTTATTTTTTCGTCCGGATGTGATTTTTTAACAGGAATCCCATAAGCATATCCCAAAAAGGTCTCTGTGATATACCGTGGGAAATTCACTGCCAGTCGGTTATCCGGCTTCCATGATTCCTTTTCCGGAAGACGGAATACATCATGGAATCCTTTGTATAGATTCTCAAGGTATCTGTACCTTGGCATTCGTTCTTCATGCTTGCGAATATACTCATCTACTAATGTCATATTGATTTCTTTGTCAGCGGAACATAAAAGCGGTTCCGGCAGTTTGTATGGTCTTTTCCCATTCATTTTATATTCCTCCTCTAAATTCCTCCTCTAAAGGTCTTTAACTTCACTTTACCCTTGCTTATCTTTTCAGCAATTCCAGTAGTTGCATCCGGCGCATCATCGTGTGCATTTTTACCTTCTCTTTGATACTTATTCATGTCTTTATAATAATCTGGCCATCTATCTCTCCAATTCTTCGGAAAATAAATATGGTCCATCACCCAAGTGGCGTTAGATAAAATCCTTGCTTTCTTGTTCTGCGACTGGTGGAACCACTTAATCGATGTTTTATTTGTTTGGAATTGTTGCTGCAAAATACTTTCTACGGCTCTCGCAAATCCTTTCCCTCCATTATTCGACTCAATATCAGCAATGTTTACTTTATGATCAAATAGCATTTTTGCTACTTTTCCTTCTGTGTGCTCCATAGCCTCCTGAGTATAGATTATATCGAGCACATAAGCTTCCATGTTGTACACCCCATAAGTAATGCTGCATAGGTAGTCACTTCCCTCATCAGCCGTATCGGTGTAATTTTTAACCTCTGTAAAGAGTTGATTCCCATTGAAATCCCGCGGTATATCTTCGTAAGTCTTAAATTTTGTGTATAGCCGTCCTTTTAGATCAATTGGCTCCTGATTGTAGTTAGCGCTGGCGATATCTTCTCCCATCGCGCTTGTTTTATCTTTGTAAGACTCATAGCTGAGAATCTCCGGGCAGAGCATTAAGCGCTTAGTAGGATCCAGTAAAGCCTTATCTTTTATATGTCGGTATTTTTTATTGCTGTTTTGACACCATTCCAGTACTCTCCCCGCCAAGTCTTCGCTATGCCATCTCGTCATGATTACGATAATTTTCCCACCCTCTTCCAAACGTGACAACATCGTATCTGTAAACCATGACCAATGGTTTTCCAATACCGTTGCATTGTTTGCTTCCAGTGCTGACTTGATAAGGTCATCTATAATCATCAGATTGCATCCAAATCCTGTAGCTGTTCCGGTAGGCGATGTCGCAAGATAGTTGTTATAGCCACCTTCGAGGCTCCATAGATTCATGGCACCATCTCCGTACTTTATTTCTACTCCCGGGAATACGTCCGAAAACACTGGTTTACTTTCATCAGCTTTTTTCTCTTGTATGCTATTTCTCACATTTTTCGAAAACATAGTAGACAGTGTTTCATTGTAGGAACCAGTCATGATCTTATATGTTGGGTCATTCCCTAGACACCATTCCACAAGATTTCCTGCGGTTCTGCTTTTTCCGTGTCTCGGAGGGATATTTACAATACACACCTCTTCATCAGATTCCACAAATTCCTGAAGCCCATTACAAAGATTTACTAAAAACGTTCTATCGCTTTTATAAAAATCCGGTGCTTTTAATTGACAATAAAAAAAGAACTCACGTTTTGCAAGTTCTATCAAAGCCCCTTGTTTAATTCGTTCTTCCCTATCCATCGCCGACCAACTTCTTCAATTCTTCTGTCGTCAGATCTGCAAATGGATTTTTGGCTTCCACCTGTCCTTCGACGTTTATCTTATCATTCCACATACCCAAATGCCTGCCAAGAAGCTCGAGCGCCTTTACCTTGTCGCAGGGCTTCTGTTCCAATCCATCGCGCCCCTTTTTAATCGTTCCGAGGGCTCGCTGCTGTTCCTCTGTAAGGTTATCTGTAAGCTCCAATTCTACGGTCCGATACAGAATCGGTTCTCCGTCTTCTCCTACAAGTGGAATAATATTTCCATCTACTTCTGCTGTAGCCTGTTTCTCAACTACTTTCGCATAATCAGAAGCCTTGGAAAAAGCAATTGCGGCCAGTTCATTTAAAACCCGATCCTGCGTGATCTCCGTCCGCTTCTGCCGCTCTTCCATTCTTTCGGCAATATATTCTGCAACCTTAGCATTTCTTAGCAACTTACTTCCATTTACTGCTGCTGACTCTTCTTTCTTTACGCTTGGATATGCGACGCGGTAAGCCCGTGTGGCATTTAGATCAATCAAGTACTCATCTGCAAATATTTTCTGTTTTTCTGTCATAGGACTCACCACCTTTTAAGCATAATAAAAGCACCCATCTCTGGATGCTAAGAATTTAGGACTACTGCACAATGAAAGAATTATAATGCCAACAAAACACACAACTGAAATCTATAAGAAAGGAGGAACCTTGCAGTAGTCCACAACGGGTATAGCAGGATTCGAACCTGCGACACATCGGTTAACAGCCGATCGCTCTACCAACTGAGCTATACACCCGTAGGATGCCTTTTATTGACATCCTCTACCCTATCCGCACTCGGGTACTGACACAAAATATAGATTGCTGAATCTATTTGTTTGTTTTGCAGATCTGCGGATATCTGCGTTTTGGCACCATTGCAATGTAAGTCCGGTGTGCACTCCCAGAACAGACCTCAGCTGTGCAGCCTGCATCTTACATCACAAAGCCGTGTGCAGGGGTCGAACCTGCTTGTCCCAACTGACCACGGCATAAAAACACCGCCAGACGAGAAAGGGTAAAAGTCCGGCGGTGTTCCGAATGTTTGGAAAGATTTTGGAGCTTATCTTTTAACTCCATGATATACTATAAACTGCTTAGAACGAAAAATGTGAAAAAAACGAAATAACTTTATTTTTCTTTCATCCAATTCTGAAATTCCATTCTCACGCTGTCTTTTGTGCATTTTCCACCCATTTTTACCGCTACAGAATCCCATGTAAGCCCCTGCATGACCCTGAACCGGATAATCCTCTGCATCCGGACCGGAGCTTTATTGATTACACGCTCCGCTTTTACTTTAATCTGCTTCGCATTTCTTTTTCGTTCTTCTAGTAATCGTTCCTCTTCGTCTATGCTTACCATGCTCTCTACGCATCCGGAAATGTTAAAACTCTGCGGCTGGTACGGAAACTCTGGATTACTGCCTGTCACCTTATCCTGTACGATCGTCTTTCTTCTGTGCCGTCTGATGTCTTCCTCTGTTTCTTTTACCAGAGCTTTTGCATCCATGTACTCATAGATTATGTTCTTGTCCAATTCAATCACCTCCCGGGATCCGCTCTTTTATGTTGTATTTCTCTGCTATGTAGTCCACAGCGTCCTTATTTGCCCTCTCGCCGCCTTTAAAGTCACAGGCAAAGGCTTTATGCCACTTTTGCTTTAAAGCTGTCTCACAGGGCTTTCTCGTTGCCATATTATGCGCATCTATCTTCCGGATAACTCCTGCCGTCTCCTTTCTGCGCTTCATAGTCTCTCTTGTCATTCCTGCATCACCTCAATTTTCTCTCTACTACCCAGCCCGTAAATATTACAAGCAGTATAAGCGGGAACATTGCCGCAGCTAAATAATCTGCCTTTTCCAACTCAACTTCTTCCAATCCTGTCTCCTTAAATGCTATGACCGCTCCAAGCCCCAATATGTAGTACAGAGCCAGGAATGCGATTGTGATTAAAATGTCCATGTTATTCCTCCTCTGCATAATCATTTGCATAGATATCAAAGTAATCTATAGAGCCGTATTTCCCCCTGCATGCCTTCTCGATTATGATATACCCATATCCTTGGTCCACTCCAGTATCGCTGATCAGTCTCACCGGAAGATCACCTGGCACGCCTACAAGTGCTTCTCGCAATTCTTTTACTGTTAATTCCCGCATATCTATACCTCCCATTTCAACCTTTGTCCACAATTCAAACAATGCCTATGCTCCATCATTTCTGTTGTGATCCCTCCGTCCTTCGCATGTTTGACGCACG
>OLNC01000806.1_pt1 | contig 24855 bp, 23 predicted proteins | sample 1672011 | NCBI WGS metagenome assembly OLNC01 (sample SAMEA3136636, study PRJEB25190) | human gut metagenome | biome: human gut; feature: human-associated habitat; material: faeces | place: Austria | collected 2013 | reverse complement strand
TGAAGTAGGAATGAAACATGGAAGTTTATAACTTTTTATAAGTTTTCAGTAACGGTAGACATATGCTTAGAACAACAGAATTATTTATCAATGAACTGAAGGAACGTGCACTGAATTACAAAGAAGTAAGAACACTTCAGGATGGCGATGACCTGGTGAGACTGGGATTTGATTTGGAGAACACCCAGGTAGAAATGCTGATTCTTTTTGACGCATCCGGAAAAGCTGTTTCCCTCAGATGTTTTGATGTGGCACGTGTGACAAAAGAACAGTACTCGAAGGCACTGATGAGCTGCAATGCGTTGAACAACAAAATGCGGTGGGTCAAATTCTGTATTGGAGAGGAAATGAATATTCATGCAGAAGCAGATGCATTGATTCATGAGGCAAGTGTCACAGAAGTAACGGTGCAGCTAATGATTCGAATGGCAGCCATCGTTGATGAAGCTTACCCTGTAATTAATAAAGCCATCTGGTCATAGGGAGTATACAGCATGTTCACCCATTGTATTGAACATGTGTAAGTGGTGGACATGATGAGAGAAAGAGAAGCCGGATATAGCGGCTGACAGATGTGGATGTGGAGGTCGGAATTTATGAAAAACATTGGGAAGCTGGTATTGGGAAATTTACTTGTGCTGACATTATTCAGTGGATGTAAAGGAGAAGGATTTCAGATTCAGTCTGCAAGTGGGATATAGAATGAGAGTGAGATAAAAGCTCAGGATGTGAGTGAAACGCAAATGCCCGGTGCAGTACAAATGTCAGATAATGTGGGTATCCATGAAAAGGAAACATTGGATGAAGAAGAACAGGAAAAACAGGCAGTAAAAGCGAAGGTTGAGAAGGCCATTGGGGAATCTTTTGATGATGATGATTGGGAGTATGTGGATGCGTCAGAATGTCATGTGGGTTCTCTGGATAGAGGAGCTACTGGAGTGTTTTCGGTGGAATGCTATAGAGATGGAGACAAGATGTATGTGTTGTATAATCCAGATTCGGGTATGCACCAGTATATTAATGATGTATGCTATTCAACGGATGGCGGTGCGACCTGGGGCTATAAGCATTTGCATGGAATGGAGGGTGGCCCTATGTATTTTGTGAATGATACAATCATTATGAAAGAGGGCTCTTTAATTGATATGGGGCAAGTGATGTATGGCAGTTGGACAAGCGAATTCAGCAGACTGAAGGTGGAGGAAATTAATAAAATGATTGATCTTCTGGGAATAGGCGATAGTTGGGGTGGTATTTCATTCTGTAATCAGGATGCAGAAAATAATATGATTACGATTCACTGGTTCCCAGGGGAGGATACAAAGGATTATTTCTATAAAATAACGTTGAATCTGGATACCATGGAAAAAGTATCTGAGGATGATCCATATGGATTGGAAGAAATTGGAGAAGCCTATGCGAAAACCGGATATATTTATGCTGACAGTGCAGAAACGTATCTTGATGAGATCGAATTAAATGCAAAATATTTAAAATTAATCAGTTTGTTTGGAAATACAACGTGGGTAGAACGTGAAATCCGTTATGCCATCAATGAAATTTATGCCCGTAAAGGTTATGATTTTACCGGGACTAGCTACGAGAGATATTTTGCAGAGAAAGACTGGTATCACCCGATTGTCGGCAAACAGGTGACGGAAGAAGAGTTGAATTCATATGAAAAGGCCAATATTGATTTGTTGGTAAAGATAGAAAAAGAGGTACAGGCGGCAATGCCAGATGAAGCGTGATATATTTTGAGCTGCTTGGTAAAAAAACTAACTATTGGGGAATAGGTATTGCATAAAATCCATCGTACAATGTATGTACGGTGGATTTTTCACATGGTGAATAATAAAAGAAACTTTCAGTATGCGTTTTATGTTGATGGACAATTAGGCAATAAGGGGGGAGACAATGAAAAATGATATGAAAAGGATTATTTTGATACTGGCTTTTATCCTGTGTTTTGGGATTTCTGCCTGCGGCAGAGGTAGCAGCGATGGTTATGATGCGGAAGACAGCGAAGATCACCGTGGTTGCGGTGAAAATGAAAGTGTTGTCTATGGCTCAACTGATGATGGGCAGGATAAGGAATCCGTGGAAATAGATAAGGACAATCCGGCAAAGCAGCTGGGATACAGTTCTATTGAGGAGATGCGTATACAGGAACATGAAATCATTGCGTCTGATGATAGTGACAATACGGTTGCCGAGGGGTATTGGTATCCTGACGGAAACAGGAACAGCCTGACTTATATCAAAATTCAAAGAGATACGCTTTATTGGTATGAATTTAATCCGGAACAGGGAGATGTGCAGGTGGGGGAAGCAGAAGAAAGGAGAAATGCTGCTTATGACAGAACAAAAATAGTGATGCAAATTATCAAAAGTAATGTGAGGAGGAAAATGTGATGAAAAAATGGAAAAAGTATGGGGCCTTTATATTTGCAATGGTGATGTGTCTGAGTTTTGCTGCCTGCGGAAGTTCTGACAGCATAGCGGCATCATCGGAGGAAACGGAAAATGCAGAGGGCGACAGTGAGGAATTGGTGACAGACGCAGCGTCCCTCGATGGCATGTGGAGCATTAATGGCGGCACAAAGCTGTATTTTGACAGTGAGGGCGGATATTATATTTATCGTTCCTATTATGGGGTCGGCGGACGCGGTGAAATGTCGGAGTCCACAGAAGATGGCAAGCCGATGATGACATTCAACGGTTTCATGTATGATTTTGTTTTGCGTAGTGACGGTGTGCTGATGCCGAATCAGAATGGTGACGGTGATGGACTTAACATTCACCGCAATACTTTCAAACGGGATGATACGGCAAAACTTGCAGAATGGGAGGCAAATAACTGGGACGGCATGTGGCAGAATGCAGTGGGTGAAACCATTGTTATTGACACGGCGAACATGATATATACAGCTTCTTCACCGGATTATTCCATGGACGGAACCCTTGGTGACGATGGTGAGGGAATGGGGCTTTATCTTTACGACAATGAAGACCGTGCTTATCTCTGTGCAAGTGAAGACGGCAACAGTTTTACTTTGTCCGGTCAGTATCCTGGCCGATACAGCGATGATGGACATTTTGACGGTGTCTTCTACAGAGACGGTGACATTGCGGCTTATACAGACCTTGAAAAGGCAAAATTCTACTATGGCAATGGTTCTGATACATGGCTGTGGTACAATGACGGCGTAAATGAGTACTTTTTGGGGGATGAGTATAAGATTGGCGATGATGGACTTGCCTATTATGAAGCGGATAATAAGGTCTATCCTGGAGGATGGATTCCTGATGAACCCTATGACCCTTCCGTTGATTGGGGTGAAAATGCGCAGGAAGAAACTAGCATTAATTTAGAAAATGATTTCAGCCATTTTGAGGGTATCTGGTATTATGACGGTGACCTTTCAGCGGAAACGTATATCGTTATGGATGCTTCCGGAAACTGGAGTTATTATCAGCGTGCGCCAGGTGCTGAGCCGGCGGAGATGGATTGTGGTACATTGACACAGGATGCAGATGCAGCGGATATTTATTATGCAGAGTCTACGATGTATGATGGTGTGTCACATCAGGTCTTTGTAGGGGATGGAGATGTTTTCCTTTGGGATGAAGAAGGAAATTACTATCTGATGGAATAGGGAAGTTGAGAAAATGATAAAGAATAGATGGTGGGGCTGAGAAAGGAGATAAGTACATGACGTTTGGTATGGCAGCAGTACTGTTGATTCTGATTATTGCGGGAATTATTTTGGCAGTGCGGGGACTGCAGCAGAGAAAAATCCTTTGTATAATTATCATTGTACTGCTGTCTGTGTTTGGGCTGGCCCTGGCAGTTTACATGGGACTGACGATGCTTTTTGTGGATGCGGTGCGGAGCCAGCCGCCTGTGTAACAGTGCAGAGGCGTATCTTGATGAAATCGAATTGAATGCAAAATATCTGAAATAAATAGATTTTTTTGCGAGTTTGGTCTTGTCGGTGGACTGTTGCAGTGAGAATAAGGAATAAAAGCGTTGGCTGATATCATTGAACTGTAAAAAGTTTTGATGTCGAAGATGTGGAGAAAAGACTGGTAGTAGGAAGATGTTCGGAAGGCAGTGATGAATTCAGACGCTAATCCGTTTCATATTATTTTCCTGTGCTACTCGAAAATACTGCCGGTTGTGCTGGGAGAAACTCGATGCAATTCTGCGGATGGATGGGCCTGGGAGCATATGCAGGGAAAGACGATGTTCCGGTTATCGAATCTTTTTGTCAGAATGTTTAATTCGGCTGTTCGGATGATTCGAGTGACTTTCGGAAAGCCGTATTGCGATAAACTGGAAAAGCCTTTTAAGGATGATAAAACCGGCCAATTATATGAAAAACTGGGTGAGGTGATACTGACCAGTCTGTATGAGCAGAGCAATACCAAAAACTGGGTGGCAAGATTAAATAAGAAAATCATGGCAAAAGTTGTTTGCGAGATTATGGATGCAGCAGATTCGGATGAAGATGCGAAGCGTGTAGCGACCGAGGCAATCGCCTATACAATTGGGAGATAAGGAGGCATATCATGTTAGATCAGCAGGTATTGGAAGATATATATACGATTGCGGAAAAGGTTGGAACCCATCAGATGCTGACAGAGCAGGAACAGGCGATGTATGATGACATTTTGGAAGATGCCGGATATTATCAGGTGTTTTGTCTTTATACAGCCATGATTGATTTTCCGACTTTTTACGAACAGTCTGTTTCCGGAGAGAAACAGAAGGCGAAAGAGTGGCAGAGTGAAAAAATCCGGGAGATAGAAAAGCATAAAAATTAAATAAGTCGTATTATACAGAAAAAAATCGACAGTCGTCAAAAACTGTCGATTTTTTTGTTCAAAAAACTGGCCGATGAAAGCAGGGAAGGTTTCGCTTGACAGAGTGCCCTTTTTCGGGGTATAATGAACAAACATGGGCTGACCATGTGCTGAAATATGTTATAAAGCTTCCGTGCAGCCGGGGAGATAGCGGTGCCCTGTACCTGCAATCCGCTACAGCAGGGGTGATGTTTCAGCCGAGGGTCTTTGATCTGTAGAGCAGCCCGCTGTAAGTAGCGTTGACGTTTGGGTCTCGCGCAACGGGAACCAGTGAACCGTGTCAGGTCAGGAATGGAGCAGCACTAAGCTGGACCTTCCGTGTGCCGTGAGGGCGCCTGGGCTGAGCCAACTGCAGCGGTAACGTTTATGGGTCGGATTCGAAGCGAAACGCACGGATTTAATATTTTATAGCGTTATGAATGCCTGTGAGAGCAGGCGTAAGCGTTTACAGAAGAATAATGAATAGACAGTTGAAGGCTGCAGACATTGAGTTGTTTGCAGCTTTTTGTGTTTTTGTGGAATGTATTTGGTGATTGATCATTGTATTTTGATAAAAAATCAAAAAGTCCCCATAAAAAATGAATTTGAAATCGTATATGATGATAGAAGGCAACTTAAGTAATGAATTTAACAAATCGGATGATTTCAAAAGAATGGAATGTGTTTGAGCTGAATGAGATGAAGGTGAGGTGGCCGTGTGAATAATCGGGAATTTGACCGGTGTATGCGCCGTATGCAAAAGGGTGACAAAACGGGTCTGAAAGAAATCTACGAGGCGTATATTTCGTATATATATGCAGTAATTAGGGGTGTTGTGAAGAATAAGGAGAATGCTGAGGACCTGACAGCGGAATTTTTTATTAAGCTGTGGAATATGGCAGATCAGTATAAGGCCGGGAGTGGGCATAAGACATGGATGACAGTTATTGCAAGAAATATGGCTATTGATTTTATGAGAAAAGCCGGACGGGAACAGCTGACAGAAGAAGTACCGGAGGCATCAGCTGCTGATACAGCCGCGGGAATAGCTGATTCTATGGAAAATGAAGTGGTCGGTCGGATGAATTTCAGAGAGACAGTGGAGAAACTGCCGGAGACAGAGCGGCAGATTATGACTATGAAGCTGGCCGGACAGATGACATTTAAAGAAATTGCTGATGTTTTAGGCATTCCGATGGGTACGGTCACATGGAAGTATCAAAACAGTCTGGAGAAGTTAAGGAGGGTCGGCGTATGACAGAGAAAGAGGTTGAAATGGCTTACAAGAAAATGACAGAATCCGATGCACCGGACCTGTGGGCAAGGGTTGAAAGCAATCTGCCGGAGAAGGAAATCCAGCCTGAGATGAAGGTGAAGAAAGGCTTTTTTGCGAAGATCGGACAGGTATTTTCCGGAGGCAGTACATGGAAAACATCCATTGCACTGTGCGCAGTCTGCATCATTGTATATGGCGCAGCTCAGGGTGCAGGCGGTATGTTCAGAGCAGGCGCATCTAATGGAACGGCTTCGGCAGCATCAAAAAGCAGTTATGGCATGGATGCTTATTCAGTGGACGGAGCAGAAGCTTATTCAGCAGAGGGTGATGGTGCAGAAGCTGCACCGGCCGACTATAACGGCATGAATTATGCGGCCGCTGCAGCGGGTACCGGAGCGGATGCCGATTCATCAGGCGGAGCTGTCGTGTTGAGTGAGAATGAGGCTTCAGCGGCGGTAGGAACTGAGGCTGCAGAGGCATCAGCGGATGAAGCGGGGACGGCAGAAAATGGCAAAGAAACGGCAAACAGTGCAGATACAGAAAATGGTCAAAGCAGCCGGAAGCTGATTCGTACATTTAATCTTGACGCGGAGACAACAGATTTTGACAATCTGGTGACACAGCTGCAGCAGGAGACACAGAATCTTGGCGGATATGTGGAAAGTTCTTATGTCAATGGCAACAGCTATTATACAGAGAACAGTCGATATGCTTCTCTGACACTGCGGATTCCAAAGGATAAAACTAATGATTTTCTCGGAACGGTTGGAGAAATGGCCAATGTGACAAGTAAATCGGAGAATGTGGAGGATGTAACGCTGACTTATACAGATTTGAAGAGTCATGTGGAAGCACTTCAGGCAGAGCAGGAGCAGCTGATGAAGTTGATGGAGCAGGCGAAGACAGTGGAGGATACCATGAGTATCCAGTCCCGTTTGACGGATGTGCGTTATGAGCTGGAATCCTATATGTCTCAGCTGAAAGTTTATGATAATCAGGTGGATTACGACACCGTGAATATCAGCATTCAGGAAGTGAAGAATGAGACACCAACCGGTGAGCTTTCTATTGGACAGAAGATGCTGAATGGTCTTGAAAACAGCCTGAGAGCCATTGCGGAGAGTGCAAAGAATCTGTGCATCTGGTTTGTGGCCAGTATACCGTACTTTGTGATTTTGTTTGCGGTGATATTTGCGGTGGTTAGTATTATTAAGAAGATACGTAAGAAGAAATAAATACGAGAGGTGCTGTGCAGGAGTGCCCTCAAATAAAAACGATTGCGTTGAATGAACAGCAGCCGGCAGGTATTGGACGATAAGGTCAGATCACTGCCGGCTGTTTTTACATTTTATTGGCCTTTTCGTATAAAAATGCATTGACATTTGCTTTTGGATATATGATGATAATAGAGAAGCAGATGAGCACAGTTCAGAGTGGAAGACAGAGACAGGAGAAGATTTCACTCAGTAGGAGGCTTTCATGAAAAAAGAAAAATCAGAGACGGATAATGTATATGTATGCTACTGTATACTGCGGGAAATGCATCCGGGCAAGCATCAGGCAGAACGTCTGCGGGAAGTAACAGAAGCCCTGTGGGATGCACAGACTTTTTATGAGAAGATGGGGGCTCTGATGTTTGGTCAGGCTTTTGTTTATGGCAGCAGAGAAGGTATTGTCCATCCTTTTACTGTTTATGAGGAAGGTTTCAGAGAAACACCGGAAGAGTTTGCTACAGCTTACAGTATAAGCGGAACACTATTGCACTGCTATGATCTTTTGAATGATTTTATGCCGGGCGAAGAGGAGCAGATTGTAGAGGCGGCTGAGATCAGCAATGAAATGTACAGATTGGTGATCATCAGTGATTATGCACCGGAAGGTAACAATCAGGCGCTGGAGATACTGACCCGAAGTTTTAATGAACTGAAGCATAAATGCGATTTTAAGGTCTGCTATGTGAATACAGAGGATGCACATCGGGTGGGAAATCTGGGTAAGATGATCGATGTCTGTGGATTGGAATAAGCAGGTAGGAGTGTTATTGACGGACTGTTTTGGCCTGATAGTAGATGAAGAGAATAGGCAGAGGTATAAGAAATTGAAAAAGAATACAACAATCGCTTTTACCGGCGATATCGGTTTTGATAAATATATGGAGAAGAAATGGGAGGACGAAGACCTTCTGGCTCCGGAGATTACAGAATTTCTGACCAGTGCAGATCATGTGGTGGCTAACGTGGAAGGCCCTCTGGTGGATAATACGGCGACACTGACACAGGCAGCTGAGATGCGTCTGATGCATACGATCCATCCTGATGCAGAAAAGGTTTTGAGAGATATTCACGCAGATATCTGGAATCTCTGCAACAATCACATTATGGATGCCGGACAGGACGGGTTGGCCCTGACACTTCAGGAAGCAAAGAAATTTGGTGCAAAGACCATTGGTGTCGGCATGAATATGACAGAAGCGGCCAGACCATTGATACTGGATGAAGCCGGAGGTATCGGCCTTTTTGCCGTGGGCTATCAGCGCGGCTGTAAACCTGCCGGAGAAGACAAGGGTGGCTGCCTTAGTTGGAGCGAGATGGAGATCATTCGCAGCACCATTCAGGAGATTAAGACAAAATGCCGCTGGTGTGTGGTTGTAGCCCATGGCGGTGAGGAATTTACAGCAATTCCGTCTCCGTATACAAGAGATCGTTATCATGCGTATCTGGAGATGGGGGCAGATCTGGTTGTCTGCCATCATCCGCATGTGCCGATGAACTATGAGACCGTCGGGGATAAGATGATTTTTTATTCTTTAGGTAATTTTATCTTTGATACAGATTATCAGCGGGCACAGTTTAATACGGAAAAGGGCATTTTGCTGAAACTGCATTTTACAGAGGACAGCTTTTCATTTGAGGCCTTTGGCTTGAAGATCAACCGGGAAAATGAGCATATAGAGTCTGCTCCGCTTCCGAAGATTTTTGCAGATATTCAGGAGAATGACTACAATAAGTTGGAACCATTGGCGGCGAAAATGTTCTTAGCTGCAACAAAGCGGCAGCAGCTTTTCCTTTATCCGGATAAGTTCAAGGATGCCACGGAAGAACAGTGGAAAGCACATTTCTATGAAGAGAAGCGCAGCGGCCGTGTGCCGGGTGAGGCTCTGGATTTCCAGATTATCTATCCGATTGCCCAGGAAGAAGCAAAGGGTGCCTGGAAAACCTGCAAATTGGAAGATGTGAAAGCCTATATTCTGGAACAGATGTAGCAAATACATCCGGTTTCGGACGATGGTAAAATATTGTGGAAATAATAAAAAAATAACTGTTGCCATTTTCAAAATAAATGATATAATGGAACAGGTAGGCTAACATGGCTCAGTCGGTAGAGCGACGCACTCGTAATGCGTAGGTCGCGGGTTCGATTCCCGCTGTTAGCTTCAAGCCGGGAACTCTGGAGAATTGAGGGTTTCCGGCTTTTTTTGCGTTTTGAAAAATGTGTAAAAAAGGGGCTTTTTTGAGGTTTGTCTACTATTTGTCTACTACGCGTGAAAAAGTTAAGGTTACTTATTGTAGCTGGAATACAAACTGCATGGAGAGAATCTTACAAAGTAAGATAAAAATACCTTTTGATAGTCATATGAGGCAGTGACCATCAGAAGGTATTTTTGTCTGCATATGTTTTTAGAAGAGAAATATAATTTTATAATAAGGGTTGTATTTTTTTTAACTTCAAAATATAATAATAATGTGATTACTGTACACTAAAATATTAATAATAATGTGATTGTAATACACTAAAACAATAATAATTATGTGAGAGGTGAGCGCATGGAACGGTTTATTTTAAAAGAATTACTGGAGTGGAAGAACTCTCCCTATCGTAAACCTTTGATTCTGAAAGGTGTAAGACAGGTGGGAAAGACATGGATTCTGAAGGAGTTTGGAAGATGCTATTATGAGAATACGGCATATTTTAACTTTGATGAAAATGAAGAATATAAACAGTTCTTTGAGACGACTAAGGATGTTAGCCGTATCTTACAGAATTTGATGCTGGCAAGTGGTCAGAAGATCGTGCCAGAAAAGACACTTATTATCTTTGATGAGGTGCAGGACTGTCCGAAGGTTATTAATTCTATGAAATATTTCTGTGAGAATGCTCCGCAGTATCACATTGCCTGTGCAGGTTCACTTTTAGGCATTGCTTTGGCAAAGCCTTCATCTTTTCCTGTTGGCAAAGTTAACTTTATGCAAATTAATCCTATGACTTTTTCGGAGTTTTTAATTGCTAATGGTGACGAAAACCTTGCTGTATATCTGGAAAGTGTAGATGCCATTGAGCCGATTCCTGATGCATTCTTTAATCCTTTGTATGAGAAATTAAAGATGTATTACATTACAGGCGGTATGCCAGAATCTGTTCTGATGTGGACGGAAGCACGAGATGTATCTGCTATGCAGGAAGCTTTGTCAAATATCATTAGTGCCTATGAACGTGATTTCGCAAAGCACCCGGATATCAAGGAATTTCCAAAAATCTCTATGATTTGGAAGTCTATTCCTTCGCAGTTGGCACGAGAGAATAAGAAATTTCTTTACAAAGTTGTCAAAGAAGGGGCAAGGGCTCGTGAATATGAGGATGCATTACAGTGGTTGGTTGATGCTCGGCTTGTTCATAAAATTTACCGTAGTTCTGCTCCTGGTCTTCCTGTGGCAGCTTACGATGATCTGTCAGCCTTTAAGATTTATCTTGTAGATGTTGGTCTGCTTCGGCGTCTGGCAAAGTTAGCGCCTACAGCTTTTGGTGACGGAAATCGTTTGTTCACGGAGTTCAAAGGGGCATTAACGGAGAATTTTGTACTTCAAACTTTAATTACACAATTTGAAGTGACGCCGCGTTATTGGTCACAGAGTAATCCTCCTTATGAAGTGGATTTCCTGATTCAGCGAGAAAATGATATTTTTCCTGTTGAGGTTAAATCTGAAGCTAATATATCCAGCAAGAGTCTGAAGAAATTTAAGGAGATTTTCCCGGATAAAGTAAAGCTTCGTGTGCGTTTTTCTCTGGATAATCTAAAATTGGATGATGATATGCTGAATATTCCGTTGTTCATGGCAGATCAGGCAGATCGATTAATTGGACTTGCTTTAGAGCAGAAAGTTGCCAATTAAAACTCTGAAAATGTCACATATATAAGCAAAAAGATAAAGCAGCCGGAATGTATTGGACCATTCAGTTCAACGTATTCCGGCTGTTATTGTTTTATTTATGCAGAAAGTCTGAAAGAAGTCTGTTTATTTCCGATATAAAACATACTTCCGTCTGGCACTTCGATGCTGGTATTGGCAATGAGCCGTTCTCCATCCGTGTTGTAAGTGCCGTTGGCAGAGTAATCTGTGATGACAAAAGTATGTTGGGCGGCATGATAGCAAAGACAGATGTGTTTTCTGCTGATATCAGCAGTGTTCACCACGATCTGACACAGCTGACTGCTTCTTCCGAGAAAAACATTGGTGTAAGCCGGGAGGGGAAAACTTTGGTTTGTCAAAGGGCCGGACAGAAAGAAAAGTGTGCCGCAGTCGGCGGGTGTGTTTTCATTGTGAGGCAAAAGATCTTCGACAAACTTATCAGTTGTATCAGCAGTACGTGATGTTTGTATTTTTAAAAGTAAAAACAGACTGATGGCCGGGCATATCAGAAGCAGCAGCGGAGCGGCTATATGCTGTAATTTATTTCCGTGCTGCCAGAATCCTTTGAGCAGCAGAAAAGCTGTGGACCCGCCAAAAACAGGCAGGCACAGGACAGCCAGTTCTATAAGCAGAAGTACCAGTGCGGCTGCTTTGTAGCCTCGGGAATAGGTATCTTTCATGGATGCTATACCTCCATTTCTGCAATATGCTGTGCCAACAACTGCAAGGTGTCAGCTTTGGAATAGACCAGATTGCTTCCAGCAAGTGACTGCATAAAACCATAAAAAATACGGCAGATGGATGCTTCGGCGATATGAATATTACAGCAATAGGCACCATATACAAAAGCATTGGTTGTGTAAATATGCAGTCCTGTTTTCGGATGAACATAGATGGAGAGGTAATCCGGCAGCTGAAGGCTGGTAGGACGTACAAGCATACCCTGAACGGAACCTCTGTCAATTTCATCATAAAGATATCGGAGCATCTGGCGAATATCCTGATTTTCCAATGGCGGAACATACTGCGGCGGCAAATCCATCATGGTACGGGTTGTAATGAGATCCTGCAGGCCTTTTTCGGTAAAAACAGTCTGGTAGGTGCCGTTGATTTGCTGAAGGACCGAAAAATGATGTTCCACAAGGTTATACATTTCTTTATACGGCATGGGACCATTATGCATGTATTTGCGGATGATCTCCGGTGTAATATAGCGGCCTGTGCATGGCTGTGGCATCATGATCTGCAGAGAATCCGGCGATGTGTTGCTGATATATTCCTGAAGTACTTCCAGTATATTGGAATTACAGCGTACCAACGGATCGCAGCATTCCAGCAGATTACGGAAAAATCCCTGATAGAATTCAATTAATTCTGTATCGTCGCGGATTTGTGCCATGGATAGATCTTCAGAAAGCTGAATCAGGTAATGCGGCGTAATGATGTAATAGCTCATAGGCGACAAGGCGGCGGCTTTTGGCGTTTCGCAGAAATAATACGGCCGATAGCTGCCCCGGGATGCCAGACACAGAGGAATAACAGAACGCAGCAGCTGAATATTCTTTGACCCGGAGGTATGGTTGGAATAAAAACAGAGCAGTGCGTCTACGGAATAGTCACATTGAGCAAGCCATAACTCCATCAATTCCATGGTCAGATCCAGTTTCTCAGGCACATACATAGAAAAGTTCGCTTTATCAGTATGTGTCGCTTCATAAATTAAAACATTCCGAATCGCATTCCGGACGGCATATTCGCCCTTAATTAATCGGTTTGCCAATTCGATGCTGTCTACCTGCGGCGGGGGCAGCATTGAAAAACGAATTGAGGAAAGGGCATTCAACAGACTGCAGACGGCCTGGCGGTTTTCATAAGATTCCTCGCCCTGCAGCAGAATATCATACAGTCTGAAAAATTCTTTCTTTTTATCCACAGGCAGATTAAAATGACGGGCCAGTGCCTGTACAACTTTATAAGATAAAATGCGCTCATCTGTCAGCGCTTTATGTATAGAGGTGCGTTCGGCTTCAATACTTCGGGCGATAAATGAGATAGATTCACCACTGTCCTCAATGAGATCTTTTAGATAAATACTGAATTTTGACATAAAATTGTGTCTCCTTTTTCCTGAAAGGCATATTCTATAAAATTATTTTAGCATATTCTGTGGAAACAATCTGTGACAAAAAGTAGAAAATAATCAGCACATATTTTGTCACAGATTGTTCAGGGGCGTAATTTTTTTTATACTTGTAGCAGGAAGAGAGACCGGAGGTGGTGATGTGAAATTGTTTGGCAGAAAAAGGCCGCAGCGATCAGCAGATACATCTGAAAAAAGCCCGGAAACAGTGAATGTTCAAAGTCGGGATGTATCTGTTGCAGAATCCGATACTGAAATGATGACAGAAAATGTATATCTCGGACAGGAACAATATCAGCCGAAGGAACTGCAGGTTTCGGCGGCCAGTCTGATCGGAAGCAGGCGAAATCAGCAGGACAGTCTGTGTTATACCAGCCTGCCGGATAAAGGATTTCTGGCGGTCGTCTGTGACGGCATGGGAGGTCTTGGAGGCGGTGAACTGGCCAGTTATACAGCTTGTGCAAGGATGGTTGATGCGTTTGAAAAATGCGGTGATGCACAGCCGGCAGATTTTTTTGTGCGTACAGCTTCGGAAATAGATGTATCTGTGGCCGGTATTGCGGATGCGGAAGGGATACCGATAGGTGCCGGAACAACCCTTGCGGCAGTCTGGATAAAAGAGAACTGTATGCATTGGATTTCGGTGGGGGACAGCAAAATTTATCTGGTGCGCGGTCATCAGACACGGTGCCTGACGACACCCCATAATTATAAAATGCTGCTGGATAAAAGAAAGCAGGCTGGAACCATTACATCGGAGCAATATCAAGCGGAACTCTCCCGGGGAGAAGCCCTGGTCAGCTATATTGGCATGAATGGTCTGAAATATATAGATGTATCTATGGAAGGATTGGAACTGGAGGCAGAGGACCAGATAGTTCTTTGCAGCGATGGTTTTTACAGGCAGTGCCCGGAGGAGAATCTGGCACAATGTCTGGAAAATCTTTCAGGGGATTATGAAACCTATGCTTCCCAGCTGGCGGAGGCAGTTATTCGGAATCAGCCCCGTGGGATGGATAATACAACATTGATTCTGGTCAGATACAGTCCGGAGGAAAATGAAGAGAAAATAAGAGAAGTAAATGAAGAAAACGAAAAAGGAGATATAAAGACATGAAATTAAGTACATGCCCGAAGGGCCATTTTTATGATGCGGATAAATATGCTTCTTGCCCGTATTGTGTACCGCAGGATGAGGCGGAAGCTGTTACAGAAGCACTGAATGTGACGATGGAAGATTTTTCAACAGGAGCGCCATCAACAGGATCATCATCAGCCGGAGCAGTACAGCAGCCGGTATCTGTTCAGACATCCGGTGCAGCGCAGCAGGCAGCATCGGGGCAGACGTCGGCGGCAGTTCCGACTTCTGAAAAGAGAAGAACAGCTTTTGTCAACACGGCAGTGAGTGGTTGGGAAGAAACGGAAGAGGATGAAAACTGCACCGTCGGTTATTATGCCCAGGTCATAGGTGTTGAACCTGTGGTGGGCTGGATGGTCTGCATCAAGGGCGCTTACAGAGGCGAGAGTTTTAAGCTGAAAAGCGGACGCAATTTTATCGGCCGTGCAGCCAATATGGATATTGTATTGGGCGCAGACCAGAGCGTGTCGCGGCTTCGCCATGCAGCAGTTGTTTATGACCCGAAAAGCCGTGCTTTCATTGTAGCGGCAGGAGATGCGAGAGAATTATGTTATTTGAACGGGGAAGTGGTTGTGACCAGTCAGAAGTTAAAGGCGTACGATGTGCTGACCCTTGGCAATACAGAGCTGATGCTGATTCCTCTTTGCGGAGAGAAGTTTTCATGGGATGATGCATCAGAGAAGAATGGGGTGAACAGATAATGGCAAAAGAAAAACAACCACTGACAGCTGTGCAGCGGGGAAAAAGAGGCGCCATCATCGGAATGATTCTTGTGGAAATCATTATGGTTCTGATGATTTTTGTTGAAAGCAGCAACATCATAGAAGTGATTGGAGGCATATTGATTGCGGGATTTGGCGGTGCTCTTTATGGCTTTGGCTATGCTTTTGGTATGCGCTGGCTGCTGGGCTGGGCGGCCGGTGCACTGCATTATAGCGGACATGTACTGGATGCAGGCTTTCTCTGGTGGATTTGCACCGGAAGAAAAGAAGGTATTATCCGAGGGTTAATATTCTCGATGTTTTTGATTTCTGCCGCCGTTTGCTTTGCCTGGATACCGGGGGTGGTAAAGGGTATCAAAGACGTCCGTGCAGAGAAGAAAAACAGTGCCGCAGAGACAGCCGGCTATGCGGTTGAGGGCAAAAAGGCCGGAAAACCATGGAGACTTAAGAAAGCAGAAAAGCAGCAGGATGAGACAGCACTGCCGACACAGAATGCAGTGGTAAAATCAGTATCTGCACAGTCGCAGACTGTTTCAGCACAGCCTCAGCCAATGGTGGCTATAAATCAGGCAGCGGCAGGTATAGCGCGTTATGTGGACTGTTATGGCGGAGAATTTAACGGTGCGTCCTTTGATATGAAAGACATTCTGCAGCTGGCTATCGGCAGAAATCCGCAGCTGTGCCGGGTGATTCTGAATCAAAGCGGTATCAGCAGAGTGCATTGCCTGATACAATATCGAAGGGACGGCATGTACGTGCAGGACTTATCCACAAACGGTACATATTTATTAAATGGCGCACGATTACCGAAAGGCACTTTTGTGCCTGTGAAAATTGGTGATGGGGTGCGGCTTGGACAGCAGGGGCCGGAGTTCCGATTCCGTTAGAGGATTTCATTGAAAAATAAAAAAGAAAAGTGAATAAGAGACAAGAGAAGAATATCCCATGCAGATGGGGCTGTGAAAGCCGGATCTGCATGGGATATTCTTATGTCAGGTATGCAGGACTTTAAACGGTACTGTCTGAATCATTTACAAACAATTGCAGCTGCTGATAGAAGTCTTCATCTTCAGCAGATTCATCGGAAAAAGATTCATAGGTAATAAGCCGGGTGACACTTTCAGGTGTAGATTTAAAAAATCTGTATAATGATTGGTGCAGTGTTTCCAGATAATGGTCTGAAGAATCTGCAAAAGAGGAATAGTAAACAGCATGGGTATACAGCATTTTGACAGCCTTTGCTGCGGCATATACAGTGGACTCATTATTTAGATTGTTTTCACCGGATTCCTGTGCATTGTTATAGATAGTTTCGTAAACGGTTCTCAACAGACCGGATATTGTAGCGCAGGAAAATTCATAATCTATATATGCAGTGTCACTTGAAACACCGATAATACTCATCAAACGACTGATAGCGAGCATTTCGTCAACTAATGCTGCTCTACTGGTGCTGTCGTAATCTGTCATAAGAAAAGTAGACAGAAGAAAATCAGAGGTCTTTATCTGTTCGGCAGTATGATCACACCAGGCGGTTAGTAAGTTACTGTAAGAAGACAGCAGTTCATTATATGCCGAGGGATTAGAAAGCATTGTTTTCCAAATGTCATAGACTTCATTTAGATTGTCTAATAGTTTTTCATGGTCTTTCGAAGCGACTGCATCTTCTATATTTTCCTGGATTGCTGTGATTCTGGTTGAATCTGTGTCTGATGTTTCTGATGGATACGAAATATTATTTTCATCTATGTAAAGTATCATTTGCTGCATGAAATCATCAGTGGTAACGTTTTCATCGGAATCATTAATCCAAACGGAATATTCAGCAACGGCATCTTGATGCGTATCAAAAAAGCGTTGTATTGCATTGTGGAGGGTCGTTTTTGAATCATCCATAGCGTAGATGGATTCTACACCCTCAAATTGCTCCGATATAAGCGGCATGGAGTAAAGTAAATGAACGGGATTTAATCCGGCAAATGTTGTGTAGTCGCCGTACCCGTTTTCTGAGGCATAAGCTGCGGCACTGGAATAGGCTGTATCAAAGAGCGCACTAATAGCAGTACATGCCTCATCAGAATCAATGTAGGACAAATCAGCCGAAATAACAGTATGGGCAATCAGCAGACCTATATCGAGGGCCTCCTGCTGGGATTGATTCGGTACATTATCTTCAGCATTGTAGGTTGTTGTGAGGTCAAAACCAAAATTGTCCCAGTTTTCACTTAACTTTTTACACCATTCAGGCAGCTGTTGGATATAGGATTTGGTGTAAATCTTATCACTGTATTCGTCCGGATGGTTGATAACTTTGTCCCACATATCATTGACTTCCCGGATGCTGGACAACAGCAATTCACGGTCGTTCAGCTTTAGAGCATCATTCATTGCATAACCTTCCGGTGTATCGATAGAACTGCTGAAGGGCCGGATAAACCATGGATACCGGTATCCTCGTATATGATAAAAAAGCGGGCCGCCGAAAACAAGGTCAAAACATAAAGCGGCGATGAGACCGATGGCGATATAACGGCGTTTCCGGGATTTTTTCTTTGGAGGCTCTTTTTCCCTCACAGTAGAATCAGGAGCAGGCACGGATACCTGGTCATATGTATTGATGGCCGATGATGCGTTGGCTGATTCGGGTTGTTTTGGCCGTTCAGCATTTTTCTCTGAAGCATCCATTTCATGTGTTTCTTTGGGAGAGTTATCTGTTATTTCCTGAGTTTTTTCCTTTTTCGCCGGATAAAGCACTTTCATCAGTGCTCCGATATCCGGATATCTCTCCATCGGGTCCATCTGCAGGCCTTTTTCCAGGGCAGCACAAGTGGAAGGGCTGAGGGACAGTCCTTCGATACGGCTGATCGGTGTCAGATGGTCTTCTTCGGCACGGGCCGAGGCCTCCTGTGGCAGAATCCCTGTCAGCATCTGATACATGACAGCACATACGGCATATAAATCAGTCCATGGTCCCTGACGGCTGTTGGAATGATATTGTTCTTCCGGGGCATAGCCGCGTTTTAGAATAACTGTCAGATTGTCATCATCGCTGCGGGAAAAAGTCCGAGCTGCACCGAAGTCAATCAGCGTCAGGGTGTTATCTGGTGATAACATCAGGTTTTCGGGACTGATATCACGATGCAGAATGCCTTTTTGATGCATGGCCTGCAGGGCAATAAGAATCGGCTGCATCAGAGTCAGTGTTTCCTGCTCTGAAAAAAGCTTTTGCTGCTGTTTCATGTATTTCTTCAATGAAATGCCGGGCACATATTCCATGACCAGATAAGTTGTGTTGTTGGCCTGAATTTGTTCCGCAACATGAATAACATGTTCTATATCGGAGAGCAGATACAGGATACGTCCTTCCTCAGAAAAACTTTTCATGCCAGTGCGGTAATAGACGGCTTTTGTATCATCAGCAGGCACCACAGTTTCATTATCGGTGTCACGAACAGCCAGGTTGGCCGGGAAAAATTCTTTAATCGCCACGATTTTTTCATCGGGCAGATGCATGGCAATATAAGTGATGCCGAAACCGCCTTTTCCAAGAGGAGCGCCAAGCAGATATTTGCCCGCAAGGATGGAAAATATCGGCAGGCTGTCTTTGACAGTCAGGCGTTTTTCAGGATAACCGCAGTGCGGGCAGGTTGTATTTGAATCCTTCAGGTGCTGCATGCATCCGGGACAGAGTTTATCAATATCGACCATAGAAAATACCTCCGTGTCTGGTATATGGTTTTGTCTATTTCAGCGTGATTGTCAGCGCTAACTTCCAAAATGAAATGCATTGAGACTTTTATGCAGTTCTATTTTAACACAGCATTGAGGTCGGCCTTGTGACAAAAGAACGCAAAAATCGGGCACATATTTTGTCACAGATTGCCCGGCATTCATAATTTTTTTATACTGGAAGTAAGACCGCAAAGGACGCATCCGGAGGATGGCAGAAAAAGTTTTTGGAAGATAATGAGGCAGAGAAATGGTGGACTTTTGCGGATGATAAAGCAGTGTAAAGTGAGGGAGAAATTATGGAAAATAATATGCATCGGCCGAGATATAGTCTGCCGCCGCAGGCCATTGTCGGGGGACGGTATCTGGTACGGGAGTTTCTGGAGGAACAGGAGAATCAGCTAGTTTATCTGGCTTATGACCTGGTGGAGAAAAAGCAGGTCCGATTAGCGGAATGTTATCCAAAGGCACTGGTACAGCGTAAAGGTGAAGCAGGGGAAGAGGATATGATCATTCGCCCCCGGAGAGAGCCGAAGGTGGAAGAAATTCAGCGTCAGTTTGAAAAGAAATATAAGCAAGTCATTAGAGATCATCATACCGTGTATGCGGTGTTGCCGTTGAATAAGAAAAAGCCGATGGGGGCCATTGCGCTTTGTATGGCTGTGATTGTTCTGGGAGCAGGGATGCTGGCTGCAATTTTTTTTTCGGAAAAAAGCAAGGATCCGGTCGAGAATAGTCAAGATATTGTTATAACATACGAGGATAATGATTATATAATGCGGCCGTCTGAGGACAGAATCTGTCAGGAAGAGACTTCCGGAGCAAAATATTATGACCGCATGGTGACGGCATTTTTGCGCAGAGAACCATCGGAAGATGAATTGCAGGCGTTGGTTGAATCCGTGAATGGAACGCTTACAGGACAAATCAGAGGTGCGGTGGATTATGTGCAGATTGAATTGCCGGAATCCGGTTTTGACAAGATTCAGCAGGCAGCAGAAATACTGATGGAGAATGAACTGGTTCGGTATGCAGATTGCGATTATCCGGTCTATATATGTGAAAATGTGGATGAAACGGATACAAATCCATGGAGCAAAAAGCAAAATTCAAAGGGCTGCAAATATGATGAAGGTAAACCCGGCGGCAATAACTGGTGGGCAGAGTGCATCGGTGCGTATACGGCATGGGGGTTGAAAAGTTCGGTGACAGACCATGTAATAGTGGGAATTATTGACAGCGGTTTTAACTTCAGGCATGAAGATCTTCAAGGGAAGACAAGTACGATATTAAAGACAAGTGCGGGAGAGGACAGAGATGTTGTCAATTGGAATCATGTATTGTCTGTGAAGAATGAGTGGTATTCAACATACGGGGACCATGGAACCCATGTCACCGGAATTATCGGGGCCGTTAATAACAATATAGGTATTCGCGGTGTTGCAGATGATGCACAGCTGCTGGTGGCCTCCTGGCGTCTGGAAAATGGGGTAAATAATGCCTTATCTTCAGGTGAATATGTGGCCATGGAAGAAGAGATGATTGCAAGAGGAGCGAAGGTTGTTAACAATTCATGGGGGCAGCATGTGACGAGTGATGCAGATTTGAACGAACTTCGGTCATATGATGAATATACGGCTAAAACAACAGCGAATATGATCATCGGAATGCTTGAAAAGGGATATACACAATTCCTATTTGTGAAGAGTGCGGGAAATGGATTGAATAATGCAGGAGAGATAGGACTTGACAGCTGTTATAGTGGCTTTTTTGCCAGTGTTTGTTTATTAGAAAATAGTGATTTCTGGACTGAACACGGTGAGGGCTATACCTATGAAGACATACGGGACCATATTATGATTGTCGGCGGTATGAAACGGGACAGAAAAGGCCGCCATGTGGATACGGGCTTTAATTATGGAAATGATGTGGACATTTATGCACCGTGCAGAGAGATATACAGTACATTGGGTGAAGCAAATAAGAATAAATACGGCAAAATGAGCGGAACATCAATGGCAACACCGATGGTCACAGCTTCGGCCGCCTTGCTGTGGCAGGAAGAGCCAATGCTTACCGTGGATCAGGTGAAGGATTATCTGCTGCAGAATGGGCGAACGCTGGATATTACCTATGACAAATCAGGCGGAAACGCGGAACTTCGACCGGAACATTTGTCGCAAACGCCTGTGGGGCTCTCTATAGGAGATGCAATGAGAGCAATGAAAATAAAAGAGGCAGAAGAAAGGACAGCGGTTGCTTTGCCGGAGTATCTCAAAAACACCTTAATTCCTCAGTATGGCATTATGTCAACGGATTCCTGGAAACTGGACGATTCACTGCCGACCTGGTCAAAGGGGGATGATTCTCCTGCGGATGGCATTTTAAGTGCACTGATAGAAGATTTTGACAGAGACGGTGACGATGAACTGCTTGTGGTACGTTTTGAGAAAGAAGATAATAAGAAATTGTATCTGGAAGTATTCGAGAATTATGACGGAGCCGTCGAGCTGGCTACAGGTGCCCAGTTTGATATTGACTGGCTGTGCCGAACTTGTCAGAACAACAGATTTTCTGTTTTTGCAGAGAAGAAGGATGGTATGTGCCGGATTTATCTTTATGCTTTTCAGCGGGGCAATGGCGGTGGAGATGAGTCGATTGTACAGTTGGAGTATGAGCAGGTGATGATGCCTCGAATTACCCTTGAAAATTACTGGAGCTTCAGGATGGGCAGTGATGGAACCGCTTCTGTGCAGTCAGGAACTTTGAAACTCAATGAAATAAATCAAGTGGTCGGGTTGTGGGATTATGGTCAGGACACTGATCAGGCTGAGACTGATTATGAGGAGACAGCCGGGGCACCGTATGAATCGGACAGTTATCCGGAAGCTTTCATAGGGATGCTGGAGGATTTTTATGGGAATCTCGAGGAAACCACCGGACTGGTACATAAGACGGAATTGCCGCAGTATTTTGGGGATGATTCCATTGGAATCTATGTGTCTGCTGATGATGTGTATAGCGGGGAAATGCTCTATACAGCCAAGAATCTTTTTGAGGAGGACAGCAATACGATATGGATTGCTGCATTGGACAACCATATGTATCATGATTTGAGCAGCAATACTATAGAAAATACAATGATACCGCAGGATTATACCGGAATTATTAGATAGCTGTAATAATATGTTGAAAGAAATCAGGCAATGCATAGACGTTTTCAGGGGGAAGCGATTCCGCGGGCATCCATCTATGCGTATGCTGAATCAGAGCATTATCCCTCATTAATTGTCCGGGAGGGTGAGCTGCAAAGAGCCTGTGAACTGGAAAGAATTGCGCGGCGTGCAATTGATGCTGATCCGAATAGCAGATTTGGGTCTGTGGAAGAAATGTATGACGAGATCGTAAAGGCAGAATAGAAGAAAAATTTTGGTGCTTTATTTACAAACGATTGCGGCAAAGGTATAATATACAGGAAATCCGGTTGTTTTATAGAAATAGCTGTCGACGGATGTCAGGACAGCTATTTTTATGTGTACAAAAGAAAGGAAAAGCGTTATGAATATTAAAAAATTGACATTAACTGCCTTTTTTGTGGCCATCGCTGTTGCAGGAAGTTTATTTTCATTTCCGGTTCTGGGGTCGAGATGTTCACCGATTCAGCATCTGGTGAATGTCATGTGTGCCATTTTATTAGGCCCATGGTATGGACTGGCGGCAGCCTTTCTGGCAGCATTGATTCGTAATATTCTGGGACTTGGAACACTTCTGGCCTTCCCGGGAAGCATGTGCGGAGCCCTATTATCCGGTCTGCTGTACAAGTGGATGAAAAAGCTGCCGGCAGCTTATATCGGCGAAGTGGTCGGTACAGGTATTATCGGCGGCATGCTGTCTTATCCGATTGCCGCAGTGCTGATGGGCAATCAGACGGCAGCTTTATTCACCTTTGTTGTACCATTTCTGATCAGTACTGTTGGCGGCACGATCATGGCCATCGTGATCACAATGACAATGAAGAAAACAAAGGTGCTGGCAAAGTTTCAGCAGCAGATCAACAGCTAAATGTCAGAGACTGGGAAAGACCCAGCCTCTGAATCTGTAGATTAATAAGGGTTAGTGGTGTATTTTAAATATTGCCGGTCACAGTTACCGTTGCTGTGCCTGGGGTCAGTGTATAGGCGCCGGTTGTCTGGCTTTGTACATATGTGGCGGCCGGTATATTGATGACACCTGCGTTGGTGGAGAAAACACCGGTTGCCTGATCGTAGCTGTAGTTTGATGTCGGCAGAACTGTTCCATTGTAGGTGACGGAGATATCCGAAAGAATCGGTGTAAATGTGTCTCTAATCTGAACCAGCTCATGGCTAAGTAGATGTAATCAAGAGAAGAAAGGAAAAGCACAATCCAGACGGAACCGGCGGTTGTATCAAGAAATGTTTGTGGAATAGCAAGAACTTTGATATAATAGGAGCAGGAACCCCGGAACAGGGAGAAAGGCAGGAGGATAAATGCACATAAGCTATAAACCCCTCTGGCATACGCTGGTTGAGCGCAATATGAGAAAAGAGGACTTGCGGATTGCCGCCGGTCTTACCACAAATATGATTGCTAATATGGGAAAAGGGAAAAATATCAGCATGGAAACGCTGGTTCGTATCTGCGAATCCTTGAATTGTGGCATTCTGGATGTGATTGAATTAGAAAATGATGAAATCGAAAAACCCCAAAAATAAAACAATGTGCTGAAATGGAGAAAAATAAAAGTGAAGAAAAAAATCAGAATCATTCTTATAATGTGCTTATTAGCTATCTTTTGTGAAATTAAAAAAATTATAAATATGTTGAGTAGAAGCAAAAGATTTGGCTTGGAATTTTTACAGCAGTGAATCGATAAAAGGAGCATGCTTGATGGTAGATAATATTATTAAATCAGTAGCAGAGAAATTATCCTCTCTGTCTTATATAGAAGGTATTGTTTTAGGTGGTTCACGTGCAAGGGGCACCCATACAGAGGATTCGGATATAGATATCGGCATCTATTACAATTCAGAATCATTTGACATAAATACTATTAATCAATTCGCTACAAAGCTGGATGATGAGCATAGAAATAACCTTGTTGTACCTCCCGGAGCATGGGGTGATTGGATTAATGGCGGCGGATGGTTAGTCATAAACGGGTATCATGTGGATTTAATTTTACGTGATATTAAACGTGTGGAACAAATAATGAAAGATACAGAGCACGGAATTGTTACTGCCAATTATCAGACTGGGCATCCCCATGGTTATATTAGTGCAATGTATCGAGGAGAATTAGCGATTAGCAAAATACTATATGCTAAGAATGAAAGCTTATGCGAATTAAAAAAACAGGCAGAAACTTATCCCAATGCTTTGCAGAAAAGTTTAGTTAACTTTTTTATGTTTGAAGCAGGGTTCTCTTTAATGTTTGTAAAAGCAAATTCGGGAACAGACGATAAATATTATATTGCGGGTCATGTTTTTCGTATAGTTTCATGTTTAAATCAAGTGTTATTTGCATGTAATAATGCTTATTGTATCAACGAAAAGAAAGCTATAAAACTGCTTGAAACTTTTGAACATAAACCTGAAAAATATACCGAGAAGGTAAATCATATTTTTGAAGTACTCGGTATCTCACTTTTTGAATGCTACGACATGACCGAGAAGCTTTATAATGAAGTGAATGAAATTGTATCGGAGATAAATAACTTTTTAAACGAGGAGAGTTCAGATGAAAGAAAACAAATATGATGATAATATATTTTTTCAAAAATACAGTCAAATGAGTC
>OLNC01000790.1_pt1 | contig 25173 bp, 18 predicted proteins | sample 1672011 | NCBI WGS metagenome assembly OLNC01 (sample SAMEA3136636, study PRJEB25190) | human gut metagenome | biome: human gut; feature: human-associated habitat; material: faeces | place: Austria | collected 2013 | reverse complement strand
CATGCATATAACCGGCAATCTTTGCAAGTTCAATTTCATGTTCTGAATATCCCAGTCGCTTCAGGATCTTTCCTGCCTGTCGCGCTACCTGTACGCAATGTGCCTGTGAATGATCTGTAAAGCCCAGCTGTCCCAGATTTGCATTTCCTTTCTGCAGGTACGCATTAATTTCTTTGTTATTTGCTATTTCCTTGTACTTCAAATATTTCGCTCCTTTTACACAGGCTCAAAGCCTTTTTATTTCATCCATTGCAAGTGCAGATCTCCCGCACTCTTCCGCAGATATTTTCTCTGATTTTTCAATGCAGTCTGTGTCAGCCTGTCCATCGGCATCGAAAATCAAATTCTTGTCCATCACCAACTTTATTAAGCATATCAGAGAAAAAAATACTCTGCCATCACATAATTGTACAGAACGGGTAAAATAATTGTAAAAAAAGTCAAAATGTCGATGGTATTTTATCTGAAAACAAGTTAGAAACAAATATTATCTATTATCACAAAGTTCTAGTATCAAAATACTCATTCACTACTTCACTGCAAAAATCAGCAATCTCATATCGATTATTTATATCTCCCTCATAAATAAGAGGAAGCCCTTTCATTGCGGCAAATCTGTTCAATCTTTTCGCTCCCATAATTGCTCTTTCATGAGCATTATGTCTATCCTGATCACATTTTTCCAGATCTTCTCTGAGTTTCGCTTCCTCTTCTCTTTCTCTTATGAGTATACTGGAAAATTCCATCGAACATACTTCTGTTACGTATTCACCCAAAGCCAACACATCTGACTGAATAATATCCAGCATATCAAAATCATCCTTACACTCTTTAATTAATCTATTAATTTTTTCTTTTACCATTTTTCTTTCCCCTCTCTGGTATATCAGGTCAAGCGGATATTCGCAATTGAAGCAGGGAACTTACTTGATTTGATTAAATAAAATTATATCATTTCACTATATACTTTTATACTATAACCATCTCTTAAGTTTTTAACTAATCAAACTACCTGACTTCATATCTGCCAAATCCAAAACTACTGTTTTTACCTATATGTAAAATTTCACCTGCCAAAATATATCCAAGATATTCTTCCGGTATTTTATCCAATGTTACAAATCCTTCTATGCCTGTCAGACATATTTTTGAATCCTGTGTTGAGGAATAACGATAAATCCTTTTCTTTTTTACGCTTTGCATTATAATTTCAGGGATAATTTCACATTCCGGATAATCCAGATAAATTTCACAAAAATAATCAAGCATCTGAATACGTCTGAACAATGCCGTCAAAATCCCCTCTGCAGAATACTTTTGCAAATATTCGCCATGGAATTTCAAAGATAACGGAGTATGAAAAATCAATGTATTCTGACATCCATATAAATACAGTTCTTTTTTTCTTCTTTCTACATAATCAGAAATATATTCCGGTATGAAATATTCCATCTGTATGATATCATTCTTTAAAATTGACTGACCAAACATATTTTTAATTTCCCATATAATATATCGAGATTTATTTTTTCCGATACCATACATACCAAGTTGCGAAAAGGCCTGAACATACTGTCCAAAATATACAATATTATTTCCAAATAGCGTTAGATAAAATGTAACAGTATCTCCAGCTTTTATATTTTTCCGATAATCTTCACATTCAATCAGATATCCTACACTGTCATTTCCCTGCATAAAAGAAGGCTTTTTTTCCATATATGTATACATTGTTTTTCTAACAATACAGGCAGATTCAAAAACGCATTCCTCACAGATCCTGTCACTCACACAATTCTGTCTCAGAAGCATCTCACCCATACCGCCTCTCAATGCCGACACTTTTTCCTCCGGTAAAATTGTATCCTCCTCAAACAGCAGATTAAATTGTAATTTAATATATAAAATTGACAAACGTTTCTTTTCCATATCCTGTTCCTTTGATCTGATTTTTACACAATAAGATAATTATTCTGAATTAATGATAATCCTTCTGCCAATTCATGTCAAATACTAAAGCTCTATTATCCACTCTGTTTTTGTTCCTGCTTTCCGCCGCGTAAGTAATCCCATTTTTATTTCCATACTATCTGTATTACTGTCATTAAAAATTTCTGCCAATTCCTGTTCGCATTTCACTAAACTTCGATCCAAACTTCTTTTCTGCTTTCTTAACTCCATCATTTTTTCGGCAATCTCCTGTGCTCTGGAGACTGCATTAATTTCTGTTTTCATTATTTTCTGCTTATCTGTAGAAATCACTCTTGATACAGGCATTGTGATTTGTTCATTCTCTTCCGCATTTTTCAATGCATGTAGTACTGGTGATGGATAGCAATTTTTTGTACGTTTAAAGCCACAGGAACATCCAATTTCTGCTGAAATCTGTTTATATTGTTCTCTTAATTTTAAACAGCTTACAGGTTTCTCCGGACATTTTAATATAAATTTCTGTGTCACCTGATAAGAATAATTTAAAGTAAATGACATAATTTTATGTATGAATTCTTTTCCTTCTTCTCCAAGATGCCCAAATACATAAAGAATACTTAAACGTTCACAATGATTAAGATAATGAACTGTCTTTGCCTTCTGACACAAAAATCGTATTAAATTACAAGATAACATAACCGTTCTGACAGCTTCACTTGTAATCTGGAAATCATCAAGATTTTTGTCGACTTCTGTATATTTCTTTTTTACATCAATACTTTCCGCTGTGTGATTCGCTGATATAATCTTCTTTATTATGTTCACCGAATACTTTACAACATCATCAAATAATTCTGTCTGTGGTATATACTCATCCAGCGTTTCCCTCAAAAAATAACTTCTTCTTCCTGTTTTGGGATGAATTCCCCATGGCAGCTTTATTACCTGTCCCTTTTTTCCATTTCTGAGTTTTGTCTTATTTGGAAAATACTCTATCTGAATTTCCCCTTCACGCCATAGTTTTCCCTTTTTTTCCTCAATAATATCAGAAAGAAAGTTTGCATATCTCACAGGTATCCATTCCTCGAAAAATATCCAGATATGGTATCCTCTGCATCCACTTTTTTCCAGATATCCTCTCAATCCCATATGCGCAAGTTCTTTTAATATTTCCACAGCTATCCGAAGACATTTCTCCATATATTCTTTCATGAGCAACTCATCCGGATTCTGTAACAATATTCCTTTGGAAATATCCAGATCTAAAACCATATATTTAACTGTTCCATTACTTCTTTGAATATAAGTACCCAAAGTTTCTTTTCCTTCCAGATGTTGAATAATCTTGTCTGCCAGTAATGGTTGTAATACGTCTTCTATATTTCTCTTATAATTCATAACACTGTCAACTGCATAAACATCTTCCCGCCCTACAAACAGATCCATATATTTTGCTATTTCAGCATCATTTAAAGCCATTTTCCAATTTTGCTGATCAGCCTTATAAAACTTTTCTCTGTATTTCCATCTGGAACTATTTTCCTTGCTTTTAAAAAGAGACTCTGCCTTCTGATACATCTTTTTGTCTGTATAGAATTGAACAAGTTCTGTCCTGATTTCTTCTGATTCATCCACCATATATCGTTCGTACATAAGGATAAGCTTTTGCAGCTCAGCGGTGTCTGCTATTTCTTTTTTTCTGTCCAGCTGATCTATATTATAATATTGCTCATATTCCATAAGCATTTCTTGTGACATACCATATTTTTTCCATACGGATGCAAGAAACAATGTTATATCTTTATAACAATTCACAAAGTCTTCTCTGTTTTTCTTAAGTAATTCTGGCTTTTCTATCCCCTTTTTTTCGAGCTGATACACCCAGATAACATATTCCAGAATACTTTTCATTTTCCTGTCACTTCTGAAATACTGTTCCCAGCCTCCTACTATTTCTGCTCCCTTCTTAACCCTTTCTTCCAGAGTAACATATGATTTATCCAGCCATATTGTCTCCAGTCTTTCATTTAACTGCATTTCTGCTTTCTCCGGAATAGATATTCCTTCCGTATTAAAAGCATACCCCAAAAATTCAAATCCCTGTTCAAAAGATACAATCTGTGTCTTTTTTTCATTTAATGTCAATCCAATCTCACTAATATAAAGTTCCAGTTTCTTACAATATTCCTCTGCCTGCTTTAAATCTGAAAACAGAATTAATATGTCATCTGAATATCTTACATAAAAATCAGTTTCCTGTTCTATAAGCTTATCTGTTTCTATCATATAAATATTAGACAAAATCGGCGCAATTGTTGCTCCCTGATAAATTCCGGTTCTTTTCTCTGTTAATTTGCCATTTTTATCTATACTTGGCACTTTAATAAACTGAAATAATAATTTTATAACATCCTCTTCACGTATTTTTGTCCTTAATATTCTTTGTAACCTTTCATGCAAAATACAATCAAAGAAAGAATGAATATCTGTTTTTAATGCAAATCCTTGTTTCATTTCAATCATACATTTTTCTATATCCTGTGCTGCATGCATCGCTGACTTTCCTGTTCTATATGCATATGCACTTTTTTGAAGTTCATAATCAAAAAGATTAGTCAATTCTTTTGCAACCGAATGTTGGACAATTTTATCCCGCATTGTATACATACTGATATAACGAACCTTTTCCCCTTTGTAAAATGGCACCAGTTTTACAGGCTGGCATTTATATGTATTATCTTTCAGTTCTTTCCATAACTCTTTTATCAGACTGTCCTTATCTGCTTCAAACTCTTCACATGTAACACCATCTATCCCTTCACCAGGTTTATTTTTATACACCTGCCGCCAAGAGCTCTGCAATTTCTGTAAATCAATAATCCGATTATATAGACTCATACCGTTCTCCTCTCCTATACAACGATTACATCTGACTGCAAAATTTCCAATTGTCCCATTGTTTCTCCAATAGTAACTGTTTTACTTTCACAGTTTTTACATAACATATAAATCCTCACACTTCCATCCTGCTCATTTTCTGTTATCTCAAAAACATCCTGATACATTTTCTGGAATCTTTTTTCGGTTAATCTGCATTCAAAAACAGAATACTGAATCCTGACACCATAACCTTCCAAAAGCTTAGCCAGTTTTCTTCTTGTTCGATCTGAAGCAATGTCATAACTTACCACGTACACCATATTCTTCCTCCCAACTAAAGGGAATATAATCCGTTTGATTTTGTATTGATTTTTTCAATATGGAAACCTGCTTTTTTATAATTTGTCTGAAATTCCGCTCAGATAAAGTGCCTGTCCTCATCATCCACTTTTCATATTCCAGGCAAAATTTCTTAAATCCGTCTTCATTTAATAAAACCTGTTCGTCACTCAGATCAAAATCATATTCATTAATCATTCTTTTATTAAACGCCTGAACTACAAATCGATCTACCACCGGCTGCCGAAATTCTTCTACAATATCCAGTGCCAGAGACTTTCTTCCATATCGTATTCCATGTACAAATCCAAGATAAACCTCAAAAGATTCCGCCTCCAGAGCAGAACATACTTCTTTCGTCAGAAATGTATATGCCAAGCTCAAAATTACATTGATCGGATCTCTCGGCGGTCTTCTGTTACGTCCATCAAAAGAAAATTTACAATCTATCATATGTGCGAAACATGTAAAATACAGATTACTGCACATCCCTTCTACACCCAAAATTTCATTTGTATTCTGACATTTATCCAACTTATCTCTCAGACGTTCCATCTTTTTCATTTCATCTTTGCCTGTAAATTCATCTTTATAACGATACTTTCGAACCACGCAGATTTGATTATCAATTTTGTTTTTTATGATAATACGCGCCATCCTCATTCGCGTTTCCGTATCCTGATATGCATCATATTGTGCAAATCTAAGAAAAATGTTTTTCGAAGAATCAGCCATTGCCTGTCCTATATACCGTCCTGAATAAGAAAAAATGCTGACATCAACACCATTTTCCATCAAATATATTAATGCCTGTGTAGAAATCTGCACATTTCCCACTATAGACAGGCCATCTATATTCCACACAGGAAAAGAAAGTAATTTCTTATTCTGTTTTACAATTTCTATCCTTTCACCGGATTTTCTTACCATAGATCCCTGTTCTTTCACATAAATAACACTCATTTTCTATCCTCCATCAGTTTATAATATCTGGAATCTATGGGATTCAGGAATTGGTATTGTTTTTCTGACTTTATAAAATCTATTCCTTCAATCTTACAGAACACTTCAAATATTTCCTTTACAAAATCTCTGAATTTATAGAAATCATGGTTTCCTACAGGTCCAAGTCCATGAGCAAAAATACTGTTATTTCTTAAAGAAACCATAGATCTGATTCTTTTCAGCATATTGGCAGGTGAATTTATATTTTTATCTGTCAGCAGCAGGGGGTCTCCCAATGCTGCCAATAAAATATATCCATCCAGTAATGCTATTGGATATGGAAGATATTCCCTATCATTCTTTGGAAACAGTGCCTTTTTATACTGTGTATTCTTGTATTTTAAAAGTTTCAGTTTCTCTGGATTATCTAGTCCATCGTATTCTTCCGATGCATTTTTATAATTTATTTCTTCATATTCCGGCCGACTAATATAAATATTGTAATTCATCAGTCTTTTCTGCTCTATCATTTCCAAAAGTCTGTAAAACAACAAAGTAGCCATATCGTACTTTTCTTCTTTTTCTCTGCGTAGTGCATTTTCATACATGGTAAACATCAGTGATGTGATAATTGATTGATCCATTAAAATAGATTTTTGTTTTTTCTGAATGATTAAATCTGGAATTTTGTTTAACTGAAATAAGATTTTATATTGACATGTAAGCATGGATTGAAAATCCATCATTAAGATTTTTTTATGTACACGATAATCTCGCTTGAGTTCTATAAGTAATTGTTCCATTAATTGAAAGGCGTTCTGAAATTCCAAAGCATCCCAGTGTTCATAAATTCTAACTAATAAGTATACAAAGTTAATTTGCTGCCGGTTTAACGGATCTGGAATATTATCTTTTAGTTTTTTCAATTTTCCAGCTGCTCCCGCATAATTGTTACGTTCTATCAGTGCAAATATCTTCTCAAGTTCTATATCACCAAATACTTCTATTGGATTATCAATATAAAATAGTTCTTCGCTTCCCGGCTCTGGTTTTCGGAAATCTGTAAGATACTTTTCAGTTCCTACATAAACAAGCTGTACATTTATCAGCGAGCCAGCTAGTGCAGCCGCTGCCGACATGGTTTTTGTGCCACCTGTGAAATCAATGTAAACTTTTTCCGGTTTATCCCAAGTAATATAAACCTGTTTTATTCTCTGATATACACTTAACGAATCTGTAGAATCTACCAGACTTTTGTCATAATCTGTCACCTTCAACTTTAGATAATCAACAATTTTATTCAGGATATTTTCTGTTTCTTCTGTATACAGAAATAGTATTTTCTTTGGCTTCAATAAAGAAATATTAAGCACTAATGGTTCATATGATGTTCCTACTGACAATATCAGGTAATCAACCTCTTCAAAGACCATATCTGCATTTCGTTCAATATAATTTTCAATAATCGGCTGCATCAGATTCTTTTCATAATAACGTTCCGCCTTTTCTCTCTGAAGAAATGTTTTCCGTTCCATTGACATCCATTTTTCTGTTAACTCACGCAGATTCTTTTTCTCATTTGTCTTCATTAAAATTCCTCCTGTTCTAATTTAACAAGTTCACAAATGCCCTCAGCGGGCTTCTACTTATTTCTTCCAAGGTGCTTGTTTCAGCGCGCATCCAGACTGGAAGTGTGTCAATGCCCTCAACGGGCTTCTACTTATTTCTTCGCCGGTTTATCACAACTTGTGATTGACGAGAGGATGTGTCAATGCCCTCAACGGGCTTCTACTTATTTCTTCCTGTTGAAGATGGAATCGAAGAAGCATTTGAATGCGTGTGTCAATGCCCTCAACGGGCTTCTACTTATTTCTTCGAGGAAAAGAATTATCAACAAGAAGTAGAATGAAAAGTGTCAATGCCCTCAACGGGCTTCTACTTATTTCTTCTGTAAGTGATTACGTTGAAGAGATTGTTGAGAAACTGTGTCAATGCCCTCAACGGGCTTCTACTTATTTCTTCTATAAATCTATGACAGATTACATTACAGATGTGCGTGTGTCAATGCCCTCAACGGGCTTCTACTTATTTCTTCCCGTCTTTGAAATCGAATTTGTCAATGCACAAGGTTGTGTCAATGCCCTCAACGGGCTTCTACTTATTTCTTCAGGAATTAAAATGAGCGAATTTAGAATCTATCACGGTGTCAATGCCCTCAACGGGCTTCTACTTATTTCTTCAGCGAAGGAAGTCTGCTCGACCATGATGAGTATGATACTGTGTCAATGCCCTCAACGGGCTTCTACTTATTTCTTCCTCTTAGTCGCTCATATGGATACAGTACATAAAGAATGTGTGTCAATGCCCTCAACGGGCTTCTACTTATTTCTTCCTAATTGTACAAAATGATAACAAAATAATATAATGTGTCAATGCCCTCAACGGGCTTCTACTTATTTCTTCTAAGAACAAAAGAAATGATAGAAGCAACAATAGAGAGTGTCAATGCCCTCAACGGGCTTCTACTTATTTCTTCAAATACGAAGGATATCTGTCCGACGATGACAGAAAATGTGTCAATGCCCTCAACGGGCTTCTACTTATTTCTTCTATATAAAGAAAATTGTACGTCTTATATTAATTTGGTGTCAATGCCCTCAACGGGCTTCTACTTATTTCTTCAACACAAACGTAACAATGGAACAGATTCTCAATGCAGTGTGTCAATGCCCTCAACGGGCTTCTACTTATTTCTTCAAATTAAAAAGTCGCCGGGAGGCGCAGAAAGAGGTATGTGTCAATGCCCTCAACGGGCTTCTACTTATTTCTTCGACAACAATGAAAAACGCAATCGCAACTGTTAAATCGTGTCAATGCCCTCAACGGGCTTCTACTTATTTCTTCCTTAAAATCAGTATCTGTATCACTGGAAGAAGTATTTGTGTCAATGCCCTCAACGGGCTTCTACTTATTTCTTCCCGTGATCTCAACTATTTATCGAAGAAACTTGAAGATCGTGTCAATGCCCTCAACGGGCTTCTACTTATTTCTTCGGATTCAAACAGATGATGATGGTATACGAGGAAGTGTGTCAATGCCCTCAACGGGCTTCTACTTATTTCTTCTCGGTGGCTTAGCAGCTAAAGGCTCTCACAATGCAGTTGTGTCAATGCCCTCAACGGGCTTCTACTTATTTCTTCAAGATGTACTATAAGTACACCGGAACTGGTACTGTGTGTCAATGCCCTCAACGGGCTTCTACTTATTTCTTCGTGGCGCACTCGCAGCAGTAACAGTTCCGGCGGTCGTGTGTCAATGCCCTCAACGGGCTTCTACTTATTTCTTCTGCAGATGAATATCCGAAGATGATCACACAGGTAAAGTGTCAATGCCCTCAACGGGCTTCTACTTATTTCTTCAAAAGGATCTGACAATTGCCAAGCAGAAGGTCAATAACGTGTCAATGCCCTCAACGGGCTTCTACTTATTTCTTCAGAAGATACTACAAACGAAACAACAGTTGAAAACTGTGTCAATGCCCTCAACGGGCTTCTACTTATTTCTTCCAGAAGCAAGAAATGCTGCTGAGGGAAAGCTTTGTGGTGTCAATGCCCTCAACGGGCTTCTACTTATTTCTTCCAGGAAATGCGAAACGAACTTATGATGAGATATCTGTGTCAATGCCCTCAACGGGCTTCTACTTATTTCTTCGATATTGGAATTGAAGCGAACAGCTTGGCTCATGGTAGTGTCAATGCCCTCAACGGGCTTCTACTTATTTCTTCTTGATGTTATCGAGAGGTGCGGACCTAATATTGCGTGTCAATGCCCTCAACGGGCTTCTACTTATTTCTTCGGCATTACAAAAAATATTTATGGGTGGAGATCACGTGTGTCAATGCCCTCAACGGGCTTCTACTTATTTCTTCAGTACCCTCCCAGAACCCTTGATTTTACTGAGTTCTGGAGAGGTTTTTTGCAAGTAATTAACTGAATTTTCTGTCAATTAGCATTTTCCATTGTTTTTTTATGCTTGTGCTGTGGAAGAAATATGTATACACATTTATAATACTCTTCACTATATCATTCTGTCAATATGTTCAGAACTTTTTGTAATAAATTATTTTTTATAACAGACTCAAGTCTTTCATATGCTGTTTTCTTCTTTCCCTTTATATCACGTTTTGTTTGCAAATACTGAAGGACTTCTCCTGACTGAGGTTTTCGCTGTTTATCTGTTTCAAACCATGTATTTAAGATTTTACATATAAGAGGAATTTTTTTCAGATCTGATATTGTAAATATTAAGTTTTTTTCACTTCTGTTTTTAACATAAAGCAGCTCCTGCCTCAATTTCTGAACTGTTTCCTGTTTTACTCCCGCAGCGCTTAGTTTTTGACTGAAATCTGCCGATATTTCCGGTTGGCCTTCATTAATAAGATTCCATTTTCCATCAGAAGTTCCCCTGATAAATTCTATTGCATATTTTTGTTTTTCTGCAAAATTTTCCTCTATCCTAAAGTCTTCATATAATACTGCAAATCCATTATTCTGACTTTGTGGAATAAATGTATTCATATCTTTTAACATAAAGGCTATCGATTTGTTCAACCATTCTTCCATTTTTGCAGACGTAGGAACTTTTTCTCTGGCAATAATATGTGCATCTACATTTCGGATGTCATTTTTTATATTTAAATATAATTCCATAAATCTGCATATCTCATCAGAAATAGCTTTTCTCTTACCCCGGGCACTCATATATGCATTTACCTTCCTGTCAAAGTGTTCCTTCACCGGTCTTCGTTTATCATACTGCTGTATGTACCGCTCATATTCGTCACTGTTCAGATTTTCTGTATCCATAATATAAGTTCGAACATATCTTTCCATAATATAAGTGATAATACTTTCCTGAACAGAAACTGCTGCTGCTCCGTATCGTCCCTGTTGTGTAAACAGCTGAGAGAGTTTTACCAACATTCTTGCATGGGGATACATGGCTGTTTCATCTATAAAACGATCTGAAAAATCCTTTCGCAAATCTTCCAACATCAGTTTTGCCTGACTGGATAACTGCAATGCGTCAACATCAAGATTTACAATGTATTTTATTCCTGCCTCAAGATAATGAAGATTATTGGAATTTAGAGCATAATCAAAATGCTGAATCTCTGTGATAATCCCATTAACTTCATCTGCATTATCTTTATTCTTTTCCATTTCCAGACATTGATAAAGTTTTTTTACACTGCCAAAGCTTCGAAACTCACTGATCGCATTGATCCACTCTGTCAATTCAGAAACTGTATTGAGATTTACCAAGGGTGTGGCATTTCCCTGTCTTGCATCAAACATTCCATAATATACTGTATAAGAAATCTTCTTATTACTGATCATCCCTACATAACGAATGAACATCATCATGTACAGAGGGATTGACCGGAATCCATTGGAAATGTCAAATATAATCCTGGTGTTTTTCTCTTTATCCAGAATCTGATTAAAAGCCTCAAACAGAATATTAAAGTATTCATTCAGCTGCTCTTCACTGCTGCCATTGGGAATAATCGCTATTTTTACCTTTTCAAATCTTCCTGCTTTGCACAGAAATGCTTCGGCCGCTTTCCAATCTGTTTTTTTCTCACTAATCAGAATTCCAAGTTCCCTGCCTTCTTCTTTTTCCTTTTCATCCAGATCTTGACTATACCATTTGATGACATCATCCCATTTTGAATTACGGGTTCCTATAAAAAGCATTTTATCTGGATTTTCTTTTTGCACAACTGCGTCAAACGCATAACCAGTATTGGCTATTCTATTTCCTTTTTCATCAATATAAGTGGTATTCTGATATCCTCCAAGTCCCAGCTGTGTAATAAGAATGGTTTCTTCTTTTTTCTTTCTGTTAAACTCCTTCTTATGTACAGACGGATGCAGTTCTTCATCTGATTTTGGCTTCATCCGGCGATCATCATATTCCCGAAATCCCTGGAAACAAAATTCCACTTCCTTACGGGAAATATCTCCCTCAGACAATTCTTTTACTTTTCGCTCTGATACTGCTGTAAACACTTTTATCTTTTTGCTCTGGAGAAAGTGGACCATAAGATAAGTGAAACTGAATTCTCCCTGGCATAAAACAGCAGAATCTTTTTCATATTCCAGTATGCAGAGAATTCTTTCACATTCTCTGCATGCCAGTTCATATATTTCATCTCTGCTCATTTCCGGAGAAATAGCGGGAAAATGAATATCCACTATTTCTCCATACTCCGATGCCTGTCTGATCTGTTTTTCTCCCCAGTTTGCGGATGGATGATTCGTATAATTTATGAACATTTCTCTGTTCCTTCCTACTGTTTTTTACATACAATTTCTCTGATTTCCGGAAGTGGTCGTTGTCTGTTCTGGTATTCTCTTTTATCAATGCTCATATACCTGATTGTAGTTTCCGCAGGTATCTGCTCTGAATCTCTCATTGTAAGAAATCCCTGGATCCTCGGAGATTTTTCAACACTTCCTAGCTGCAGTTTTTCTGCAATAAATTTTTTGTAGAAAAGAATCAGAGCATCTGTATCAATTTTTTTGAATGGTGACAGACTCAGCATATTGGTTGATAAGTATGCTTCTTCCATATCTATCTTTTTTGCATCTGTAACAGCCACAGAAATATTTCCATATCCATAGGCTTTTGCTTTACCGATATTCATCCAGGAATTTTTTTCCAGACGAACCGCCCACAGAAGAAGTCCCAGTTCATCCTCTGTCAAATTATGAAATCTGATTTTTCCTCTGAACTTTGTTCCTGCAGGTAATGGACACAATGTAGATGCTGCTTTCTCCTTTCGAGGATCAAGAGGTTCTGCTTTTGGTTCCTGATTATGCAGCCAGTATTGTTTCACTCCACGCAATTCAAAATTATCTGAATTGTATGTAGAAACATTTCTCTCATCCTGTTTCAGATAATCCAGATAACTGGTAGGTTTTGGCTCTGCAAGGATTAACTTTCTTCCTGTTTTTTCCTGACATTCTTGCACGATCACTGCATCAGAAAATGAGATTCTTGATTTGTAACTGCTCTGTTCATTACTGTATCCAAACATTGCTTTCGCATAGTCAATCTCTTTCTTTTTCTGATTCTCCGGCAGACCTTCTTTAATGGTATGATCATAGAATAAACGAAGTCTCGGCGTAAAGCCAAAGTACAATCTGCCATTAAGTTCAACATAGAAAACAGGTTTCATCTCTCCCTCTTTTGGAAGATCAAAAAATTCCCGTCCGCCAAACTGCTTTAACGTATTTTTTCTTTTTTCTATGTCAATTTTAAATGCTTCAATGTCTTTTGGCGGAATATCTATAGGCTGTTTCTTCTGATCTATTTCAGGGATAATGTAAACTGCCTTCTTTTCGTTCATGGCACCTGTACTGATCACAGTTCCTCTAGCTCCATTCTCTTTATTTTCATATTCTCCCGGTTTTCCAACTGCTATAATATGTTTTAAATCTTTAATTTGATAAGAAATCGCAGCATAAAAAGGTTTGTAATCTTTGTTTCTGCTACCACGATAATGTACTACTACTTCATTTTTCTTTGGAACTTCTGTTCTTACAAATTCCTCATCTAACAAATGTTGTGTTTTATATTTTCCTTTATCGGATTCAAAAAAATCATATGGAGATTTTTTTCTTTTTTTATATGGAAAATATTCTTTACCCATTGTCCTTTCACTGATTATATAATAATTCATCTTTCCATATTCTTTTTTTATACTGTCCACACGAGTTTTATATATCCTGTAGCCTGTTTCCGTTTTTGCTATATATCCAGCCTGTACTTCCTTCAGTATACTGATATTCTTTCCATTTCCAACCGGAAGCAGTCTGTTTCCCAGAATAGTTGCATATCTCTTTCTTTCTGCACCTCCTGCAACATTTCGGTACATAAGCGCATAATCATCAATGTCATCATCAAATCCGGAAAATCCCAGAATCTGGACATTGTTCCGGATCAGCCCACGTACAGAACTTCCGGGAATACTGTACTTTCCATCACGATTTTTATAAAAATGATGCTCCTTGGTACCATCGTCAATAAAGACTGAAGTCTGCGCAGTCATTTCATAATCAATCTCACCGGAAATTAAAGTCTCTTCCACACTGTTATGTGCTGCCGGTGTTCTGTCTTTATAGGTATAAAGCTTTTTTGTAAATGGAACAAAGTTATAAGGTGCACCTACATATTTTCTTTCAGCGTTTTGCCCGGAATTACTGCCATTACGCTGCTGTCTATTGTTTTTTCCGGAAACACCATTTTTCTTTTTCATTTTATTATCTTTTTCCGGCATACTTTTTCCACCCTGCATATCACTCATCAGTTTTTTAAGATCAAACTCTTCCATATCACTACCTCATAATCTCCAATAATTGGTTACTCAATTCCAGTCAGCCGGGTTAATACAATATTAGCCTGTCCATCTTTATCATAATCAATATACTGCTTTACTTTAATTATCTTTCCTGCTGCCTGAAATTTATTTGCAAGGTCATAAGTTTTTACAATTTCATCTTTTCCATCTTTATCCCTTACTTCTACAGCCTGCATCTGACCATCACGTCTGAAGAAATGAAGTTCTTTTTCTTCTGAAAAAAAGCGGGCTTCCGTACATTCTTCCCAGTTAATCTCACTGATGTAGTCTGTTTTCGTAAGTATTATTTCACTTATCAGATATATCAGAGCATATTCATAATCCGGAATATGTGGTCTGGCTTCCTCTGTGCTCATTCTTTTTATCTCATATGACATAATCTTCCTATACCTCCTGCACTGCTGTGAGACACTGGCTGATAATCTGATTCTCATCCAGTATTCTATTCTTTTCGAAATCCAGAATTGCCATCTTTTCTGAATCACGACAGTCTTTCACAACTATTTTCTTCACCGAAATCACACCTTTTCCAACATTGTATCCACTTCCAAGGTTCATTGCACCGATTGCAAGATCTCTAAGTGCCATAACTAAAATCCCACAGGTTTTTTCCGGAAAATTCTTATTTCGAATTGTAAGTCTGAGATTCAGATCACCAAAGACATTTTTCTCAGAAAAAAGTCCTCCATGTATTACACCACCTGTAAACTTATCAATATGGATACGTCTTTTCAGATGAGCCACATCATTTTCTTCCCTGTCTCCTACCACTGTATCATACACAAACAGATTCCCGGTTTTTCCGCTATAGTCATCGGTTCCTCTTTTTCCGAAAGCATCTTCAATAATAGATTCACATTCTGTTCCATTCTCAGATAAATACTCTGCAATCTTCTCCATCTGCGCACGCAGAGCACCTTTAAATGAACTTCCGGGAATGATATAATCTCCTTTCCCATTTCGTATGTTTTCACTGTCTGCTGCATCCTGTCCTACATCTAGCGTAGAAATACTCTTTACAAGCAGTTCTCCTTCTGTACGACCTTCCAGCAGAATCTCAAAAGCATTTTTCATTTTGCTTTTATTTTGCAGCGACGTCGTAATCTCCTTATAATTTTCTTCAGAAAGTTCCTCTTCTTCATACCACAGCTTTCTGTCTTCCTGTTTTGTCATATCAAATTCTCTGCAGAGTGCTTTGACAACTTTGATGTACCCGCATCCATTACTCTTCTGCCCGCCAATCTGGATAATTCCCTGATTCATAGCTGTCAGGATGTCTTCTATCTGATCTTTGCATCGTGCATCATAAAGATATATTTCAAACACAAATTCTGCACCTGCACTTATGTATTCCATATTAAATTTATGTCCGGATTTCTGGCTTGTTCCTTTTACAATGCTCTCCTTGCATGTTCCGCTTACAGGATCAATACTTACTCTGGGTCTGAGTTCCAGTTTCAGATCTCTCCCCTTATTTTCAAAACGACCATCTGAAAAACGTATTTTACTTCCCTTTTCTGATGCGTTTGTGCTTTCTGTAAATTTTCTGTCTCCAAAAAGATCTCCTGTACTATTATCTCCATAAGCCTGCTCGTAATAGCTTCTGAACACCCCGGCGATACTGGATGCCTGGATAAAAGGAACACGATCCACCGGATGGATCAGCACTTCCTCCGAACTTCCCTCAGCACTTCCTATATGCAGCGGTTCCCGGCATTCTGCCTTTATCACATATTTAATTATCTTATTATAGGAATAATTCAATGCCATTTATTTATCCCCCTTATTTTTAAATCGTATCAGACTGGTCAGTAATTCCAGCTTCAATGCATCTTTTTCTGTCTGGCTCATCAGTTCTGATACGGGTATTCCCATGACATACCCTTTCTGTTTTCCACTAAAGCCCAACAGTTCTTCCAAATCTGTTGCATATAACTGATCTACGTATTTTTTTGTTTTTTTCAGGCTGTTATGAACTTTCTGCACACTGTTTGTCTCTTCTTTTTCATTTGCATGCTCCAGATAGTTATAAATTGCTGTTTTGGCTTCCTGTGGATTGTATTTATTTGCTGTGATTCTGGAATCCAGTTCTCCCAGCTGGCTGTTACTTGTTCGAATTCCCCAGAAGCTTTTCTCCTGTGAAGCTTTCAGAACATACTCCTGCATTTTTCTCTCCAGTTTGTTTTTGTAATAAGATCTGGCAATTGTCCTGAGTACTTTATTGTCCTCTTTCGTAAGTTCTGTTTTCTTTTCCCTTACTGAATCATCAAAATATTTTTCTGCACATTTATACTGTATCTTTTCATAATCTTTCAGGAAAAGGACTCGTCCAAAACCTTCATTGATACGTACTCCGATTCCTGTATCTGCCAGCTTTCTCATATTTTCCGGAGACAGAACTCCATCATAGGTAAAATGGAAAACACTTCCCTGCTCATACGCAGGAAGAGACGGGGTTTTTATTCCCCAACTTCTGTTGTATCCACGTACCTGAACTGTTGAAGTCGCACAGAATGCTATATTCAGATTTTGGACTCCCATTTTATTCTCCAGAGCTTCCAACGTCTCTTCTGTAAATCCACAAATTTCTCCGTTCTGATCTATAAAAGCTGTATTAGAAAGCAACATCATATAGCAGGAATTTTTCTGCTCTTTTTCCGGAAGATACTCCTCATATGGAAGCTGTTCTGTTATTTCACTACTTAAGACCTCACACTTTCCAAATCCTGCTGATTTTGCATTTCCAAGTATGATTCTGTCCGTAAACAGTTGTTTTATCATTTCTCCTGTTTCATGATCATTCACAGCGATATATCCAGAAAAGCAATAACCCGGTGATATGTATTCATTACGGAAAACGTTCTGTTTTTCTCCTTCGTTCAGATTGATTTTTATTTTCATATCTGAATTTGTATCGACACTGTAATAGTGAATACATTCTTCATCCATATAAGAAAACCTGCCTAAAGATGCTCTCTTATATCCTTCTGTAAAATCTCCCCTAAGGACTACATTTTCTATTTTCTTTTTGCCCTCCGTCACAGTCTTGTCTTCATAGAATCCTTTTGGTGACGGAAGAAGAGATTTTTCATCCTTATTGATATATGCATTCAGATATCTTACGTTATCAGAAAACAGATCTTTTTTCAGGTTCTCAAAATCCGCTCTTTTCGCCAGCTGATTAATGATCCAGCCTCTTATGGTTGTTCCCGGAATATACCTTAATGTGGTAGTCTGTCCATTCTGGCTTGTACTGTCATCCGCAATTCTGAGAGGTTCTATATTTTTTATCTGATATTTAATATATTCAGTCATTGTTCTCCCCCTGTTCTGCCACAGAAATTTTTACTTTTCCGAAACCACGGTTTCTCATCGTTCCGATCCATTTAATAAGAGAAAGTACCTCTTTTACGAGTTCTCCGTCTTCCTGTCTGCAAGATATATTGCTGTAAAAACAAAGTCCTCTATTTACGCATCTTGCCATTCTCAGGCTGCCTTTTTCTACCATACCATCTTCAGAAATACTGGTAAATGTACGCAAATGAGTAAGGGAATCCAATATTTCCTGTGGATTGTCCTGTCCTGTTTCTTCTATTACGCATTCCTTTACAGCATCCGATATACAAAAATCAGAAAATACCAGTTTATGCTCTTCCACAGCGCTGTCATCCCCGCTTTTTCCGAGTAATTCTGTAACTTTATTCTCAATTTCTTCTTTACTCAATCCGGTCCAGTTTAAATATCGGTTCAGCTCTTCTCTGAAAACTCCTTTAAATGTTCCGCCTTTATAATATGGAAATCCATATTCATCTGATAAAACAGCGATATCTTCTCCGCCTGGAATACTTGCTCCATTTCCAAATATCGCATCTGAAATCAATTCCATTTTTATTTTCACTGTTCTGCCTCCTCAAATCCAATATATGTATCCCATGCTTCGAGAGCATCAAATATGGCAGCCCTCTCTACGTTATCCTGTGTCCTGACAAAAAGTTTACGTTCCAGACCTTGTCCACTGGCTATTTTATCTGTTGATACTTCTTTATAAATACCCTGATATCCTTCCAGAGCGATTTCATCCAGCTTGTTAAATTTTGTAAAAAAAGCTGATGCAGTTTCACCTTCTTTGAGAACAGTACGCAGTTCCTTCATTTTTCCTCTGGCATATGCAATCTTTTCATCCTGAATTGCAAGAATCAATTTCTTAAAGTTTTCATATCTTCTGATAGTTTCTTTCTTCATAATCTTGTCAGACGCACTTACAATATAAGGGCGGAGTTCCATCCGTTTTCCATCCAGCGTCTGATAATCCTGTCTGATTTCCTCCAGTGTATCCTTTATTTCTCCAAATTCAATATGCCAGTCAATCGCCGAAATATCCCGTCCTGTACCATCTTCACTCAATGATGCTCCGAATTTCTTTGCATTACTGCATAACATTTCTGCAAGCTCATAAGCCTTGTAGAACGGATATTTCTGATGAACAACAGCAATACCGCCGCATGCCGCATATCCTGTCTTATCCTCACTGTTGATTTTCTTTCCCAATGCCCGGATAAAAGATACCGCACATTCGATTCCTATTCTGCCTTCTGTAACAAAACAGATATCATCTCCGGCTGTGATAATCCTGCGGACAGGAAATTTTTTTATATTCAGCGTCTTCAGATTTCCATTCTCAATGTTCTTACATACTTCATCTGTCATATCCCGGTATGCCTCTTTAAAATCACTGTCTATAGAAGAACTGAAATTCCGGAGTTTCTTCTTGTAATCTTCCCAGGATGCATTTTTGTTCTGTGTGTACAGGGCTTCCACTCTCTTTCCCATTGCATTTCCATCAATATGTACCACAGCAATAAAATTGGATTCATTTCTTGAACCACCCAGGTCTTCAAATTTCATTGCTCTCTCGTAATCCTGTGGTGAAAGTTCCCTGTCAGTTTTTTCCTCCTGTTTTGGCATTTCACATTTATTTTCGCAGCATTCAGGTTTTAATGTGGTAGAATTTATTTTTTCAATCCCAAAGGTTCCCTGATGAAAAGCCGCCAGTCTTCGTGATTTCTTCAGTTCCAGTTTAGCTGTTAAATCTTTCAGACATTCTCCAAGATTATCGCTGTCATATGGCTCAACAACTGCAAACACGTCAATTCCTGCATAGTCTTTATGTATCTGATAGGTAACCCTTTTGACAAATTCCACTGCCTGCGCTGTTTCCTTAAATTCAAGTACAATATGTCCGCCGCCGGAATATACCAGATTTTTTTCCATATCAAAGATTTTCTCATCATTTACAGTTTTCTGGAAATATTCCGGACTCATGATCCATGCTATGACTGCTGAATTTGTGATATTATCTTTTAGTTTGTTACTGCTGAATATATAGGATTGTTTCTGTGACACTTCCAACATTGTTAAAATATGTTCCATCTTTATTCCCCTTCCTTTTTGTATGTTTTCTTTTCTTCCATGCTTAATTTTATCTGAACAAACTTTTCAAATTCCTGTTTCAGGTCTTTCTCAAGACCTTTACTTGTAAACATATATAGATTGCTGAATCCAAAATGATTCATACTGTTTCTTCTGTCACCTATTTTCGGTATCAGTTCAAACAACTCCTGCGGAATAGTCAAAAACATTTCATTTATTCGTGCTTTTTTATCACAGGATAATTCTATTCTTCCCTCTTTTTTCTTCCGAATGATCCATTCTTTACAGATTGCTTCTCTTACCTCTATTTCCGAAATATTTTTATCTTTACACTTATTTTTATAATTCAGATCTAATTCCCGACAGATGTTTTTACATATGTGATCTCTATCTTCTTCACTTCTTTCATCCAGACCATAATATTCACACAGAAATGTTTTTATTGTTTCTTCAAAAGCCGTAAAACCCTGTTGTATATTCTTTTTATCTATTGCCCACCTTACAGTTGCCATTCCCATTTCAAGATTCGTATCTACATTAAAATCAGCTATACTTTCATCTATACGTGACAAAAGTCCCTCCATAGGTTTAATGATACTGCCTTGCCGTTCTTCCTGATCTTTCTTTTGCTCATCTTCTTCTTTCATCAGATTATAATATTTTTTATATTCTTTGTATGCTCCAAGCACACTCATTTCTTTCTTATTTGTATTTTTCTCTTTCTGCGGATCATAGTATCCTCTTGAAGTTTCCATGTTATGTGTAAAATTATTCAGTTCTTTTGTGACCTTAAACAATTCTGACATTTTCTCGCGGTAAATACGCTTCTGCACAGAACACAATTCGTAGATCTGATCACTGTTTCCATACTTGATAAAGGAACTCGCTGCCTGTGACCAGTCTAAAATATCCAGAAATGTCTGCAAGTTAAAAATCGGTGTCCTGTTCTGAATATTATCTTTTACTTCAAAAGCTCCATAGTAAATTCCATTTACCGTAATATTCTTCAGCACTCTCGCATAAGAAATAACTGCCAGCATCTGTATCGGAATGTTTCTAAGTGCATGGGTAATATCAATATAGAGTTCCTCATCTTCCTGGATTCTTGAAAAAATAACCTGAAAGATTTTCCATAACTCATTTTCATCTGCACCAATGGGAATCATACATAATTCTATATCATCTAAAATATTTCCATATTTCTTCTGAAGAATATCCCTTAACCCTGTTTTTGCATCTGGAAGCTCATGTCCCAGCCTTTCTGCATTCTCACGTTCTCTTGCTGTATATTTACGATTATCCCAGTTTTGTTCTTTTGCTTTTTCAGTGACAAAAACACTAATCCTGTCGCCTTCCTGTATATCGTCAAAAAGCATCTCAGCCAGTGCTTCCTGTATAAAAGGCGTTATAACACTCTTTTCTTTATAATAATAAGTTGTTGACTGGTATAATCCTGTTCCTAATACTGAAATAAAATGTTTTCCCATATCCCGCACCTTCTTTAATTAGTTATTGTTATTTTTTTAATCCATACCATAATTATATTACATCTTCAAATACTATTTTACTACATTTTTCTTATTTTTTTCAATATTTTTGTAATTTCTTAACACATTTTCACATCACCTCTTTTCTTGTTTATCTTTTTCATTTTTTATCATCAAGTTGTCTGATTAACACGTCAATTACAGTTGCTATGATTATTAATGCGATTCTTGGATTCATACTGTCTCCTCACTTTCTTAAGTGCTGTCCTCTTGTTATGTTCTTATTATATATTTAGAATTTTTATATTTATAGAGCACAATTTTTTTCTTTTTTGTTCCTGTAATCTTCTTTTTATGATATTATGATGTTAGAATCAAAAGGTATTTTATTATATTTAATCCATTTTTTTGTTCCTATTATAAGTCAAATTCAATTGACAATTCCTACTTGATCAGGGGGTATTTTAAATGAACACACAAACAAACTATCTTTCATTTGCTGAACAGATCACCAATGAAGACCATAAACAGAATCTTAATCTTAATCCTTATGCATGGAATATAATCATAAATGATACTGTAGATTTCAGTTCGAATGTAAATTCGCCGATCAACCTCACATCTTTTCTGAATAAAATTATTATAAATTGCGAAGAGAATCCATCATTGCTTCCTTTTCCATCGAATGTATCCGCTATTGCAAACCAAAAACAAAAAAACTTTTACTCATTGCTATCTTCCACGCTTCCAGATTCACAGGATTCTCTGGTGAGAGACGCAATTCTTAAACAACTTATGCTTGAATACACAAACGAGACTTCAAAATATCTGAAAAAACACACAGCTAAAGGTTCATCTCAAAAGTTTCGTCTTTCAAATAAAGCTTATGACTTGATCTGTTCTGTTCCAAAAGATGATTTCAAGACAATCATTTTCAAAAAACCAGGTATCTATTTAAAAGTACTCTTTGAGGAATATAGTCTGCTTCCTCCTTCTGAAAGGGAGAAGATATTCTTTTATGATATTATTTCAAAAATCCAAAGAGCTATTGAACAAAAACAGGATTTACTTATTACAACTGTAAACAAAAAGTATGATGTAATCCCCTACAAACTGACTACTGATACTTATTTGTCACATTTATATCTTGCCGGCAAATCCTGTCCCCATCCTGATACCGACAAATTTGTACCTGCCTCTTTTCGTATCTCACGTATTGAACATTTGGAACTGCTGGGACATTCCGGTTGTCTTCTTAGCAAATCTGATGCAAAGCTATTAGATAAACGTATTTCTGAACTGGATATCCAATTTCTTCTTTCTGACTCTGTAAAAATCAAAATCCAATTTACAAAAGAAGGTTTTCAGAAATACCAGACGCAGTCTTATCTGCGGCCTGCATATACAGAGAAAATCGCAAATTCCATTTATGAATTTCAAATCACAAAATATCAGGCAATTGCTTATTTTTTCAAATTTGGAAAAGATGTTGAGATTTTAGAACCGGAAGATCTGAGAACTTATTTCAAAAGCGAATATGCTGCTGCATTACAGTCCTATTCCTGAAATAATCTTTATTGGATTTATTCAAACACATAAAAAGAGGTCTCATGAGAGGCCTCTTTCATACAATCATAACACCATTTATTATTTAATTTTTTCATTGAAGCTCCTCCTTTATCAGTCATCCAGATTTTTAAGTAACACATCAACTACCGCTGCCACTATCATTAATGCTAATCTTGTTGTCATTCTTTTCACCTCTTTCTTTTATCATTTCTTGTCTATAATTATGTGAATTACAATATCAACCGCGATTTTAATAATATCAGGCATTTTTCATCTCTCCTTTTCCCTTGTTTTTGTTTTTCTCTTGTTTACAGTCTATATTATAGTCATATCTTCCTATACTTTGAAGAGAAACTATTTTTTTATTTTTGTTCCCATATTATGCTGTAAATCAAACTATTTTTTTATTATTTTCAATTTTTTTGTACCTGAAATTGTACCATTTCACAGATTTCAACTACTTTCTTAACAAAATCAGGCAGCAAATCGAATTGAGAATATCCAGTTGACTCTGTTAATGTTATAAAAATTTTCATAACTATTTCAGGAAAAGCACCAACACCCTGTCCTCGACATAAACTATATAGAAATCCCCTTCGAGGTAGCGATTTGAAGGCCTTTCAAAAACCTTTGTCCATATCCCAGGAAAAATATTATCTTCAAAAATATCAGGAGGGTGATTCTCAGGCAAAGAATATCCTGATCGAGCATAATCTCCGGCTGGTAGCACATGTGGTCAAAAAATATCAGGGAACCGGTGAGGATACAGATGATCTGATCTCTATTGGAACCATCGGACTGATCAAGGCTGTCACAACCTTTAATCCCCAGAAGGCTTCCCGGTTATCCACCTATGCTGCCAGATGTATAGAAAATGAACTGCTGATGTATTTTCGTGCTAAGAAAAAGCATTCAAAAGAAGTGTCCCTATATGAACCCATAGGAACAGATAAAGAAGGAAATGAGATTAATCTGTTAGATGTGATCGAGAGTGCACCTGTAGATATTGTAGAAGACTGCTATATCCGCGAAAATACCGACTATCTTCTACGCTCTCTGAAAAAAGTCCTGTCAGATAAGGAATATCAGGTGATCTGCTGCAGATATGGGCTCTTTGGCATGGAGGAAGAAACTCAGCGGGAAATTGCCCGAAAACTGTGTATCAGCCGCTCTTATGTCTCCAGGATCGAAAAAACTGCTCTGCAAAAGCTTCGAGGCCTTTTCCCGCAAATGCAGTAAACGCAGCCAACAAATTTAACGTTGGCTGCGTTTATTAATCACTCTGCTCTTCTTAACAGATCGTAAACCTGGATTTCGGTTCCCAGGTCGATAAACAGCTTCTGCTGTGCATGAGGCGCACTCTCCATGGAATTGCCTTCCTCATCATAAATTCCCTTCACAGTGACAGCTACATTCTGTCCGTCCGGTTTCATAATTTCAATTGTCTCACCTACAGAGAATTTATTTCTCTGAGTGATCTGCGCATAACCCCGTTCATCCACTGCCTCAGCAAATCCCAGATACGTATATTCCTTCTGATAAGTATTATTATCATAAATCTGTGTATTCTCATCCGGTTTTCCATAGAAGAATCCGGTTGTAAACTGTCTGTAGGTACAGTTGGAAATCTGTTCCTGGTACCATGGCATATTTGCCTGATATTTCTCAGGGCTCTCCATATAGTCGTCTATTGCCTTGCGGTAAGTTCTGGCAACTGTTGCGACATAGAGAGCGGTTTTCATACGGCCTTCTATCTTCAGACTGTCGATTCCGCTGTTAATGATATCGTCCATATGCTCGATCATGCAGAGATCCTTGGAATTAAAGATATAGGTTCCTCTTTCATTTTCAAATACCGGCATATATTCTCCCGGACGTTTCTCCTCAACAATGGAATATTTCCAGCGGCAGGGATGGGTACAGGCTCCCTGGTTGGCATCACGTCCTGCCAGATAATTACTGAGCAGACATCTTCCGGAATAAGAAATGCACATAGCACCATGGATGAATGTTTCAATCTCCATATCCTCCGGAATATGCTCTCTGATCTCTTTAATCTCCGCAAGCGAAAGCTCTCTGGCTGTTACCACACGCTTTGCTCCCAGATTGTACCAGAAACGATATGTCTCATAGTTAGTATTGTTTGCCTGTGTACTGATATG